>Ga0137374_10003053_pt1 | contig 19659 bp, 13 predicted proteins | sample SagtaG_20_FD_104811 | JGI IMG/M metagenome (GOLD analysis project Ga0137374, IMG submission 104811) | Vadose zone soil microbial communities from Sagehorn Ranch, Mendocino, California, USA - Sage1_R_100_16 metaG | ecosystem: Environmental > Terrestrial > Soil > Vadose zone | place: USA... | reverse complement strand
TTCGCCCGTTAAAGCGGTACGCGAGCTGGGTTCAGACCGTCGTGAGACAGGTCGGTCTCTATCCGCTGTGGGCGTAAGGGATTTGAGAGGAGCTGCTCCTAGTACGAGAGGACCGGAGTGGACAGACCTCTAGTGTGCCAGTTGTTCCGCCAGGAGCATCGCTGGGTAGCCATGTCTGGCAGAGATAACCGCTGAAAGCATCTAAGTGGGAAACTCGCCCTAAGATTAGATCCCTGTATTCCCATAAGGGAGTAAGACCCCAGATAGACTATCTGGTATATAGGCAGTATGTGTAAGCGCAGTAATGTGTTAAGCTAAGCTGTACTAATGGTCGAGGGCTTTCTCTTGTGATGCGGAGAACTTGGTACTTTTCCTTACATTACATCAATTGCTGTTCAGGAACAATTTTGTGAAATTGTCCCTTGGTGATTTGTGCGGCGGGGGTACACCCGGTCCCATCCCGAACCCGGAAGTTAAGCCCGTCAGCGCCGATGGTACTTGGAGGGAGACCTCCCGGGAGAGTAGGTCATTGCCAAGGGGCTTTTCTTTTAACATAACACATGGTACTCTAATTTGTGTGTAAATCGTGTATAATATCGGACATTGTATCGGCTTGAACCATACGGTAATGGCTGATTTTTGTCAATTTATATAGAAAGTAGGCGAATTCATTGGCTTCAGTAAATTTACGCAATGGTGAGTCTCAAGACTCATTGCTCAAGCGCTTCCGCAAGAAAATAGTCAGGAGTGGTATTCTAAGCACTATTCGCAACAAACGTTGGTTCATTTCCAAAAGCGAACAGCGCCGAATGGCAAAGAAGAAGGCAATCCGCCGTATCAAGCGGCGCGCCTTTAAGGATAAAGAGTAAGGTAGTCAGGATATATATATGACAAAAGAAGAAGGCAAAATCAGAGTTGATGGCTTGGTGATCGAGGCTCTGCCCGGGACCCAGTTCCGTGTACGGCTCGATAATGGTCATGAAGTGCTTGCTTATCTTGCAGGCAAAATGCGCAAGCACTATATTCGCATTCTGTTGGGTGACCATGTGTCTATGGAAATGTCACCTTATGATATGACCCGCGCCCGCATAACCTTCCGTCAACGCAAGAATGCACCCGTAGCTCCTACTGCTTCTACTGGAAATTAATCATCTGATTTGAAATTATCAAAGTCCTCCATGAAAATGGAGGATTTTTGCGTTATTCATAACTAGTATTTTAATTAATAACGTACTTTTATGCCCGGGCAAATGGGCCTTATTAAACATTATGTGTACCGCATCTTTTCATCCGTGTATGAATCGTGTATAATCCAATTTGCAGATTCGGTTGTCCAATTATCAAATAGAGGAGAGTGAAGCGTCTTTTTTGGTCTAAGGATCATTTTGTCGTTTCTTGTTTTTAAAGAGGAAGTCTTCGGCCGAGTCTGCGTACGGCCGATTTTTTTATTTAATTTCCGTGCGCCAAGGAGATGACTTTCAGTGGCAAGAAAAGAAAAAAGCAATCCGTCGCATCAAGCAACGCTCTTTCAAGGAAGTTGAATAATTCAAGAGGTGTGTATGGCTAAAGATGAAGGCAAAATCAAGGTAGATGGTGTTGTAATCGAAGCCTTGCCGGGAACACAGTTCCGGGTGAGGCTGGATAACGGTCATGAAGTGCTGGCTTATCTCTCCGGAAAAATGCGCAAGCACTATATTCGCATTTTGCTTGGAGATCGCGTCGCGCTGGAGATGTCCCCTTATGATCTAACACGCGGACGCATCACCTTCCGCCAGCGCAAGCAAACCGCCATGCCAGTTGAAGAATAATCATACACACTTGCATTTATAAAAAAGGCTCTCACGATGAGAGCCTTTATGATTCGCGGCATGCTTTTTTATGGAAGCTCGCGCCACGAACTTAGTACTTTCATGTAATTTGCCCGTTCGAACGCTGCCGGTTCTTTGACAGCTTTTTGACTCATACTTCCCTGCATTTGTTTAATTGACTGGTACTCGTGAGTTTCCATCCACCAAGTCATCTCACTCAACAACGCTGCAACAGTTCGTTCACCGTTTTGAAGAAAACTAGAAGCCATCATGGCTACCTTTGCTCCAGCCATCATGGCCTTCATCACTTCTTTTGCAGTATGCACACCGCTGGTCAAAGCAAAATCAGCATTAACTTTTCCATGTAAGATTGAGATCCAACGCAATGGCAATCGTATTTCGACTGGTGTACTCAGATCGAGGGTATGAACGATTTCTAGTTCATTGATGTCGAAATCAGGTTGGTAAAAGCGATTAAATAAAACCAAACCATCCGCGCCTGCATCGACAAGACGAGTTGCAAAATTTGGCAGGGCAGTGATGTATGGACTTAGCTTGACAGCAAGTGGGATCGTGATAGCCGATTTTACTTCTGCAACCAAATCCACCTGTGCGGATTCGACATCTTCACTTTTTAGTTGGGGATCAGTGACCAGGTAATATAGGTTCAATTCCAGAGCGTCTGCACCTGCCTCTTGGATACGGCGAGCATAACGTGTCCACCCACCTTTAGAAACACCATTTAGGCTTCCAATGACCGGAATCTTCAAAGCATTTTTGAGCGTAGCAACTTGTTTTAGATATTTTTCTGGCATCAGGCTATACGTGCCAACATCGGGCAAGTAGCTCATTGCTTCGCTAAAGGAATCAGATCCGCGGGTAAGGTAATAATCCAATTCAAGGCTTTCATGGATGATCTGCTCTTCAAAAAGCGAGTACATTACAATTGCCGAGACACCAGCCTCCTCAAGCTTCTGTGCCCTTTCCACGTTTTTGGAAAGGGGAGAGGATGAAGCCACAATCGGGTTTTTTAATTGCAGACCAAGATAAGTGGTGGATAAGTCGACCATATGATTCTCCAGTTAAAAAATTTTGAAAGGAGCAGGATTAATCTTGCAATCCACGCTCCTTTTGGTTTTTACGGACTACTCTTTTTTATCGTTACCATTCCCGTAGTGCATTGCCGCCATTTGTTGATATAGCGTCCAGCGGGATTTGGCATCGCGCTGTGCTTCTTTCATTAATTCTTCAGCGCGTGCTTCGTCTATTTGAGCGAGCATTTTATACCGTGTTTCATTATAGGCATACTGCGAAATCGGAATGCTTGGCTCTTTGGATTCGATGATGAGAGGGTTTTGTCCTTGCTCAACGAGACGCGGATCGTAGCGGTACATAGGCCAGTGACCAGATTGCACCGCAAGTTTCTGCTGTTCCAGACCTTTCGCCATATCGAAACCATGCGCGATGCAGGTACTATACGCGATGACGATGGATGGCCCATCATAAGATTCAGCTTCTAATACTGCGCGCAAGGTTTGCTGGTCATTTGCGCCCATCGCGATGCGAGCCACATAAACATAACCATAGGACATTGCGATCAAGCCAAGGTCTTTCTTCGGTAGTCCCTTACCACCCATAGCAAATTTGGCAACTGCCGCGCGTGGTGTGGACTTGCTCGCCTGACCGCCGGTGTTTGAGTACACTTCGGTATCTAGTACAAGAATATTGACGTTGCGTCCACTGGCGAGAACGTGATCAAGACCACCGTAGCCAATATCATAGGCCCAGCCATCGCCACCAATAATCCAGACAGATTTCTTTACCAGGCTATCTGCAACGCTTACCAAATCTTTCGCTCGGCTATCACTGGATTTAGCAAGGGTCTGCTTTAACTGAGCTACGCGTTCGCGTTGCTCTTCAATCCCTGCTTCGGTAGATTGATTGGCATTCAAAATCGCATTAACCAACTCCGCGCTCAATTCATTTTCAAACTGAACCAGCAATTCACGCGCATATTCATTCTGTTTATCAAGTGTCAGACGCATGCCCATGCCAAATTCGGCATTATCTTCAAACAACGAGTTTGCCCATGCAGGTCCACGGCCTTTTGAGTCTACACTCCATGGAGTCGTAGGAAGATTACCGCCGTAAATGGATGAACAACCTGTCGCATTCGCGACGATAGCGCGATCACCAAACAACTGTGAAACCAATTTCACGTATGGCGTCTCACCACATCCTGCGCACGCGCCACTAAACTCAAACAACGGTCGAAGCAACTGAGAGTTCTTGATGGTCGAGGGATTGATCAACTTACGGTCAACATCGGGGATACTCATGAAGAAGTCCCAGTTCTTGGCTTCCTGTGCGCGCAAGGGCGGTTGAGGAGCCATATTCAGTGCCTTGCGGCCAACCTGACTTTTGTCTTTGGCAGGGCAAACTTCCACGCACAGCGTACAGCCCGTGCAATCCTCCGGCGCGATCTGCACCGTGTATGCCATGCCTTGTGAAAGATCCTTGAACTTCGAAGGTATATGCATGAACGTCTCGGGGGCACCGGTCAGCAACTTATCATCATAGACTTTGTGACGGATGACCGCATGCGGGCAAACCATCACACATTTTCCACATTGGATGCACAAATCGGATTCCCAGACTGGGATATCAAGCGCGAGATTGCGCCGCTCCCACTGTGTCGTTCCGGTTGGGAATGTACCATCTACAGGAAACGCTGAGACAGGGATATTATCGCCGTTTGAATCGATGATTGGTCCAAGCACCTCGCGGACGAAAGCAGGCGCTTCATTCGGGACCGGGAGTCTGCGCGTCGTCTTTGACGTGATCTCAGCTGGTACATTGACCTCGTAAAGATTCTGGATGGTCGCATCAACCGCATCGAAATTCTTTTTTACGACGGCTGCACCGCGTTTGCCGTAAGTCTTTTCGATGGCATGTTTGATCTCGGCAATCGCCTGCTCACGCGGGAGCACGCCGCTGATGGCAAAGAAGGCAGTCTGCATAATGGTGTTCATGCGCGCCCCCATGCCCGTTTTTTCGGCGACCTCATAACCGTTGATTACATAGAATTTTAGTTTCTTCTCGACGACATCTTTCTGTACTTCAACGGGGAGATGTTCCCAAATTTCATCGGGGCTATAGAGGCTGTTGAGCAGGAATGTGCCGCCTGGCTTGGAATACTTGAGCATATCCACGCGCTCGAGGAAGTTAAACTGGTGACAGGCAACGAAGCTCGCTTCGTTCATCTCAATAAGGTATGGAGCGCGGATTGGAAGTGGTCCAAACCGTAAGTGAGACATAGTCACTGTGCCGGATTTTTTTGAGTCGTAGTAGAAGTAACCTTGTGCGAAGTTATTGGTCTCTTCGCCGATGATCTTGATTGAGTTTTTGTTCGCGCCAACGGTGCCATCAGAACCCAGGCCGAAGAAGACACAACGTACAGTCTCTTCAGGTTCTATTTTGAACAAAGGATCTACCTGGAGGCTGGTGTGAGCAACGTCATCGTTGATGCCAACCGTGAAATGGGTCTTCGGGTCAAGTTTGTTCAACTCGTCCAGCGAGGCTTTGACCATCGCGGGAGTAAATTCTTTCGATGAAAGACCGTAGCGCCCGCCAATGACTTTGATTCCCGGTCGGTTTCCTTCGACGAGGGCATTGACCACATCGAGATAAAGAGGTTCACCTGAAGCGCCTGGTTCTTTTGTCCGATCGAGAACAGCAATGCCCTTTACAGTGTTTGGCAATGCTTCGACGAAGTGTTCAAACGAGAAGGGACGGTATAATCTCACGCGCAGCGCGCCAACTTTTTCACCTTTATCGACCAGGTATTTCACAGTCTCTTCGGCAGTTTCGCCGCCAGAACCCATGATGACAACAACGCGTTCCGCCTCTGGATGACCAAAATAATCAAAGAGGTTGTAATGGCGACCGGTAACTTGGGCAAACTTGTCCATCATTTCCAGAACAATACCGGGAGTTGCGGTGTAGTATGGATTTGCAGCTTCACGCATCTGGAAGTAGACATCAGGGTTCTGTGCGGAGCCGCGTAGAACGGGATGATCAGGAGATAAAGCACGTGCTCGATGAGCACGAACCAGTTCTTCGTCCAAAAGGAGGCGGAGTTCGTCATCCGTAAGTTGATAGATTTTCGTCACTTCATGGGAGGTGCGGAAGCCGTCAAAGAAATGCAGGAAGGGAATGCGTGTTTTGAGCGTAGCCATCTGTGCGATGGCGGCGAAATCATGCGCTTCTTGAACAGAGCCCGAAGAGAATAGTGCCCATCCCGTCTGCCGGACAGCCATTACATCTTGATGGTCACCGTAAATGGAAAGGGCATGAGCGGCGATGGCACGTGCTGCCACGTGAAAGACCGTGCTGGTGAGTTCACCCGCGATCTTGTACATGTTGGGAATCATCAACAATAAGCCCTGTGAAGCGGTAAATGTAGTAGTGAGGGCCCCAGTTTGCAATGCGCCGTGGACCGCGCCTGCAGCGCCACCTTCAGATTGCATTTCAATTACGAGTGGGGTAGTGCCCCACAGGTTCTTTTTGCCTTTCGCTGACCATTCATCAGCGAATTCGCCCATAGTGGAAGAGGGTGTGATCGGATAGATAGCGATCACTTCACTGAGACGGTGAGCTACGCTAGCGGTAGCCTCATTACCGTCAATCGTTATGATGGGTTGCTTCATTAATCGGTGCTCCTTTGTATCAGGCGAGTCACGCCTAAATTTGTGCTAACTGTGAATAATATCACAAATTAGGAGAATAACAGAAAATATATCTGTATAAGTTTATCTCTCCCCCTGTCTATCTGTTAGTTATGAATTGCCTGAATTCACATGCGGGTTGTCATATTTTGGACAAAAATGGGCGAAATAAGTAAAACTGACCCACCTCGAAATTAATCTTTTGAGGTGGGTTCACTTTTTAAGAACCAAATGGGACGTTGATGAATGCCGACACTTGCATCGCAGTATGTTCCCTGGCACTCCCCGCCGGGGCAGTTGTGGTGCAGTGCGGTGAAACGCGGATTTCCTTCTTTTGAATCAGCGTTAATCAGCGTTTTTCTGCGTCCAAAAAAGAATTCTTAATTTCAGAGTTAAGCATGTTGAAGTTTTTCCAAATGTGGTCTTGCAAGCAAGAGAGCCGCAAGTGATTTGGCATCTGGCACCTTTCCCTCTTCTGCCATTTCAATAACTTTTTTCACTGGGATTTTCTCAACCTGTAAAAATTCATCGTCATCTGGATCGAGTGGATTGTCTTTCAATTGTGTTGCAAGAAACACGACCATGAATTCGGAGGAATAGCCGGGAGCAAGAAAGAACTCACCCACTTTTTGCAGTTTGCCTGCTTCCATTCCGGTCTCTTCGCGGATCTCGCGCGCTGCACATTGTTCATGTGGTTCATCACCGTCGCGTGTGCCCGCCGGAAGTTCGAGCAAGTCTTTGCCTGCCGGATGGCGATATTGACGGACAAAAAGCATATTGCCATCATTATCAATGGGAACTAGGACAACCGAGCCACTGTGCTCAACGATGTCAATTATCGTTTCGCGTCCATTCGGTGTTTTCATATAATCGCGCCGTATCGCAAAAGCGCGGCCTTTGAATAAAAGTTCTGATTTGATTAGTTCGAAGGGCATATCATTTTCCTGATTTCTGCGATGATTATGTATATTTCATTATAAAGCAAAAGCCCAGGCATTTGCCTGGGCTGATTGATTCATCATCATTCTACGGAATTTTCAATTGCTGTCCGGTCGTTAGCGCAGAAGAGACCGAAATCCCATTATTCTGCGCAAGGGCGGCGGGATCAACATCACCATATCGGCAAGCTACACCATAGACGGTTTCGCTGGAGGAGGGAACTGTATATACAGTTCCCGCGGGATGAGTCTGTAAGGCACGGTCGCCGGGGAATGGATGACCTGTTTGTGGAATCTTCAATGTAAGGCCGGGCATAAAGAGTTGACCATTCGTGAGGCCATTCAGCGAAAGCAACTCATCCGGATTCAAATTGTAACGACGCGCTATGCAGTAAGGGAACTCGCCTTTTTGCAGTGTGTATGATGTTGGTATTGGAGCCGGAGTTAATGTAGGCCCCCCGGGCGTTATCGTCGGCACAACAACGACAGGTGTAGTCGGCACTGGATTTGTGGGTGTAGATGGCGTTCCTGAAGGAGGTGTTTGTGTTTCCACGATTTGAGGTGTGAGCACCGTTCCCGTTGCTTCTGTGCTCGCTGGGGAAGGTAGGCCAGGAGTTCCACCCGAAACCGCGGCAGTCTGCGCGGCGGCTGTCTGTTTAGCAAATTCTTCAATCATCTGCATTGGATTTTCAACAGAAGGGAATGGTGACACAAACAGACCAGTTGGAATAAATGTAGCAGTGGAAGCAGGAGGTTGAGAAAGTGGTATTACACAAGCAGAAAGAATTGTTGCCCCGATTAACGTAAGTGTGACGATTAACAAACCGCTTCGTTTTTGACTCATAGTTTCTCCTCTTTCAACGAGTTCAAGATTCGATAGTAGCACATGACCTTTAAAGCGTCAAGCCGCGTATCATGAATTGCAATTAAATTGCGCTAACATTTCTTGCACCTTCTTCTCGCTTCCCGCGAGGCCGTTAGCTTGTATTCGTTTCCAGACAACACATAAACCGCGATTTACGCGCGCATCATTGTCATCGGCGAGCATGAGCTCAGATAGATTTTCCGCAGTTTTGAAATCTTTCATCAATGCGTAAGCTTCGATAAACAAAAGCCATTCATTCGGATCTGCGGGTGCATAGCCAATGGAGGTTGCTTCATCACCAAGTGCAATAACTTTTTTCAAATCACCTGTTTGAAAAGCAAGTTCGGCATTTGTATAGTAATAACACCAATCATGCTTTGGCTCGGGTATGAACTCAGGTTCTGCAGGTGATTCCGTTTCTGTGATAATGCGAGATAGATTAGATAATGGAATTGCAACCACAAGATAATGCGATTCCTTGTTGTAAATTTCAGCATCTCCGCGTACAGGATCGAGCACGCGCAGACAGCCGTTCTGTGGCATATAAATCACAATCGCTTGCGATGTGTTTCCATGAAATGTTACAGTACGATAAGGAAAGGTGACATCTATGTCGGGCTGGAGAGAAGGAAGAGTTGGACCACCGAGACGTTTTTCTGTATAGAGCATTAAGTATGGTAAATCGGATCGTGATGGTTCGACTTCGCTCACCACCGGCGCGTACATCCAATTGATGGGTGCAGTAAAGGAAATATCTGTTTCATAGTCAATGGGCATTTGATCAGTAAGCAAGAGCGTGTTTGGCTGCAACGCGGGAATTCGCCAGGCGAGTTGCCAGTAGATTTCCCTTTGCTTTGTCCAGTCGCGGCGAAAGATGTTCGCGTTGAAGAATTGTTGGCCAATCCCGAGGGAGATGATCAACGCAATGATATAAACTTTGAATTTGCTTTTGCTAAAAATGAGTTCGATCAATCCCAAAATGAAAAGACTTCCACCAATCATCATTGAGACCATGAACCTGTCATATGAAGATTGCAGGGTGAGGGGAAGCCCAGCAGCAAGCGAAGGAAGCCGTCCGAGTACGATACCGAGAAGACCAATGGGGATGAGCGATTTTTCCCCTTCACTCCCTGACCCCTCTTCCTGTGAGAGAGGGGAGCGAGTAAAGTAAAAGACGAGAATCACAAATGAAACAGCGATCAGGCCGAGGGTCAGTAATGATGCGGGCGCGGGAAGAGAAGAAAATGTCAGGAATAGAACCTGAGTCCAGATGTAGAGGCCTGTCTTCCAGAGTGCATCCAGCGCTTCAACCAAAAAGACAAATGGAGTCAACGATTGTGTCGCGGTCACTTCATAGGATGTGTACGGACCGAATTTGTAATAGTAAATAAGCCAAGCGGCATTCAGGACCCAGATGAGGAGATAAGGCCACCAATGTTTGAAGGTTTTGGTGAAGCGTTCGATAAAGCTGCCTTGAAATTGTGCGAATAAAAAGAGGGCACGCAATCCTTCAAGGCCGAAAAAATATTCAGTTGGAAAAATTCCGCAGACTTGAAGGAGAAGTGCAATGACGGTATATGCGATTGGTTTTTCCGCGCGGAGTGCCTTAAAAGTGAAACCAAAAGACAAGAGATAAAAAATGAAAGGAATGAGTTCCTGGTTGATATGTGTGAAAGCAACCCAATGCTGGCTATAGCCTGGAAAGATGAGCACAAACAGTGCGGCGCTAAGCGCAAGGCGCGGGCGCTCTGGCCATACTTGCTTGAACATCCACCACGCAGATAGGCCAATCAGGAATCGAATAATAAGTGCAAAGATTTGCCAGTATAGTGGAATGGGAGGAATAAGGCTGGTTGTAAAGAAAAAGATAGGGCCTAGAAATGGCCGAAAGGGTGCAAAGGCTGGGATGAATTCGTGTGGACCGAGGAATTTCGCGATCCATGCGAAAGGCCAATCGTCCCAGTAAAAACCAGTGAGCGGGAGAAGCAGTCCATAAGCGATAATGGTAATAAATGCAAAGAGTATAGGAATCGTTTTTTCAGTGAAGCGGGTTTTCATGATGGAGCAATTATATAAGAAGAGCCGCCTTTTACGGCGGCTTTTCTTTCAGTCGTTTCAAATGGGCAGAAGTTATTCATCATCTTCCTCTTGAGCTTTACCGCTTGGAGGATGATTGATCAATGCTGCCTCGATTTGTGACTCGCTGTGATACTCGCACGAAACAAGCGGCCGATACTTATCATACACACGTTTGCCCCCGGCCGTCATCACTTTGCAGTCAATGAATTTTCCGGAGGGTGAGTATACAACGTACAACTCATAAAGTTTTCCACAAACAACACAACCATGATGTTCACCGCGTGTATGGGTTTCAGACATAGTATCACCTTAATTATCGAGTTATAACTCTGTTAAGAGGCGAATATTATCAATCGGACTCAGAGGAACTAGATCGCACCCCGGCCATATCGCATCAACGCTCGCCTCTTTCGCCCCGAAAACTGCCTCACGAATTTGATATTCACTACCCTGCCACAGTGTCCCGACCGGATCAATATTGCCAAACAGCAATATATCTTCCAGGGTAGCACGTGACTGAACGAGATCATTTGTCTGGTCTACCGAGATCGCATCTGCACCAGTTTGCGCGAGCAAGTGCATAGATTTATTCGTATTCCCGCACACGGATAGCACGCGTGGTTTCGGTAAGTTTGCAATCAATTGTCGTTGTGCCGGGAAAACAAATTGCTCAAACTTCGCTGGTCCAATGAAACCAGGCGATCCGCCCATATCATGGATAGTGATAAAGTCCGCGCCCGCGTTACGATAAGCCTGTCCAATCTTTGCGAGCAAAGATGCGAGATGAAAGAGGGCGTCCTGAACGACTTGCGGCTCGCGTTTCATTTCAGTGAACAAAGTGCCAGACTCGACGAGAAAAAGTAAAAGTGTGTATGGTCCCGGGATTAAACCGCCAATCACGGCTTCGTTGCCAATGTCATTTTTGAGCTTTGCAATCGCCTCGAACACCATCTTAACGCGCCCTTTGTTTAAAATCTCTGTGTTCTCCGTGGTTAACTTTCTTGAAGATGAAAATAAAAACTTAGCGACGCGTGGAAACTCATAGTTCCCATTCTCGCGAAAATCAATCTGTGCACCAAGTGCTTCTGCTTCTACAAGCATATCCAACGGCGCCACAGCGGACGGGAAGCCTGTGAGTCGAAACGTACTTGCCGCGGCTTTCGCCATCTTCTCTGCGTCGCGATGGATTTCTGGAAATGATAGTCCTTCGCTTTCAACTCCCGCTGACGTGACATGAATCAACCCGCTGAACGCGGGTTTTGACTCAATCTTTCTACCTGCAAGTAATTCTAAAATCTGTGCGCGCATATTTTTCAAACACAAAAGACACAAAGGTTTTTCCTTAAATCCTCTGAGTCCTGCGTGTCCTTTGTGTTTAATTGCCTTTTACCGCTCTCGCAATCGCGGCCACGTGCTCAGGTGTAGAACCACAACAACCACCAACTATTTTGGCCCCTGCCGAGACATATTTATTTGCAAAAGCTGCCATATCTTCCGGTCCCATATCGTAGACAGCCTGCTCGGTTTGAATATCCATGTGCGGAAGACCTGCGTTTGGTTTAGCCCAAAATGGGAAGCCGGGTGAGGTTTCACAATATTCTTTGATCACCAGTTCCATGTTTTCAAGTGTGTTGCCGCAATTCGCGCCGACGACCGTCGCGCCCTTCTCTTTGTATCGCTTCAAGACATCCTTTGGTTTCACACCCATCATTGTGCGCGTGCCGCGGTCGTAACTAAATGAAACGACGATGGGCAAATCTGTTACGGAGCGCGCACCTTCGAACGCGGCGTCTGTCTCTTCAAAGGCGAACATTGTTTCAATGAGGAGCAAGTCTACGCCACCTTCGGCTAAGGCTTTGGCCTGTTCCGCGAAGGTCGCTTTGGCTTCATCGGATTCGAGAGGGCCGTAGGGCTTTACCAACTGGCCGGTTGGGCCCATCGAACCGGCGACCAGCACATCTGTCCGCGCAGAAGCGGCTTTGCGCGCAAGCTCTGCGGCGCGGGTGTTGACCTCAGGCGCGCGTTCTCGATATTTCGAGTCCTTCATCCTTAAGCGTGTCCCGCCAAACGTGCAAGTTAGGATAATGTCCGAGCCTGCTTCCACAAACATGCCTTCGAGTTTGAAGACAATATCTGGATTATCGATGATTAGGTCTTCAGGCGGTTGACCAGGCCTGAGTCCCATTCTCTGTAAATTCGAGCCAGTTGCTCCATCTGCTACGAGAATTTCATCGCTATTCAAACGTTCCAGAAATTTATTCATTACATATCCTTCTCGTTGGTCGAGTAGGGCGAGTGTACTTCTCGTCCGCATCGAGCCGAATTTATTTTGTTACAAATTTCTCTGCTAATGGATCCGCCTTGCGGTTCGGGATTAAATGTGCGATATGTGGAAACGGTTCACTCATGTGCGGCAGGCTTGTGGCGAGCATATATTGATTCTGGAATTCAGGATCAGTGGGCAACTCAAATCGCTGCACGCGGCGCGTTACTGTTTCAATCTCTTTGCGTTTCTCCATATTCAACAACGCGATCCGCGCGCCGTCGCCGGCGGCGTTGCCAACCGCATACACATTTTCAAGCGGGCAATCGGGGATAAGTCCGATCAACATCGCTTTCTCTTTATCAATATAACTGCCGAAGCCGCCTGCTAAGATAATTTTATCGGGTGATTCCAGATTACTGCGCTTTAATAACGTACGCGCCGCAACGAACAACGCAGCCTTTGCAAGTTGGATCTGTCTCACGTCCTGTTGTGTAATGGGGATGTCTCTGCCAATGGACGTTTCCTCAGCCCAGGCAATGACATACTCCCAGCCATTCGCACCTTCTCGAATACGCTTCGAATCAAGTACGGGCGGGGTCACCCCGCTCCTACGATTGAACCTGCCCCGAGAATCAATGATCCCCGTTCGGAATATTTCTGCCACCGCGTCAATGATGGCCGAGCCGCATATCCCTTTGACCTGGCCTTTAAATTCAGCATGGTCGGTGTTCCAGCCTTCCACACCAATGACTTTATATTTCGGTTCGAGAGTCTTTTCATCAATTTGTACGCGTTCCATCGCGCCAGGTGCAGCGCGCATACCGTATTCAACGTGTGCACCTTCAAGAGCAGGGCCCGTAGGTGTAGACGTACACACCAATCTATTTCGATTTCCGAGCACGAGTTCGGCATTCGTACCGACGTCAATGATGAGCCAGTTTTCATCCTGCTTATGCGGTTCTTCTGCGAGAAGAACTCCGCTTGTATCCGCGCCGATGAAAGATGCAATGGTAGGGAGAACGTGGATATTACCCGACGGATTGATTTGTAGACCAAGCTCACGCGCTTTGATGTCCACTGAATGATGGATTGCAGGGACGAACGGCGCGAGCCCCAAATCCTTCGGAGGCAGGTTCAACACGAGATGGTGCATCGTGGAATTGCCAACCAGCACCATTTCGAGAATATCATTCAATGTAATATCCGCTGGTCGAGTAGACTGAGTGCTCGACGAGGTCGTATCAAGCCCAGCCGTTTCATTCAATTGCTTATTCGCTGATTTGACTGCTTGTTTCAACAACTTGTTGAGCGTATCAATAACTGCCTTGTGTAATTTTGCCAAGCCGTCCACATGCTCAATCGTATACTGAATGCGTGACATGATGTCTTCGCCGTACACGATCTGCGGATTCATCTCAGATTCCGCCGCGAGTATTTCGCCGGTGCGTAAATCGCACAGGTAGAGTGCTACCGTCGTTGAACCGATGTCCACAGCCGCACCGTAACTTTCCTCAACATACCCGGGCTGGACTTGAATAACTTCCTTATCTTGCCATACTGAAACAGTAACATCCCAATTTGCTTGACGAAGTGTACCTGAAAGTGAACGCAGGCAGGCATAATCAATTTTTAAGTCCGACCAACGCGGCAGGTTTTCTTCACCCCGGCGAATGAGTCCCATGGACGTTTCCAGTCCCTTCGCGAGACGTTCCCAATCTGCAATTGGTCTTTCCAGATTGGGTGGCGACATCTTAACCAGATATTTGCGAATCGAGGGCTTGATCTCAATCTCACGTTGTCGTGCCGATTTGCGGACAATCTGTTTATTGCCGCGACTCTCCTCAGGAACGTTGATGAGCACATCGCCCATCACTTTGGATTGACAGGAGAGCCGCACGTACCCGACCTGCCAGCCTTTGCTCTGCAGTAATTTTGGCCGGCGTTTGAAGTAGGCTTCTTCACTCGCGCCAACAGGTGAAAGATTTGCCTGTTTCGATGCGATGTTATATCGTTCGAAACGACCTTCTTCCACCAATACCATACACTTTCCGCAAGTGGCATTTTCCGCACAAATGGACTCGATATCCACGCCTAACTCACGCGCGGCCTCACGCACGGACTTGCCTTCTTCCACTTGTCCGCGACGACCTGATGGTTGGAGGATGATGTTGTGTTTTTTCATGTTATTCCATGGTGAACGACCGTAGGTAGGGACGGCAGCTGCCGTCCCTACCTACGGCATATTGCCGTTTCGGCGGGGAATCTCTATTTTAGCAAACTCAGTTTCTAGTTCCGTGAGGAGCGATTCGGCGACCTCCTCGGGCGAGCCTTCACGATCGATCCATTTGCCGCGTTTCCATTGCGCGGCGTAGTCCTTTACCGAAGTTAATCCTTCGGCCATTGCATACGCATCAATCGCGTTTTGGATTTTTGGAGAGAGTTGTTTCTTAACTGTGCGCCCGTTACCCTCGACGGTAATAGAAGAAGGAATATGCTTCCAGTAGTAGATACAATACTTTGCCATGAAGTTTCCTGATTACCGCTTGTGCCGCAACCTCCATTGAGTTTTGTGGAAGTTGCGGTACTTGTGCCGGAATCCTGCCTGCTATTGGCGGGGCAGCCTCCATGCAGTTTATGCAAAAGCTGCGGCACTTATCTCATTAATTAACTTTTTGGATCAATTTGTAGGATAAAACCCAAATTTTAAGTTTAGATAATTATGCGGCACTCTGTAAAATTATATATAATTTTAGGATTGTAAGGGAGGTTAGGCAGATTGGTCAATAGAAATTTATGGCTGCGCGAATTACTGGATATACCTACTTGCCCGATTTTCACGTCTTGATTATCATTATAAGTAATGGCTAAATTAATTTAACTTTTATTAGAAGAGCGTGCGCATCTTTTTATTCGTTTCTTAATTTATAGTTTCTGCGAATAAGTGATGCATCCTTGATGGTCCAATAAATTTCGGATCAGGATTTATCGAAAACATATACAGTTTGGGGAAAAAGCCATAACCAAGTTGGGTAATTCTGAATAAATTTTTTATAGGCAAAACAGATTATTTAACTAATTCAATCTCGCTATCATAGCAGACTGGATCATATTCTTTTTGGAGGACGCCATGATTAATCATATTCTTGTTCCTTTGGATGGATCTGCTCTGGCGGAATGTGTTCTCCCCCATATACTGGCTATTGCCCCGGCATTTGGTGCACGCCTCACTCTCTTACACATTCTTGAACCGCCACATGCCATAAGGAGCGAGCAGGCCATCGATCCACTGGATTGGCAGCTCAAAAAACAGGAAGCTGAGGAATATCTGGCCCGCATTGCTACCCAACTTCGGGCCAAAAACCTGAAGGTCGAAGACCTAATTCTAGAAGGAATGCCTGCTGAATACATCATTGATTTTTCTAATAATAACGATGTTGATATGATCGCACTTAGTTCACACGGGCGAAGCGGCTTAAGTGGATGGAACGTCAGCAGTGTGGTGCAAAAGATTATCTTACGTTCTTTTAAGTCTACGCTATTGATCAGGGCATACAAGTCCTCTAGTATAGAATTAGCGGACGTGAGCTATAAACGACTGTTCGTCGGACTAGACTATTCAACACGTGCAGAATATATTCTGCCTGTGGCAATCAACCTGGCACAATTCCATAAAGCTCAGCTTATTCTAGGGAATGTGATACGCAGACCTGAAATTCTACATCGCTTTCCTCTCTCAGAGGAAGATGAGAGTATCATCGCGCGCATTGCCGACCAAAACTACAATGCAGTCTCTCATTACTTTGAACAGCTTCACTCACAATTATCCACGCAAGGTATTGACCTGCAGACCCGTCTGGTTGTCAGTGACAATGCAACAGTCGCATTACATGATATGGTCGAGCAGGAAAACGCTGACCTGGTTATGTTGGTAGCACACGGTCATTCAGGCGAAGGCCGCTGGCCCTATGGAAGTATCGCCACCAGTTTTATTGCTTATGGCACAACTTCTTTAATGATATTGCAAGATCTATCTGGAGATGAAATTAAACGAACCCAGGCCGAAATGGCCGCGCGCGAAATCAAAGGACATTGACCTATGCTCAATACTGTTCCGCTCTCAGGAGCTGAACGCGGCACCCTTGTAGAAAACGTGGTGCCATCTCCTTACTGGTTGGAAGAGCTTGCTCTTAATCTTGCTCGAAATTTAAAAACCATCAGTCGCCCTGATAACAGCGACCCGCTGCCACAGCGCTCGAAAACGCTGGTTACATTTCTGCAATCTGCATATCACTATTATGATGAGTTAAGTCGGTCAGATACTCCGGTCTCTCATGCTGCAGAATGGGTGTTGGATAATTTTTACATCATTGAACAAGCCCTCCGTCAGATTAATGAAAACATTCCACCCGATTTTTACCAGCGCCTGCCAAAAGTAAATGTAAACAATAGGGAGATGGCGCGCGTTCATACTCTGGCTTTCACACTCACTAAAGCCAGCGAAAGCCGCCTGGATATAGAACAGACCAAAAGTTTTGTTCAATCGTTTCAAAGTGTGACTACACTCAAAATTGGGGAAGTCTGGGCACTTGCTCCAATGTTAAGATTTAGCGTTCTGGAGACCCTTGCAGGCGCACTGGCACAGCTCACACATCTTGTATTAACACCCGCTCCTTTACCTGACTATTGGCCTGCCTCTCCAGACCAGATGCTGAACCCTCCTTCGCCAGATAAAGAGACAATTGTTGTCAACAGCATCCTTAGTTTACGAATGCTCGCGACCCAGGATTGGCAAGCGTTCTTCGAATCCATAAGCGTTGTGGAAAGCCTCTTACGCGCCGACCCAGCAAAAATTTATAGCAACATGGATTTTGAAACACGCAACCGTTATCGAAACGCCGTTGAAGAACTTGGGCGGGGTACATCGATAGATGAACCAGAAATCGCTCGGGAAGTGATTCATTTTTCTGAAGATGGAGTGCGTCCGCGCACACGCCATGTTGGTTACTACCTAATCGGACCGGGCAGGTCAATGCTTGAAGTTAGGTTGAGTTATCAGCCTCCGCGCGAAAGCCGTCTTCGATATTTGGTCCAACATTCTGCAACAAGTATCTACCTGAGCAGCATTGCCATTCTGACCATATTGTTGTGCGCAATCGCTATTTGGTATGCTATTTACGCTGGCGGGACTCCCCTAGAAATCTTGGTCACGTTTACACTAGCTATCTTGCCTGCCTCTGCTATAGCCGTGGATCTGGTCAATTGGATAGTGGTCCAGATCGTGCCGCCACGTATTCTGCCTGGACTGAATTTTCAGCATGGTATTCCGGATGAATTCAGTACCATGGTTGTTATTCCTTCGTTGCTTAAAAATGAGCATGAATTGGAATCACTTCTACGACAGTTGGAAAGCCATTTTCTTGGAAATGCCGATTTCAATGTGCGTTTTGCCTTGCTTACAGACTTTATCGATGCACAAGAGAAAGAGTTGCCTGGCGAAACACAATTGATCGAATTAGCAAAAGAAGGAATTGAGCAACTCAACGAGCGTTATAACAGTGAAGGTTACCGACCTTTTTATATTTTTCATCGAGAACGCGTGTGGAACGCCTCTGAGGACGCTTGGATAGGCTGGGAACGCAAGCGCGGCAAGCTGGTTGAGTTTAATCGACTACTGAGTGGGAAAACTGTAGAAACATTTACTGTTCAATTTGGAGATTTGAGCATTTTGCCTCAGATACATTATGTCATTACGCTGGACGCAGACACTACATTACCGCGGGATAGTGTTCGTCGTCTGGCGGGCATCCTTGCCCATCCACTAAATCAGGCAGAATTCGATCCTGGCACGGGTGTTCTCGTAGATGGTTATACGGTACTCCAGCCTCGGGTCCAGGTGAGACCCGCTGTGGCCAACCGTTCAGTTTTTACCCGTGTATATTCTGGTGACACAGCACTTGATCTTTATACTCGCGCCGTTTCAGATGTTTATCAGGATTTATTTGGTGAAGGCAGTTATGTTGGTAAGGGCATCTATGATGTAGCTGCATTCGAGCGAAGTCTGAAAGATCGCATCCCGGATAATACATTGTTAAGTCATGACCTGTTCGAGGGAATTCACGGACGGTGTGGTCTTGTAACCAACGTGGTGCTATTCGAAGATTACCCAATACATTATCTGACATATTCGGATCGCTTGCATCGCTGGATCAGAGGGGACTGGCAGTTATTGCCCTGGTTAATGCCATATGTACCGCGCCGTTCAGGTGGCAAAATTCCCAATGATCTTTCGATTATTGACCGCTGGAAAATCATGGATAACTTGCGCCGGAGCCTGATGAGCTTGGCAGTGCTCGCTTTGATGGTTGGGGGATGGCTGGTGTTACCCGGTTCTAATTTGGTATGGATGGTAATAGCACTCTCGACATTTATATTGGAGATGGTCTTTGGTGTACTAAATACACTGCGAGCCAGACGAACAGACCAGTATCCTGAAACGACTACTCGTCCCGTGCAACAAGCAATATTGCGCTCGGTGTTCCAAATCGTTTTCCTGCCTCATGAAGTACTCATTGCTGTAGATGCGATCGCGACGACCCTGGTGCGAATGACGATCACACGCAAACGACTTCTGCAATGGGTTCCAGCGGCACATACGGTCCATGTTTTTGGTAGAGTACTGAAAGTGAACGTGGCCTGGCAGGAGATGATTTTTGCGCCAATCTTTTCTATTCTTCTTATTTTATTGATGTTATTTCGGAATCCACCAGTTTTGTGGTTGGCCGCGCCTTTTCTGCTCGCCTGGATGATCTCTCCCTATATTGCTGTGCGCATCAGTCGCCCCATTTCTTATGCACCAGAAAAGCTAGCCCCACAACACGAAAAAAGATTACATCTACTGGCACGTGCAACGTGGCTGTACTATGAACATTTTGTTGGCCCGGACGATCATTGGCTGCCGCCAGATCATTTTCAAGAG
>Ga0137374_10003042_pt1 | contig 19682 bp, 20 predicted proteins | sample SagtaG_20_FD_104811 | JGI IMG/M metagenome (GOLD analysis project Ga0137374, IMG submission 104811) | Vadose zone soil microbial communities from Sagehorn Ranch, Mendocino, California, USA - Sage1_R_100_16 metaG | ecosystem: Environmental > Terrestrial > Soil > Vadose zone | place: USA... | reverse complement strand
TCGAGGCGGAAGCTCCGCTCGGCGTCGCGCGAGCGGTCCCACGTGTGCACGCGCCAGTTCGGCAACTCCCGCTCGAGCGAGTAAGGCTCGACAACTCGCTTCGACCACGTCTGCTCGCCCTCCTTCTGGTACTCGATCTCGACGAGTCGACGCTCGCGGATGCCTTCGGTGAGGGTCGCGACAAGGTCGGCTTCCGCTTCCGCAATCTGCGGATTCGGCGTTTGCGCAAGCTCGAATTGTCCGAACGTCTCCTCGAGCTTCTTGCGGACACGGTCGAGCGGCGTGTGCGCGTCGGCGGCGATCATCGGGCCTACGAACTCCAGCGCGAGCCCGATCGCGCGCGCCTCGAGCGGCGTCAGGCGCGGCGCGAGGCGGAACGTGTCGCCGTACAGCTCCTTGTCGACGTGCACGCTGTCGCCCTCGAGCGCGGCGTAGACCGTGTAACAGCCGCCGCCGAAGTTGACGAGGTTGAGCAGTTGCAAATGCTCTTCGAGCTCTCCCTCCGGAATGTGGAAGCGCTCGACGATCTCGTGTGCGGGAATCACCGCGTCATTGGCCTCCCCGCAGGCCGCGAGCAGATACGCAAGCAGTGCCTGCAGGACGGCAAAGCGCTCCGGCACGACCGGGCCGGCCGGGCGCTCGCCGGAGGCTTCCACGCGCGGCACCGGCGCCGGCGCGGCGAGCTTGGGCGGATCTTCCTCGTGCCGCTCACGGACGGCACGGAGCGCCTGGGCCACCTCGCGGCGGAGCTCATCCGGCTCGACCGGGATCGCGCGCCCGTCCTGCCGGAGCATCCAAGAGGCGAGCTGCGGGAGGGAGGAGTAGCCGGTGACGAACACGCCGTCCTCCAACTGACCCGCGCTGCCGAAGGCCCGCTCGACCCACCACGCGGTATCTCCGGCAAGCTCGATGCGTGCCTCGCCCTCGATGTCGCCGATCTGCCACGGCGCCCGGCCGCGGTACTCGTCGATGTCGAAGTCGGTTGGGATCCGGAAGTCCCGCTCCCGCCGCGTGGCGAATCTGATGTCGCCCCGGATGCGGGAGACGCGGAAGGTCCGGATGTCCTTGCGGTCGAGATCCTGGCCGATCACGTACCAGCTGCCGTTGTCCGAGAGCAGACCGTACGGGTTGACCGTTCGTTCGCCCTGTCGGTTACGGGAGATCGAGTAGTACGGGAACTTGATCGTGCGCTGTTTCGAGATCGCCCCCTCGAGTCTCCCCAGCCGTCCCGGCATCTCGGGCGTGTAGTCGGGGTCGAGCATCTCGACGCGGACGGCGGTCTCCGAAGCCGATTCGCCGAAGCCCTGGCGACCGAGCGCAAGGTTCTGGAGCGCCAGCCGCAGCGGCTCCGAGTAGGCGAACTGACCTTCCAGCAGGTAGAGCGCGGTCTGGAGCGCGGCGAGCTCGTCGTCTTCCAGCTCGAGCTCGGCGAGGAAGTAGTTCTCCGAACGGAGCGTGTAGAGCTCTTCGCCGGTGAACTCGTCGCGTTGCGACTGGAGTGGCACACCCAGCGCAAGGAGCTCCGCGCGGTCGGAGTAGAAGCGCCGGGCGAAGGCCTCGTCGGACATCTCGGAGTAGCCCTCGACGTTCGACTTCACGTCGCGTGCGGTCAAAAGCCGTCGCTCCGCCATCAGATAGGCGACGAGCGACAACTGCCGGATCAGCTTGTCGGTGTCGTGCGACACGAGGCGAATCTACCGCACCGACTGCCGGGCCCGACGTCCAGCGCCATTGTTCGAGCCGCCGGACGAACCCGTGGTGCAGGGGATTGTTGACGATGTACTCGACCGTCGCCTCGTACTGATCGTCCGACTCGATCACCTTTGACCAGTAGCGGCGACCGAAGACGTGATCCTTCCTTCCGTGGCGTTCGTTGAAGGCGCGGGCGTAGCCGCCGTTCAGGTCCCGGATCCCGTCGGCGAGGTTCGGCAACGGGGTCTCGACGAGCAGGTGGTAGTGGTTCCCCATCAGGCAGCGCACGTGAGTGCGCCAGCCGTAGCGCCGTTCGACTCGGCGCAGGATGTGGAAGAAGACGATCCGGTCTCCATCGTCCAGCACGATCGGCGCGTGGTTGTTGCCGCGGATCCCGACGTGGTAGTACGCGCCGGCTTCGAGGTGACGGAGGGGGCGTCCCATCGCCCGAAAGTAGCGCTACGACACCCCGGTAATCCGCGCTGTGACGCTTTCGCCCCACCTCCGACTCGGTCCTGTCACGTGCCAGGCACGAGACTGGGGAGGACGGAGCATCGCCTCGACGGACATGTCCCGCAGGGACGGTTTGGCTTCGAGCTAGGCCGCGACTTTGGAGCGCTCGAGGTGCTGGTGCGACGGGCAGTAGTCACGCTCCGGAAGGGGCGTGCGCTGGCACGGCTTGCCTTTGCGCGTCGTCGCCCGGCAGCGTGCGACGCCGCCGTCCAGCGCTCCTGCCTCGATCTGCTCCTCGATGAACGCCACCGCGGCGGCCACGCCCTCCTTGACGGCCCACGCGACTTCCGCCTGCGCCGTGATCGGGAAGTAGCGGCGGATGTCCTGGAAGAGCGCCCGGTCGGGTTTGGCGAAGTAGAGCGGATCTTTCGCGAGGCGTTCCATCGTCTGCTCGCACTGTTCTAGGACGGAACGGCGGTACTCGAGATGCAGTTCGGGGGCCACATACGGGTCGATGAGGTCCTTAATCGACCTGTAGATGGCTCTCGAGTATTGATACATGCAGGCTTGAAGCTGGGCGGTGTACTCCTCGATCACAGTATCTCTAGCAGCCATTAATCCCCCGCAAAGCTTTGTTAACCAGCAGTAAACCGTGGTCGGCCGGCGTGCCTTCGCGGCGGAGTCTATAGGGTCCAGGCCCGTGTTACAAAGTCCGGACTTTCGTTGCCTCGGCTGAGAACGGGCTAGCGGGTGATCTGCCGGACGTAAGCGGCGCTGAAACCCTTGGCGTTGGCGGCCGCCTGAGCCCGATCGGCCTCCCCACGGGAGTCGTAGATTCCGCTGAAGACCACGGAGTAACCAGGGTGCAGGCTCGAATACCGGCTCGAATCCAGGACACCCACCTGTGGGAGACCCGCCCTGGAAGCCGACCTGGCCCGCTCCAGGGCGAGCCCGCGCCCGTCCGAGCTTGTGGGGATCGACTCGAGCACCACCGTGTAGCCGCTCTGCCCGGCCGGCCAGGGCGTCAGCGCTCCCGGCCGGGGTGCCGTGGTCGTGGCCGGAGGCGGGGCGGTGGGAGTCGAGGGAACCCCTGTGGGGGTACCGCTCGGGACCGACGGTAGGGCAACGGTCGCCGTTTCGGGCGCCGTCGTCGGGGAGTGTGGTACCCCGCCCTGGGTCGCCACGAGGGTGGCGTTCTCCGCGCCGGCGTCGGCCAGGACTATCGCGGCCGCAGCGCCGGCCACCGCAATCACGAGGAAGAGCAGGACCGGCCAGATCCAGTCGCCCGGATACCAGGAGAACCGCCGCTGCCATGCCCCGGCGAGCCGGCCGAAGACTCCGCCGACAGGTTGGAGCCGCTGGCCGCACTCGAGGCAGTACTCCTGGCCGGGGCCGTGAGTAGCACCGCACCGGGGGCACTGCGGCGGGACGGGTGGCGTGCTCATTGCTTCCGGCGCTCGTGCGCGGATGTGGGGAGTGCCTCGAGCAGCTCGGCTTGCGGTTGCACCGCCGCGGCCTCGGACTGCTGAGCCAGCGTGACCGCCTTCCCGCAGACCGCGCAAAACTTCGCGTCCGCCGCAAGTGCGCCGCCGCAATGCGGGCAGCCGACCACCGGCGGGGTCGCGGCCGCCGGCCGGCCGCAGTTGGCACAGAAGTGCGAGCCCCAAACGAGCGGAGCGCCGCACGCGCACCGGGCTGCCGGTGCCGCACGCCGCACAGAGACAGACGCCGCCAGCAACGTGTCGAGCTCCTGCAGGCGCTCGTCCAGCGCGATCAGCTCGTCGCAGCGCTCCACGAGCAGGTCCTGGCGGAACTGGTCGCGGCGAAACATTTCCAGCATGAGGCCGCCAAGGTCGCGCAGGCGTTCTTCGCGGACGCGAAGCAGCGCTCGACGCTCCTTCCTGAGCTGGCCCGGATGAGGAAGTGCTCGGCGCGGCGGGCCGGTCGGACGGGTGCTTTCGACCACCCGCTCATCCTTGCGGCGGAAGCGTGCAAGCAGCGAAGGCCGCGCCACGCGAATCAGGGTAACAGCGAGGTGTGATGCCTAAGGCCGGCGTTGCGAGACAACTCTCCTGCCGAAGCCGGTCAGGAAGAGGGCGAACAGGACGAGTGCGACCACGCCGATCGCGATCCCGACGATCCAGTGTCCCACGAGGGACACGATGATGGCGACGACCACCAGGGCGAGCACGAGCCCGATCACTACGGCAGCTCGACGACGACGAGGCGCTCCTCGGTCATCTCGCGCACCGCGTAGTGCGGGCCCTCGCGCGTATTACCGGAGTCCTTGACCCCGCCGTAGGGCATCTGATCGGAGCGGAACGTCGGCGCCTCGTTCACGGTCACGCCGCCGAACTCGAGCTCCTGCGCTGCCTGCAATGCGTTGTCCAGGCTCGCGGTGAAGATGCCGGCCTGCAGCCCGTAGCGGGTGCTGTTTGCAAGCCGGATCGCCTCGTCGATGGAGTCGACTGCAGTCACCGTGCAGACCGGTCCGAAGACTTCTTCGCAGGAGACCTCGTCTTGGAGACCGGGGTTCGCGATCACCGTCGGCCGGATCAACTCGCCCTCCAACTCGCCGCCGGTCAGCACCTGTCCGCTGCTCGCCTTGACCCACCTGAGGATGCGCTCGCGCGCGTCCTCATCTATCACGGGGCCGACGTCCGTGTCCTCGTCGGCCGGATCGCCGACCTTCAGCGCCTCGACCAAAGGAACGAGTTGGTGCACGAACTCGTCGTACGCACTGCGCTCCACGTAGACCCGCTGCACGGAGATGCAGCTCTGGCCGGCAAAGGCGAACGCATTCTGCGAGACCTTCGTCGCGGCCGTCGACACGTCCGCGTCGGCCGCGACGATCAGCGGCGTTGCGTTGCCGAGCTCGAGGTTCACGCGCTTCTTCGGCGCGCGCTCCTTCAGCTTCCAGCCGACGCCGCTGGAGCCCGTGAACGTAATCAGCTTGACGCGCTCGTCCTCGACGAGGACGTCCCCGATCTCGGACGCCGGGCCGACGAGCACGTTGAGCCAGCCCGGAGGAAGGCCGGCCTCCTCTTCCAACTCGGCCAGGAGCAGCGCTGAGAGAGGTGTCTGGCTCGCGGGCTTGAGCACGACGGGGCAACCCGCGGCCAGAGCCGGCGCAATCTTGTGCGCGACGAGGTTGAGCGGAAAGTTGAACGGGCTGATGGCGCCGACGATGCCGATGGGGCGGCGCAGCGTGAAGGCGAGCTTCCCTTCACCGGCCTGCGCGGCGTCCATCGGGACCATCTCTCCCGCGAGTTTGCGTGCTTCGACCGCGGCGAACGTGTACGTGGACATCGCGCGCGAGGCCTCGACCCGCGCGGCCTTCAAGGGCTTCCCCGCTTCGTCGGAGATCAGCCGCGCAGCCTCCTCGCGGCGGCGGCCGAGCGCACCGGCGACGCGCACGAGGATCTCGGCCCGCTTGTGCGCCGGCAGCGGCTCCTGCATCGCGCCCCCGGCGGCATCAATCGCGTGGCGGGTTTCGTCGGCGCCGGCCTTCGCAACGCGCCCGACGACGTCGCCGGAGTAGGGCGAGCGCACATCGAGCCAGTCACCCGTCTCGATCCACTCGCCGCCGATGAGGAGCTTTCGGTCAACCAGCGTCGTGGCCATCGCTGGAACCCTAGCTCCGGGCGGGCGGAAAGACTTGGCAGGTGGCGCATTCAGTGCAACACTCGTCTTGATGAGAGTCCTCGCGGCTCTGCTCCTCCCTGTGGCGGTATTGATGCCCGCGGCTTACGTCGGCCACCGGCTCAGTGAGGAGAGGCCGCCCTTGATTCGACCCAGCGCGGTCATCTGGGCAAACCGGGTGTTCGTCGACCGCAACGCGTTGCAGGAGTGGCTCGAGGCCCGCGGGGGAAGCTACGACGCCTGGGCGTTTCGGCATCCGAAGCTTGCATGGCCAAGCGTCGAGCGAACGGTGTCTGCCGCGTCGCTGCAGACCGCGGCGAACGCGCGGGCGAAGGGAGAACATACGACCCGACTACTGATCGGCGCCATGCTGGCCCTGGCCGCGGGAGTCGTCCTGGCCGTCCTGGTCGCCAGCCCGCCGTACGCTCTCGTGCGCGCCGCGCGTCGACGGGCACCACCGCGTCTTCCGCGTCCTTCGCGGCCCACGCGCGCACGGGCTCCGAGCGCAGCTCGCGCGACTCTGTCGGGGGTTCTCGTCAGCGCGCGCCGTGGGATTACCCGAGGCTCCGCCATCGGAGTCAGCACGACACACGGAGCCCTTGTTGCAGTCCCTCGCGGTACTGGACGCCGAACGACGAGCCGGATCATCGAGGCCGGACACGTTGTGTTGCCCGAGGCTGCTCTGGCGGTTCACCGCGTGCGTCACAAGCATCCGCAGCTCGGCTGGTACCTCGCCGGGATGTTGCTGGCGGGCGCAATCGGTGTTCTGCTCCCGTACTCGCTTCAGTAGGCCGATCTATGGTTTGGGGCATGGGGCGACACGCCAGCGAGGCGTTCATCGTCGATGCAGTCCGCTCGCCGATCGGCAAGAAGAACGGTTCGCTGGCGTCGATTCGCGGCGACGAGCTCGCGGCGCAGGTGCTGAACGGCCTGGTCGCGCGGCACGACCTCGATCCTGCTGAGATCGAGGACGTCCAGCTCGGCTGCGTGACGCAGATCGGGGAGCAGGGGTGGAACCTCGGCCGGATGATCCCGCTTGTCGCCGGCTGGCCGGAATCGGTGTGCGGAACGACGGTCGACCGCCAGTGCGGCTCGTCCATGCAGACGAACTTCAGTGCGGCGACCGCGATCTCGTCCGGACAGCTCGATCTCGTGGTCTCCGCGGGAGTCGAGATGATGTCGCGCGTCCCGATGGGCTCGAACGGAGGCGATCTCTCGGACAAGCTGCTCGACCGCTGGGAGATCGTGCCCCAGGGAATCTCTGCCGAAGTGATCGCCGACGAATGGGGTTTCTCGCGCGAGGAGCTCGACGCTTTTTCCCTGGAGTCGCATCGCCGCGCCGCGGCGGCGGCCGACGAGGGGCGCTTCGACGGCGAGATCGTTCCCATCGACCTGACCAACCCGCACACCGGAGTCGTCTTCGCCGTCGACGAGACGCCGCGGCGCGACACCTCCCTCGAAGCGCTCGCCGCGCTGAAGCCCGCGTTCCTCCCGGAAGGCAAAGTGACCGCGGGGAACTCGTCGCAGATCTGCGACGGTGCCGCCGCGGTGCTCGTTGCGAGCGAGAGCGCAACCGGTCGTCTCGGTCTGCAGCCGCGTGCGCGCTTCGTGTCCTTCGGACTTGCAGGTGTCGACCCGCATCGGATGCTGCACGGCAATCCGCAGGCGTGCGAAAAGGCGCTGGCCCGCGCCGGCCTGACCTGGGACGACATCTCAGTCATCGAGGTGAACGAGGCGTTTGCGTGCGTCGCCCTGCAATTCGCGCGCGATGCGGGCCTCGAGGACCGCTGGGACGACATCAACCCGAACGGCGGCGGTATCTCGCTCGGGCATCCGCTGGGCGCGACGGGCGCACGGATCACGGCGACTCTGCTGAACGAACTCGATCGACGTGATGAGCGCTACGGGATCGCGACGATGTGCATCGGTTTCGGCCAGGCGATTGCCTGCGTCGTCGAACGCGTCTGATCGTTACTCTCCGCGCGTGGGGGAGATGGCTGGGCGCGCGGTTGCGCGGGAACCGAAAGAGATCGTCGCTCGCGGCTACGACGCGATCGCATTGCGCTACGCCGAATGGGCCGGGCAAGTTGTTTCCCCGGTCATGGAGTGGGTGCGCGACCTCGAAGCGCGTCTCGACGACGGCGCCGATGTGCTCGAGCTCGGCTGCGGCCGTGGCGTCCCGGCCACCCGCGAGCTGGCCCGTCGCCATCGCGTCACCGGAGTCGACATCTCGGCCGTGCAGATCGAGCTTGCGCGGCATCACGTGCCCGAGGCGAGCTTCGTGCACGCCGACGCGATGGAGCTCGAGGTAGCGCCGGTCTCATTCGACGCCGTTGTGGCGCTGTTCGTGTTCGGACACGTCCCGATCGAGGAGCAAGCCGGCCTGATCGCTCGCATCGGCCTTTGGCTCCGCGACGGCGGCTTCTTCCTCGGCACCTTCGGTGCCGGAGACGCCGGGGAGGAGATCACCGTTGACTGGCTGGGTGCACCCATGTTCTTTGCGTCTCTCGGCAGCGAGGCGTACCCACCTCTGCTGCGGGACGCCGGTCTGGAGCCGGTGCGCGACGAGGTCGTCGCGCAGCACGAGCCTGGGCACGGCGAGGTCGCGTTTCGCTGGATCCTGGCTCGAGCGGCCGTCTAGTGGAGATCCGCAAAGTCGGCGTCGTCGGCCTCGGCACGATGGGCGCGGGGATAGCGCAGGTCAGCATCCAGTCCGGGTTCGAAACGGTCGGCCGCGAAGTGAACGACGAGCTCGGCGAGCGCGGCCGCGCGACGATCGACCGGTATCTGAGCCGGGGTGTGAAGAAGGGCCGGCTCTCGGCAGCAGATCGGGACGCCGCACTCGGCCGTTTGACCGTGACGACGGACCTCGGCGAGCTCGCGGACTGCGACCTCGTGATCGAAGCCGCGCTCGAGGAGCTCGAGCTCAAGCGCGAATTGTTTGCGGAGCTCGATCGTGTCACCCGGCCCGACGCGATCCTCGCGACGAACACCTCCGCGCTGTCCGTCTCCGAGATCGCCGAGGCGACCGAGCAGCCGCAGCGCGTCGTCGGCATGCACTTCTTCAATCCCGCGCCTGTCCTGCCGCTGGTAGAGATCGTTCGTGGGCGCGAGAGCTCTGACGAAGCGGTCGACGCGGCCTACGGATGGGCCGAGCAGGCAGGCAAGCGGCCGGTGCGTTGCAACGACACGCCGGGGTTCATCGTGAACCGCATCCTCATTCCGCTGCTGAACGACTGCGTGCGCGTACTCGACGAAGCCGGAGTTGCCCCGGAAGAGATGGACAAGGGGATGACGAACGGTGCCGGCTGGCCGATGGGCCCGTGCGCCCTGATCGATCTGATCGGCATCGACGTGCACGTGCACGCGTCCGAGGCGCTGCACGGGAAACTCGGCGAAGAACGAATGGCGCCGCCGGAGCGGCTGGTGCGCATGCAGCAGGAGGGCGCGCTCGGCCGCAAGACGGGGCGCGGCTTCTACGAGTACTAGTTAGTCAGGCCGCGAGCTTTTCGGGCAGCTCGATCTCGACCACGGGTAGCTGCGGGTGCCGCTTGTGTGCGTCGCGCCAGATCTCTTCGGCCTTCTCAGCATGCAGCGTCTCGAGCGCGACCGCGTGCATCGTCGCGACCGAGGCGAGCTCCAGCAGACGCTCGATCTCAACGTGATGGAGTTGCGCGGCAACGCTCGCGAGCGCGTCGAGCCGCGCGACGAGCAGCTGCGACGTGCGTTCGGAACGGGTGAGCTCGGTCACGTCTCGCATCTTCGTGGCCGCATCGGACGGTCCTCCCATGCCTCACGTGGTCCCGACCGGTGCCAGGCACGAGACTGGGCCGAAGTCGCCACGGCCTAGGGGACGGTGAGGCGCGTCCAGACATTGGCAAGCAGGCGGTCGACTTCGGGCCGGCCGAGCGATGCGCCGAAGTTGAGTGCGCCTGCTGCGAAGACCTTTGCGCCCGCCGGCGTCTCGTAATAGGTCATCTCCGCCGATCGTCCCGGCCCGAGCAGGTCCGGAATGCGCGCGAGCACCTGCAGGCCCTGCGGGGACGCGGACGTTCGTGCGTCGATCTCGATCCCGTAGCGGCCGAACACGTCACCGTCGACGAGGCCGGTACCGTCGAACGCCCACGGCGCCGCGAGCGCACCCGTAACGGTGTAGCCCGCCTGTCGCTGTCCGTGATCCGACCCGACGTACTGAACACCCACGATCCGCGCCTCGGGCCGCCCGAGGTTCCGCCACACGGCGCGCCGCACGAGGCGCTCCCCGACGCGGTCGACACGCCGGTAGAGGTTGTTCGCGGCAAGGAAGGCCAGGTTGCCGCCGACGTTGCGGTAGCGCTCGATGACGTCGTACTCGTGTCGCGTGACGTACTCCTCATGTCCGGGGAAGACGACGAGGTCGTAACGCTTTGCCAGCTCCTCACCGCTGCTGACGGCACCGAGGTCGTCGTCCGAGAGGAAGTCCGCCGTCCTGCCGGTCCGGTTGAGCCACGCGACGAACTCCAGGTCCCAGTCGTTGAAGCGGAAGGGCACGCCGAAGTCGAGGAAAGGTCTACGCAGGTCGACGCTGCGGTGGCGTCCGGTGACGTACCAGGAATCGCCCCAGCCATCGCCGTCGTCGTCGGCGAAGTTGTACGCAGCCCACGTGTTGGTCGCGAGGACGACGGCAACAAGGTTCGTGCCCGGTCTGCGCGGCCGCACGATGAAGGGGGCGTAGCCGACCCGGCCGTCCGCTGCCGTCGCGCGCAGGAAGTAGAGGCCGCTCGGCCAGTCGCCCGCGCGCACGACCCGGAGCAGTGCCGGTCGGTCACGGTGCGCGCGCCAGTCGACGCGAATCGGGCCGGTCTTGGCGAGGCCGCTGGTCTTGACGTCCTGCTCGCTCGGCCGCCCTGGAGACTGGTACGCGAAGACCTGCAGCCGCAACAGACGCGCGTCGGTCGCGAGCCGGAGCTCGGCCGACTCGCCCGGTGCGTAGCTGCGCTTCGTGAAGCCCGCATCGATGCCCTGGACTCGGACCACCGGTGCGTCCTGCCGCCTACTCGGGCCGTAGCCGCCGTAGACGCGCCCGCCGACCTTGAGACGCATCACGTACGTGCGCGGCTGCGTGCTCGACGCCGGCCGCCAGGTAAGAGCGCCGGCCCCCGCGCCAAAGTGGCGCGTCGTCTTCCAGACGATCGTGGTTCCGCCCGTGCCTGCGCGCACCATGTTGGTCGCCACGACCTCGAGTCGCACCGTCGCGGGACGTAAAAGCCGGAACTGCACGACCGCCTCATCGCGAAAGCCGTCACTGTTCGGGCTTACCGTTGTCAGCAGACGCCGGTCGCCGAGGTAGGGCGTAGAACCGTTCGTCACGCGGAGGTCGAGCAGCGGCGGCCCGGGTGCCGTCAGCACTGCCGCCGAAGCCAGGACGAGTGCGGTCACCACCGCCTTACAATCTCCTTACCTTCCAATGATGCAGGGCACAATTGAACGGTCGATACTGACGTCTGATGAGGGCGCTCCTCACCTTTGCCATGCTCGCTGCGCTGGCCCTGCCGGCCGCTTCGGCTGCCCGCAACCAGGGTGCCAACGACGGCACGCTAGCCGTGCGCGACGCGCGTGGCACGGTCACGATCTCGGCGCGCGGCGGGGTGATCGGGAGCTTTGCCCGTGGCTCGGTGACGATCAGCGACCCGGTCGACGGCGACGGCACCGGCCCGATCGTGACCGGCGACGACTTTCCGCCAATCGAGCGCAACGAGACCACCACGTCGTGGCGCGGGACGAAGGTGCGTTTCCGGATCATCGGCGGCTCCTTCCGGATCGTCGTCAGGGGACGCGGCATCAACCTCTCGCTCGTGGGCAAGGGGAACGTGACGCTGGACGGCGCAGGCACCGTGGACGACGGGTCGTATTCAGTGAACGGTGGGGAGTACCTCCCGATGCCGGGGTTCTCGCTTCCATTCCCTCTCTCGTCGACCAGTCCCTAGGGAAATCCCCTTGAGCGCCAGCACGCAGTCAGTGCTCGTCGTCGAGGACGAAGCGTCGATCGCGTCGTTCGTCTCGCTCTACCTGAAGAATGCGGGTTACGAGGTCCGGACGGCGTCGAACGGCGCCGACGCGCTCGCGTCTGCGCAGAGCGAACAGCCGTCGCTGATCGTGCTCGACCTGATGCTTCCGGACATCGACGGCATCGAGATCTGCCGGCGCCTGCGCCAGAAGTCGGACGTGCCGATCCTGATGCTGACCGCACGCGACGAGGACGTCGACAAGATCATCGGGCTCGAAGTCGGCGCCGACGACTACATGACGAAGCCGTTCAACCCGCGCGAGCTTGTCGCGCGCGTGAAGTCGATCTTGCGCCGCGCCGCGCCCGAGCGGAAGGAGCCGGAGAGCGCGGTCCTGCAGCACGGCCAACTCGTCATCGACGCCGGACGCCGCGAGGTGAAGGTCGGCGACGAGGAAGTTCAGCTCGCGCCGAAGGAATTCGACCTCCTTTGGGAATTGCTCGACCACCGCGGCCTCGTGCTCACGCGTGATCAGCTGCTCGAACGCGTCTGGGGCTACACGTTCGCCGGAGATACGCGGACCGTGGACGTCCACGTGCGCCAGTTGCGGCGGAAGCTCGGCGAGGCCTCGCCGGTCGTGACCGTGTGGGGGGTCGGGTACAAGGTCGGGCCCACGCCGGCTGCAGTCAAGGCCTAGCGCCGGCAGGGGCACCAAGTACCTTGTAACCAAGATGCTCAGCTCGCTGCGCTTCCGGTTGCCGGCGCTCTTCCTGCTCGGCATCGTCGTGAGCGGGCTGATCGCGACGGTCGTAGCGCTGCGGCTTTTCCAGGGTTATGTCCTCAACCGTTCGAAAGCCGACCTGCGGCGGGAGGCGGTGGGACTCACCGAGGTCTTCGCCCAGCAGGCGATCACCGCTAACAACACAGGCGTGCTGCCACGTATCTCGAGGCAGCTCGAGCGGGCGACGGGCGACCGTCTCTTCTACGTGGGTGTCTCGCCATTCCCGGACAAGAGCGTCAAGAGCGTCGGGCTCCAACGACTCCCGCAGAAGACCGTCGACTGGCGTTCGGGGAAGACGATCACGTTCGAGTTCACGCCGCCGGGCGCCAAGAACGTCTATCTCGCAGTCGCCCGTCCTCTGAAGCTGGAGAGGAAGGGGCCCGCGTTCGGCGACCTGATCGTTGCGAAGCCGAAGACGGAGCTGACGCACCAGCTGATCCCGCTGCTCGAACGGCTTGCGCTCGCGTCGCTCGGCGGGATCGTGGTCGCGGGCCTGCTCGGCTGGTACCTGTCACGGCGCATCACCGGTCCCGTGCTCGCCCTGTCGCGCGCCACGGACGAGATCGCTCGCGGTAGCTACGAAGTCGACCTACCGGACGTGCGCGGCGGCGGTGAGATCGGACACCTCGCCGGCCGTTTCCGCGAGATGGCTGCGCGTCTGTCCGACGCCGAGCGCCAGGAGCGCAACTTCCTCATGAGCGTCTCGCACGAGCTGCGCACGCCTCTGACTGCAATCCGCGGTCATGTCGACGCGCTGCGGGAAGGAGTCGCGGAGGATCCCGAGGCGCGTGCAGCCTCGCTCGACGTGATCGCGCGGGAGGGTGTGCGGCTGGAGCGGCTCGTCGGTGACGTCCTCGACCTGGCGAAGCTGGAAGCACACCGCTTCACGGTGCTCACGGAGGAGGTGGACATGGAGCGCCTCTGCGACCAGGCGTATTCCGCCTTCGGCGAGGAGGCCCGCCGGCGCCAGATCGACTACGGCAAGCGCTTCGAGGCGCGCCCGACGATCGTCTCGGACGGCGATCGCGTGCTGCAGATCATCTCCAACCTGCTCTCGAACGCCTTTCGCTGGACGCCCGACGGTGGGCGCGTGGAGCTCGAGCTCGCCGCGTCGAACGGTCGCGTGTCGGTCTCCGTCGACGACAGCGGCCCCGGCGTCGCGGTCGAGGAGCAAGAGCGGATCTTCCGGCCGTTCTGGTCGCGCGACGACTCGGGGACCGGGCTGGGGCTCGCGATCGCGCACGAGCTCGCGGTCGCGTTGGGTGGGAGCATCGAGCTCGACTCCCGCCCGGGCCAGGGCAGTCGCTTCAAGCTCGTCCTTCCGTCCGGCCCCAACTAACCTCCTGTCCGCGTGGCGCTGCTCGAGCCCACACCCGTCTATGACTTTCCGGGCCGGCGCTCGCGATCTCGCGCGGCGCTCGTCTCGCTACGGCCTCGGCAGTGGACGAAGAACCTGCTCCTCTTCGCGGGGATCATCTTCGCCGCGAAGCTCGGCGATCTCACCCGCTGGGGCGAGGCGCTGGCCGCCTTCGCCGCCTACTGCGCGGCGTCGAGCGCGAGCTATCTCGTGAACGACGTTCGCGACGCGCCTCACGATCGAGTGCATCCCATCAAGCGCTCGCGCCCGATCGCACGCGGCGAGCTTTCGCCGCGGCTCGCCGAAGCGCTTGCAGCCCTGTTGGTCGTCTTGGCGGTGCTGCTCGTGGCGCAGCTCGGGCTGGCTTCGATCCTGTTCCTCTGCACGTTCTTCGCGCTCCAGGCCGGTTACACGCTCGCGCTCAAGCACGTCGTGCTGTTGGACGTGATGACGATCGGCGGGCTCTTCGTCGTGCGTGCGGCAGCCGGTGCGGCTGCGGTGGACGTGAGGATCTCGCCGTGGCTTCTACTCTGCACCGCGCTGCTCGCGCTTTTCCTTGCCCTGGCGAAGCGGCGCGGCGAGCTCGTGCTCGTCGGTGCCGAAGCGACCCCTGGTCGACCTGTATTGGAGGGCTACTCGCTGGCGCTCGTCGACCAGTTGGTGACCATCGTGGCAGCGTCGACCGTGATCTCGTACTGCCTGTACACGTTCACGGCGCGCGAGTCGAAGGCGATGATGATCACGATCCCCTTCGTCCTCTTCGGCGTGTTCCGCTACCTGTTGCTGATGCATCGTCGCGATCTCGGCGAGGAACCGGAAGAGATCTTGTTGCGCGACCTGCCGATCCTGGTCTGTATCGCGGGATGGGCCGCGTGCGCGGCAGTGATCCTGGCAGTGACTTAGAGGCTAGGAGCTGGCTGCGTCCGGACGGCGATCTTCCATCCGGTAGACGATGGCGCCGCTCTTCTCCTGCGTGCCCTGCTCCAGCCTGCTCATGACCGCTTCCAGGCGAGCGAGCCGCGTGTCGACGCCTTTCCACCCCGACGTGACGAGCTCGACGAGCAGCGCCAGATCGTCGACGCGCGCATTGCGCTCGGCGAGGAGGTCGCCATCGACATGCTCGAGGCGCCGGATGACCTGGTTCATGAGCCCGCGGATCTCGGCGAGGTTGCGTCCCACGGGCTGCGCCTCGTTGCGGACGGCTTCGCCGATCTTCGCCGGCAAGGTGTCTTCGAGCGCCGCGGCTGCGGCTGCGAGCGCGTCGACCTGCTCTCGTGCCCGCGTCAGCAGGCTGTCCAGGGCGGCACCGTCTGCCCGCTGCTCGACCCGCTGCTGTGTGCGCTCGACGACGCTGTCGTCCATGTCCGACAAGGGTACCGTGGGCGCCGGATGAAAACGAGGGAGCTCGAGTACGACCTCCCGCCGGAGCTGATTGCTCAGCATCCCGTGACGCTCCGCGACGAGTCGCGACTGCTGGTCTACCCACGCGTGTCCCAGAGGGTGCACGAGCGCAGGTTCGCAGAGCTACCGGACGTGATCGGCGACGCGCTCGTCGTCGTGAACGACACGCGCGTCGTCCCGGCGCGGATTCCGATCGAGGCTCCGAAAGGCGAGGTGCTGCTGTTGGAACGGCTAGACGACGAGGGTCTCTGGGAAGGCCTGGCACGACCGAGCCGGCGGCTTCGGCCAGGACGCCGCTACGGGCCGGTCGAGTTGCTCGAGCACCTCGGCGAAGGACGCTGGCGGCTGAAGCTGCACGGCGAGCCGGCGGGAGAGACGCCGCTGCCGCCGTACATCACCGAGCCGCTCGCAGACCCGGCGCGCTACCAGACGGTGTATGCACGCGACCCGGGCTCCGCTGCAGCGCCGACGGCCGGTTTGCACTTCACCGAAGAGTTGCTCACGCGCCTCGACATCGAACGTGTGACGTTGCATGTCGGGCTCGACACGTTCCGTCCGGTTTCCACCGAAGATCTCGGCGAGCATCAGCTGCACGGCGAGCGCTACGAGGTCAAGCCCGAGGCCTGGGATCGCATCAGCGCCGCGCCGAGGGTGCTGGCGGTCGGGACCACGACAGTTCGCGTACTCGAGACGCTTGCCCGAGGCGGGCCTCTCTCCGGCCGGACGGATCTCTTCATCACCCCAGGCTTCGAGTTCTTGCGGACGGATGCGCTGCTGACGAACTTCCATCTGCCTCGTTCCACACTGCTCGCCCTCGTGATGGCTTTCGCGGGAGTGGAGGAAACGCGGCGGCTCTATCGGACGGCGGTTGAGCAGCGCTATCGCTTCTACTCGTTCGGCGATGCGATGCTGGTGCTGTGAACGTTCGCCGTGCGCACCATGAAGACGCAGTGACTGTTGCTGCCCTGCTCGACGAAGCGTCGACGTGGGTCGACGACCTCGGCTTCAGCCAGTGGCCGCTGCCGTTTCCCCGCGACCAGATCGCCGCCGCGATCGACCGCGGCGAGGTGTATGTGGTCGAGGCGGAGGACGGCGAGGCGGTCGCGACGCTGACGATGCTGCTGGACGACCCTTACTGGGGCGACCGGCCGCCCGACGCCTTCTATGTCCACAAGCTCGCCGTGCGGCGCGACCGGGCCGGCCGCGGCATCGGCGCGGCGATAGTCGAGTGGGCAAACGCCGAAGCTGCCGAAGCGGGACGTGAGTTCTTGCGGCTCGACTGTCTCCGCGACAACCCGGGCATCCGCAACTACTACGAAGACCTCGGCTTCCAGCACCGCAGCGACATCGTCGCCGACGGTCGGAAGCTGAGTCTGTACGAGCGGCCCGTCCGATGAGCGAGACCTTCACGGTGGCTGCGACCGACGGCGCCGCGCGGGCAGGGACTCTGCGCACCGCGCACGGTGAGGTGCCGACGCCCGCCTTCATGCCGGTCGGGACGAAGGCGACGGTCAAGACGGTGGATCCGGACGAGCTGCGCGCGCTCGGCACACCCATCCTCCTCGCCAACACATATCACCTCCACTTCCGCCCGGGGGAGGACCTGATCGCGGAGCTCGGTGGACTGCACCACTTCATGGGTTGGGAGGGACCGATTCTCACCGACTCCGGCGGGTTCCAGGTCTTCTCGCTGCGCGACACCATCTCGGCGGTCGACGACGACGGCGTCACGTTCCGCTCCGTCTACGACGGTGCTGCCGCTCGCTTCACGCCCGAGTCGGTCGCGGCGATTCAGGCCGCGCTCGGCTCCGACATCGCGATGTGTCTCGACATCTGTCCGCCGGCCGACGTTCCTCGGGAAGAGCTTGCCGAGGCTGTCCGGCGCACGACGCTGTGGGCCAGGCGCCAACGCAGTGCACCGCGTGCGGAGGGCCAACTCCTCTTCGGGATCGCGCAGGGCGCGTCCGACCCGGAGCTGCGGCGCCGCTCGATTGCAGAGATCGCCGAGCTCGGCTTTGACGGGCACGCGCTCGGCGGCCTGGCGATCGGCGAAAGCCGAGGGCTGATGTTCGAGACCACGGCGTGGGGCTCGGATCTGCTCCCCGCTGACCGCCCGCGCTACTTCATGGGCATCGGCGACCCGGAAGGCGTGCTGGAAGTGATCGAGCGGGGGGTGGACATGTTCGACTGCGTCCTGCCGACGCGGACTGCCCGGACGGGCAGCGCGATCACATGGGAGGGGCGCCTGAATCTCCGCAACGCACGCTTCGCTCGTGATCCCCGGCCGCTGGACGAAAGCTGCCCCTGCCCCGCCTGCGCCCGTTTCAGCCGCGCCTATCTGCGCCACCTGATCAACCAGGAAGAGCTGCTGGGCCTACGCCTGCTGAGCCTCCACAATCTACGATTCCTCCTAGACCTGACCGCGAACGCGCGTGCGGCGATCGAGGAGGGCCGGCTGGCGGCGTACAAGGCCGAAGCGCTCGGCCGACTCGCATCCGCCGCCGCCTGAGGAGGCACCGGTGTCCGCCTATATTTTCATCCTCGCCCTGCTGGCCCTGATGTGGTTCATGCTGATCCGGCCCCAGCGACGCCGTCAACAGGAGGCGCAGCGGCTGCTCGAGACGATCGGTGTGGGCAAGGAGATCGTGACCGCCGGCGGCCTCTACGGCACGGTCACCGCCGTCGACGGCGACGAGGTGCGGCTCGAGATCGCCGACGGAGTCGAGGTGCGCATCGCCAAGCGTGCCGTGGCCGGAGTGGTGAGCGAGGACGAGGAGCCAGAGGAGGCGCCCGAAGACGAGAGCCCGGCTACCCTTCCCCCTGATTCCGCTTGAACGATCGCCGTCGTCATCTGGTCCTCATCGGCTGCATCCTGGCGGCGCTCATCGGCGTCGCCTTTTTGGCGGTCCCGAGCTCGCCTGTCCATAAGAAGCTGACGCTCGGTCTCGACCTGCAGGGCGGCCTCGAGGTCGTCCTGAAAGCGGTACCGCCGCCAGGCCACAAGCTCACGGCGGAGGATCTGAGTCGCTCGATCGACATCATGCGAAACCGGATCGACAAGCTCGGGGTCTCCGAGCCCGAGATCCGCAAGCAGGGCAACGACCAGATCGTCATCCAGCTAGCCGGCATCCACGACCCGGGCTCGGCGGCGAAACTGATCGGCAAGACCGCGGTGTTGGAGTTCTACGACTTCGAGGCCGACGTAACCGGTCCGTCCGTGAGCGGCGGCTTGCTCAACGCCACGCCGGTTGCCAGGGCGTCCCTCTATGACCTCCTGTCAGACCCGGCCACCCGTTTATTAGCGAACAAGGGCACGGCTGCGCAGTGGTACTTGTTCAACGACAAGCACGTCGTCAAGGCGGGGCCCGCTCCAACGCGGGCCAAGCTGCTCGCAAACCCGATTGTCCGCAAACCGAAGGCTTCGGGTGGCCTCGGCAACCATGTGCCCAAAGACTGGAAGATCCTGACGGTTCCGAACAACACCGTTGCCGTTAGCTGCGTGGCTACGAACTGCCCGACTCCGGTGCCCGGCAACGGGCAGAAGGGGTTCTACCTGCTCAAGCACCACGACGTGAAGACCTTCCCGAATAACCCGATTCCCGAGATGACGGGTGACCAGCTGAAGCTTTCCGGAACCCGCGCCGACATCGATACCCAGACGAACCAACCCGTCGTGCTTATGCAGTTCACGAACAAGGGCAAGAAGATCTTCCACGAGATAACGCGGAGAGAGGCGCAGCGCGGCGCTCTTGGCGGCAACTGCAACCAGGGAAAACCTCCGCCGAACGTCCAGCACTTTGCCATCGTGCTCGACAAAGAGATCCAGTCGACTCCATACATCGACTACTGCCAAAATCCGGACGGCATTCCGGGCGACAACGGCGCGCAGATCGACATGGGGGGTAGCGGACTCGGCGACGCGAAACGGTTGGCGCTCGTGCTCCAGACCGGCGCGCTGCCCGTCGAGTTCAAGACCGCGGAGCGCACCGATGTCTCGGCGACGCTCGGCAAGGACTCGCTGACCCAGGCAAAGCAGGCGGCGATCGTCGGCCTCCTGGTCGTCGCGCTCTTCCTACTGCTCCTGTATCGCTTCCTCGGCCTCGTCGCGGTAATCGGTCTCGGGATCTACGCCGCGTTCCTGTACGCGGCGATCCTGCTCTTCCACGTCACGATGACATTGCCGGGCTTCGCGGGACTGATCTTGACGATCGGAGTCGCCGCCGACGCGAACGTCGTCGTGTTCGAACGCATCAAGGAAGAGGTGCGCGCCGGCAAGTCCGTGCGCGCTGCGATCTCGGCCGGCTACTCGAAGGGCTTCCGCACCATTCTCGACGCAAACGTCGTGACGGCGATCACGGCGCTGGTCCTGTTC
>Ga0137374_10003032_pt1 | contig 19704 bp, 16 predicted proteins | sample SagtaG_20_FD_104811 | JGI IMG/M metagenome (GOLD analysis project Ga0137374, IMG submission 104811) | Vadose zone soil microbial communities from Sagehorn Ranch, Mendocino, California, USA - Sage1_R_100_16 metaG | ecosystem: Environmental > Terrestrial > Soil > Vadose zone | place: USA... | reverse complement strand
CGATCTGCTCGACCGCCTCGAGCAGTCCGAGGCGAGCGCCCAGACGCTGCCGCACCGGCGCAAGTACCTCCTCCTCGTCAGCGCCTTCCTCCGTCGGCTTCTCGACCTCCACCTCGAGCTCGTCGACGAGGTCGAGCGCGAACTTGCTCCGAAGGCGCGGAAGAGATCACAGCTGCACGCGCAGCAGCGCCGCCGCGTCGGCTGAGCTCGGCGCTGATGCGGCGAACGCCGAGCTGCCGTGCCTTACACGGTGAGGACGACCTTTCCTTGGGCGTGTCCTTCACCCAGGTACCGGAAAGCGTCGGCGATGTCACTCAACTCGTAATGCCTGTCTATGACCGGCGTCACTTTTCCGGCCTCGAGCAGGTCTCGCAGGACCACCATGTCCGCCTTGTTGAACTTCGCGATGAAGAAAACGGCGTTCTGGCCGCTAGGGACTGAGGCCAGACGTAGCTTGACGATGTGACCCAGAGGTCCGATCAGACGGTTGCCCTTCGGCGCTCCCACGATGACGAGGGTCGCGTGCGGATCGAGCACGCGCTTGCACTCTGACCACGACCTACTCCCGGCGACATCGAACAACAGGTTGTAGCGCTCGTCGCTCCGGGTGAAGTCCTCGCGGGTGTAGTCGATGACGTGATCGGCGCCGAGCGACCGGACGATCTCGACGTTCCTCGTGCTGCACACGCCGGTCACCTCCGCTCCGAATGACTTGGCGATCTGCACGGCGAACGTGCCCACGCCCCCAGACGCACCGTTGATCAGGACCTTCTGCCCTGCCTGGATCTGCCCCTTGTCGCGAAGACCCTGGAGCGCGGTGAGCGCGGCGATGGGGACGGCCGCCGCCTCCTCGAACGTCACGTTGGCAGGCTTCGGCACTACGGCTCGATCCTCGCGAGCGCACACGTACTCGGCGAAGGCGCCGCTCCTCGCGCCGAACACCTCGTCACCCGGACGAAACTGCGTGACGTTCCGGCCGACGGCTTCAACCGTCCCTGCGTAGTCGACTCCCAATCTGTTGCTCTTTGGCTTGCGCAGACCATTCGCCATACGGGCGATGAACGGGCCTGTGAGGCCGTACCAATCCGCTGGGTTCACGGAAACCGCGCGGACTCGGACCATTACCTCGTCGTCCCCGGCGACCGGCCTGTCGATCTGTCGAAGCTCGACCACATCGGGCGAGCCGTATCTGTCCCGGACGGCCGCCGTCATCGTTCCTCTTCGACCTGTGTCGGGCTCGGGGCCCCCGGCTTCGATTCGCGTGCTGTCTTGCTGTGACGAGGGCTCCGAGCCCTGCGCTGTTACTGGTTCCATGACTAACTCTCCTTGACGGGAGTTCCAGGACTCAGCGCCGTCCTCCGAGCGAGCGGCGCCGGGTCGAGACGATCGGCTGTACGGCGCAGGGACACGGCGAGTGCGCGGCGCGTCCCCGAGGTGTCGCGCAGGCGCTCCGCCGCAGCCTCGGCGCGGAGCCGGCGGCCGCGCTCATGGGCCACGACGAGAGTGTTGAGAGGGTCGCTGGTGAACATCGTGACCTCCAGTTCGCGTTTTGGTTTGCGGACGATCGCTCTCATCGAGCTCGGCCGCCGTTGACGGTCAGGACGACGTTCCCGGTCTTCTGGCCCGTCTCGACGTACTTGGTCGCTTCGACCACGTCTTCCAGCGGGTAGGACCGGTCGATCACCGCCCGATACTTCCCCGCCTCGATGAGCTCCTTGAGGAAGAGGACGTCCTTCTTCGTGTACCGAGCTATCCCCATCTTCACCCTCTTGTCTCCGATCCACCTCGTCAACAAGGCCAGCACAGGGACGTGCCACAGGAACCCCCCGTCCGTCGAGATGTAGATCCCGCGCCGTTTCAGTGAGCGTCTACACCGCCTGAACGAGTGCTTGCCGACTGCGTCGAAGATGACGTCGTACGTCTCGCCGTTCCTAGTGAAGTCCTCCTGTAGGTAGTCGATGACTTCGTCTGCTCCGAGGGATCTCACGAGCTCGACGTTCTTCGTGTTGCACACCGCGGTGACGCGGGCGCCGAAGTGCTTGGTCAGCTGCACGGCTGCAGTTCCGATGGATCCGGTTGCGCCGTAGACGAGGATGCTCCGCCCCTTCCGGAGCTCTGCCTTTCTCAGGCACGACAGTGCGGTGCACGCTCCGTCGCAAACCGCCGCGGCCTCCTCGAAGCTCATCTCGGCCGGCATCTGCGTCAGCGGAGCACTCTCCCGGATGCAGACGAACTCTGCATGTGCGCCGAAGCCCTTGACGCCGAAGACCTGGTCACCGACCTCGAACTCGGTGACGGCTGCCCCGACTGCCTCGACCTCCCCCGCCACCTCCATGCCGAGGATCTTCCGCTTCGGCCGGAGCAGCCCAGTAAAGAAGCGGGTGATGAACGGCTTGGCTGCGCGAAGTCCGCAGTCCGTTCGATTGACCGTCGTGGCGTGGATCTTGACGAGGATTTCGTCCTCCTTGGGGACGGGCCGCTCGACGTCTTCGATTCGCTGGACATCCGGCCCCCCGTACCTCTCGTAGACAGCTGCTCTCATCGAGCTCGGCCGCCGTTGACGGTCAGCACGACGTTCCCGGTCTTCTGCTGCGTCTCCACGTACCGGGTCGCCTCGACCACGTCCTTCAGCGGGTAGGACCGGTCGATGACCGCCCGGTACTTCCCAGCTTCGATGAGCTCCTTGAGGAAAAGGACGTCCTGCTTCGTCGAGCGTGGGAGCGCGAACTGCACTTTTTTGTCTCCGATCCGCGAGGTCCACAGCGCCAAGCCGAAGTTCCGAAGCCCGTCGGTTGCGATGTAGATCCCGCCCCGTTTCAGCGAACCTCTGCACCGGCTGAACGAGTGCTTGCCGACCGCGTCGAGGATGGCGTCGTACGTCTCGCCGTTCTTGGTGAAGTCTTCCTGCGTGTAGTCGATCACCCTGTCGGCTCCGAGCGATCTCACGAGCTCGAGGTTCTTCGTGTTGCACACTGCAGTCACGTCGGCACCGAAGTACTTGGCCAGCTGCACCCCTGCGGTGCCGATCGACCCGGACGCGCCGTAGACGAGGATCCTCTGTCGCTGGCGGAGACCAGCCTGTTTCAGGCACGCCAGTGCCGAGAGTGCTCCGTCGGGGACCGCCGCGGCCTCCTCGAAGGTCATACCGGTCGGCATGTGCGCGATCAGCCCGCTCTCCCGCCTGCAGATGAACTCCGCGTGCGCTCCCAGCCTGGGGCCACTGGTGCCGAAGACGTGGTCACCGACCTCGAACTCGCTGACGGCCGCGCCGACCGCCTCGACCTCGCCCGCCAGCTCGCCGCCGAGGATCCTGTGCTTCGGTCGGCGGAGACCTGCCATCAACCGCCAGAGGAACGGGTTGGCTGCGCGACGGTGGCAGTCTGTCCGGTTGACCGTGGTCGCGTGGATCTTGACGAGGACTTCGTCCTCCTTGGGGACGGGCCGCTCGACGTCTTCGAGTCGGAGGACGTCCGGCGGCCCGTACCTGTCGTGGACAACTGCTCTCATTGGTGCCCTCTCCTCTTCTCGGTTGGCTGCGGGTACCGGATCGGTCCGCCCTGCTTCCAGATCGCCCTGCTCGATAGAGCTCCGCCGGCTTGCCGCCGCTCGAGCCGGGCCGAGCTCGGCGCCCGGTCGGGATCACCCAGCCGCTCTCGGCGAGGACGCTCCTTCGGAAGTTTGCGGCGTCGAAGTGCACGCCCCAGACGGCCTCGTATACGGCCCGCAGTTCGGCCAGGGTGAACGTCGGTCCGACGAATGCCGTTGCGATCCCCCTGAGCTCGAGGTCGGCGCGGACACGCTCGACCGCATCGCGCACGATCCGCAGATGATCGAACGCCAGGTCGATCTTTCCGTTGAGCAGGTCCGACACCGGGATCAGGGCGGCCGCTGCAGCATCCGCGCCCGCCACGACCGCTCCCACGTCGCGAAGCACTGCGAGATACGCGATCGTCACGACGTTCATTCGAGGGTCGCGCTCGGGATCGCCGTAGGCGCCGAACTGGGTCAGCAAGCTCGCTGCATCGACGCCGGTCTCCTCGGCCAGCTCCCGCTTTGCCGCCTCGTCCAGCGTCTCGATGGGACGCTTGAAGCCGCCCGGGATCGCCCACATCCCCTCGAACGGCGGCTCACCACGACACACGAGCAACACATGAAGCAGGCCTTCGGACATGGTCAGGATCACCACATCCACGGTCACTGCGAACGCCGGGAACTGCGACGGGTCGTAGTCCATCGGTACGCCCGGATCCGTGGTTTTGGTCTTCACGACTTTTACCCTAACACAGAGTTATGGTCTTGTCGACCAGAACCGATCGGCGCGCGCGATCCACGCGCTCGGAGTCGCAGCGCAGATGGCGGGCGACCTGCTCGAAGCCCGCAATTGGATGACCGAGCGAATGGCGCTCGCGCGAGAGCTGGGAAGCTACGCAGGAGTCAGTATGGAAGCGAGCAACCTCAGCATGCGTCGGCGGAGCCGCGCTGAGGCCCCGCGATGGGGGGCCTCAGCGCAAGACTGGCTCACGAAACGGGAACGGTCGTGAGCGCGAAACCCGCCTGCAGCGGTACTTCGAAGCGCGCGACGCCGGTCGCGTTCGTCGTGACGGTGCCGGCGACCGAGTTCGTACCGTCACCGGTGGCGTTCCAGACCGCCAGGTTGAACGACGTGGTCGGCGGTAGCCCGCCGATGCTGTATGCGGACGGCGCGTCCGGCGAGGCTGTGTTCAAGTCCCGGCCGCGGGTGTCGAGCCCGACGACCGTCAGCTCGCCGTTCGGCCCCGCGTAGCCGACCAGCTCCTTCTCGGGCTGGTCGTCGGAGGTGTTGCCCCCGGAGCCACCGTAAGCCGGCACGGACCAGTCGTTCGAGTCCCACGGGTCGACCTCGATGATCTGCCAGCCCGGTGCGGTCACATGGAACAGGAGCGACATCGCGTAGTACGTCGGCGTGACAGGGGAGCCCTCCGTCGGCGGGCCAACCATCCAATACAGCTGGTTGTTGACGCTGCTCCTGTCGTACCTGCCCCAGAACGCGTCCCACTTCGACGTCCCCGCAACGCCGAGCTGCGCGGCGTCGATGTTGAACCAGAGTTGCTGGAATCCGGCGATGTTCGTCCGCCAGATTTCCGTGCAATTCGCGTCCCGGTAGTACAAGTGGTCCCCGACGGGGAGGGGTGGCTTGGTGGCGCACGTGTTGTAGCCGCGGATCCCGAACTCCATCATGTACTCGGGCTTCTGCTGTGCCGCCGGAAGCTCCTTCCGCATCAGGTTGTACGTGTCCCGGAGCCGGTACTCGAGGCGGCCCGGAACGTCGTACCACCAGTAGACGTGCTCGGCGTAGCCGTCGACGATGTCGCCCATGTTTTGCGCGATCCACTTCATCCAGTCGTAGTGGCTGCGGGCGCCGCCGCTCTCGACGAGGCCGCCGCCCATCAGTTGGATCTGGTCGCGGAGGCCGCGCGCGACCAGCTGCGCGTGCAGCGCTCGGTAGAGGGCGTTGTACTGCTCGAGCGTCACCGCGCCGCCGGGCGCGTTCGGCTCGTTCCCGACCTCCGCCCAGCCGACGTTGGTGAGGCCGTACTTCCTGACGAGCTCTTCGAGCACGTCCGCGAACTTGGCCATCGCCGGCTCGGGCGCCAGTCTCGCGGCAGCGAGATTCTGAAAGCTGATGTCGATGGTCGCGCCGGCTTCCTGTGCGAGCTGCGCGACCTTCACGAACGATGCGTAGTTCATCGGCCAGTCCGGGAACTGCCCGTTCGCGTTCCCGTCCCAGTTGTCGTTGTAGAAGATGCGCACGAGCTGCGGCTCGAGCGTCTTCACCTTCGCCTCGACATTGCCGTAGCCGACGCCTGCAGGCCAGGGCGTGATCGGCGCGTACAGGTGCATGTTGAATTGCGTGCCGTAGCCGACGAGCGAAGGGAAGAGCACATTCCTCGGCGTCGACAGCTGGTGTTCGGTGACGTCGAGCGTGCCGGTCCGGGTGTTGTTCGCGGCGTCGGTCTCGGTCGGGGCAGCGCTGGACACCGTGACAGTCAGCTCGACCGGGACGGCGGTCGCGAACGTGACCGCCGCGAAGTTGACGGTGACGCGGCCACCCGGCGGAACGACGACGGGCTCGGTCGCGCCCGGTATTGCCGACACCGAGACGACCGCGGTTGCGCCGACGTCACCGTTGCGCTCGCCGATCACGGCGCTGATCACAACCGGCCTGCCGGCCAGCGTCTGCTGCGGGGTGATCTCCTCGACGACGAGATCCGGACGAAGAAGCGTCTGCGTCGTCCCGCGAAGGACGTACGTCCGCGAGGGCGTTCCGGTCTGGACGAGGACGTCGGCCTCGATCCGCCTGTCCCGCGGGACGTCGCCGAGGTCGATGCCCGCCGCGATGCCGCCCGGCGCCTCGACGTCAGTGAGGTTGCGCGTCCGGGCGAGCGTGCCGTCGGCCGCGAACGTCTTGAGCTGGATCTTCTTGAGCACCTCCGGCAGGGCGCAGCCCGACGTGGGGGCGACGCTCACAGCGAGGTCGGCGCCGGCCGGACCCGTCAGCGCCTTCAGCTCCATGCTGTACGGCGCCTCCGTGGAGCTCGGGCACGGAGCGGAGTTGTCCGCGCGGGCCGCGCCGGTGGCGCCGATGAACGTCGCCGCCAAGACGGCCGCGACAGCTAACGCAGCTCTCCGGCCCCAGCTTCCCTGCTGCAGATGGCGGTTTGGTCTGGGCCCGGTAAGTACGCGAGCGGGACGAGCCTGCATGACGATCCTCCCTGGTGAGTCGATGCTGACCAGGCTAGGACCAGGCGCTAACCGGGTTCTAACCGCAGACACGGCCGCGGCCGACACGCGTAGTGTGTCCCGTCGTGAGGCCGCTGCGGATCGTCCAGGTCGGCGGCGGGCTATGGGGGCGGAGCTGGGCTGAACTGGTGCACTCCGCCGCCGGGATCCGGCTGACAGCGCTCGTCGACGGGTCGAAGAATGTGCGTGCGTGGGCCGCCGGGGAATTCGAAGCGCCGGTGTTCGCGGAGCTCGAGCAGGCGCTCGGGGCGGTCGAGGCGGACGCAGTGCTGTTGGTGACGCCACCGCGGACGCACCGGCCGCTCGGCGAGCTGGCACTTGGACATGGGCTGCATGTCGTGTCGGAGAAGCCGTTGGCACTCGGACTGGTGGACGCGCGTGCGCTGGTGAGAGCGGCTGCACGGACCGGGCGGCACGTGATGGTCGCGCAGAACTACCGCTTCCGCCGCCAGTCGCGTGGCCTGCAGCAGCTGGTCTCGTCCGGCGCATTGGGGCGGCTGCTGGGGATTCGGATCTCCTGCCGGCGCGACCTTCGCGACGCCTTCGTCTCGCGGGCCGACTGGCGCGGTCAGATGGAACATCCATACATCTTCGATATGGCGATTCACCACATCGACATGCTTCGGTAGATCACCGGCCGCGAGGTCGCCGGGGTTGACGCGCGCGCCTGGAAAGTGCCCGACTCGCCCTTCCACCACGAGCCGGCTGTCGAAGCGCTGATCACGCTCGACGACGGGACGCCGGTCGCGTACGAGGGCACGTGGGCCGCGGCCGCAGGGCCCGAGACCTCGTGGAACGGCGACTGGGAGCTGGTCGGCGATCGGGGTCGTGCGACCTGGACCGGCGGTGTCAGGGATGCGCTGCGCGGCACCGTCGCGGTCGAGCGGTACGGCTCGCCCGCGCGGCGCTTGACGCTTCCGCGCCTGCCGGCGCTCGACCGCATCGGTGTTCTGAAGGAGCTGGCGCGCGCGATCGCCGACGGGAGAGCGCCCGAGTGCTCGGCGGCGGACAACGTCAAGAGCCTCGGCGCCGTCCTCGCGATGGCGCGCTCGGCGGAGCGCGGCCGCCCGGTCCGGCCGTGAAGATCGGGCTCTTCCTGGCGCTGTTCCACGACCGGCCGCTCGAGCAGGCGCTCGACGCCGCGACAGCCGCCGGCTGCGAGGCGGTCGAGATCGCGACGACGGGCCCGCACGGTCGACCTGACCTCGCAACCGTCGCCGCGGCGCGCGACCTCGAGATCTCGGCGCTCTCGTGCCATGGCAACCCGCTTCACCCCGACGAATCCGTGGCTGCGCACGCCGACCGTGACTTTCGCGAGACCGTACGCCTCGCCGCCGACAGCGGCGTCGGCACGGTGATCACGTTCGCCGGCTGCCCCGGCGAATCGGAGCACTCACGCCGGCCCAGCTGGGTCACGTGCTCCTGGCCCGACGACTATCCCGAGACCCTGGAGTGGCAGTGGCGCGAGCGCGTCGTCCCGTACTGGCTCGAGGCCGCGGAGTTCGCGGGCGAACGCGGCGTCAGCGTGGCGATCGAGCCTCACCCGGGCTTCGTCGTCTACAATACTGCGACGATGCTGCGCTTGCGCGAGGCAGCCGGGAGCGCTGTCGGCGCGAATTTCGATCCCTCCCACCTCTTCTGGCAGCAGATCGACCCGCTCGCGTCCGCACGCGCTCTGAGCGGCGCGATCTTTCACGTGCACGCGAAGGACACTGGTTTCGACGAGGGCCGGCTCGCGCTCGACGGCGTGCTCGAGACCGGCATTGACCCGGAAGAGCGGACGTGGATCTTCCGATCGGTAGGCGATGGCCATCCGGTCGATTTCTGGCGCGATCTCTCGGTCGCGCTACGCGATGCCGGCTACGACGGGGCGCTGTCGATCGAGCACGAGGATCCACTCCGCTCGCTCGACGACGGGCTCGCCCGAGCGGTAGCGACCCTGCGTGAGGCGCTCCGTTAGCGCGACCCTAGTCCGAGCAAACGAGCCGACGACGGCGGACCAGCTGAGCGCTATCTTGAGAGCGTGAGCACGCGCGCCGCACGGGTTTCGATGATGGCTCTGGTTCCAGGGCCTGTCGGCGTGCTCTAGTTCCAACCGTCGAACCGGCCCCACAGCTGTTGGGGCCGGCGCTCATTGGTGTGCCTTGCCTCGAGGGGCCAGAAAGGAAGCACCGATGAGCAAGCGACGCTTCTACATCACGACCGCAATCCCTTACGTCAACGGCGATCCGCACGTCGGGTTCGCGCTCGAGTGCGTGCAGGCGGATGTGCTCGCGCGTCACCGCCGGTTGCGCGGCGAAGACGTGCGCTTCCTCAGCGGTACCGATGACAACTCGCTGAAGAACGTCGAGGCCGCCGAAGCTGCAGGGCTACCCGTAGCAGACTTCGTGAACGCGAAGGCGGAGCGGTTCGCGGCGCTCCGCGGCCCGCTGGCGCTCTCCTACGACGACTTCATCCGCACGAGCGTCGATCCGCGACACCGACTCGGCGTCGAGCGCCTGTGGCGTGCATGCGCGGCGGCGGGCGATCTCTACGAACGCGACTACGAGGGTCTCTACTGCACCGGCTGCGAGGCGTTCCTCTCTCCGGGCGAGCTCGTGGACGGCCGCTGCCCGGAGCACGGCGACGCGCCCGAGCACGTGGCCGAGCGCAATTGGTTCTTTCGCCTCTCGCGCTACCAGGACGACCTGCTCGCCCTGATCGAGAGCGACCGGCTTCGGATCGAACCCGAGCACCGCCGAAACGAGGTGGTGAGCTTCATCCGCCGGGGACTCACGGACTTCAGCGTCTCGCGTTCCCGAGAGCGTGCGCGCGGCTGGGGCATCGTGGTGCCTGACGACCCGAGCCAGGTGATCTACGTCTGGTTCGACGCGCTCGGGAACTATGTCACCGCGCTCGACTTCGGAAGGGGAAGCGACCGCTACGACACCTGGTGGGAGCAGGCGGACGAGCGCGTGCACGTAATCGGCAAGGGGATCACCCGCTTCCACGCGGTCTACTGGCCGGCGATCCTCCTCTCCGCCGGGGAGCCGCTGCCGACGGCGATCTTCGTCCACGACTACCTGACCGTGGATGGGCAGAAGCTCTCGAAGTCCCGTGGGACCAGCGTCGATCCGGCCGCGCTCGCAGCCCGCTACGGCACCGACGCGCTGCGCTGGTGGTTCCTCCGCGACGTGCCGCGGGTAGGCGACGTCGACTTCCGTGAAGAGCGGCTCGCGGCGCGCGCGAACGAGCTCGCCGACGACCTCGGCAACCTCGTCAATCGCACGATCGCGCTCGTCGGCCGCTTACGGCCGGAGGGAGCTCCGCCGACGGCACCGCCGGATGATGCGGCGGCGCTTGTCGCTGCCATCGCGGCGGGGCACGACGCAATCGAGGAAGCCCTCGGCAGCTTCGACTTCCGCTCGGCGGCGCAGGCGCTCTGGCGCACCGTCGAGGAGGCAAACCGCTTTGTGTCGGCGACGCGCCCCTGGGAGCTGGCAAAGCTCGAGAGCGGCGACGACGGCACCGTGGCCGGTCGGCTCAACGCTGTGCTTGGCGTCCTCCTTGCCGCTTGTCAGGCGATCGCCCACGAGCTCCATCCCTTCCTTCCGGATGCGGCCACGCGCATCGAGCAAGCGCTCGAGCAGCGCGATCCCGATCTCGGCCGCACGCTCTTCCCGAAGGTGGTGGTAGCCGCATGACTCCGCAAGTGGCTCGCAACAATGCCCTTGTGGGCGATCGTCACGATTCCGGATGCGCATGACACGACTGGCGAGGATCACCGAGCACGTGTACTGGATGCCGCCGGGGCGACCGGACCGCCCGTCGTTGTGCGCCGTCGTGGGAAGTCGCCGGACGCTGATGCTCGACGCTGGATCGTCGCGTGCGCACGCGAACGACTTTCTCCTAGCGCTCGCTACGGAGGGCGCGGCGCCGTTCGCCGTCGTCTACACGCACTCGCACTGGGATCACGTCTTCGGCGGGATCGAGGTAGACGCGCCGATCGTCGCTCACGCATCGACCGCCGAGCGTCTGGTCACGCTCGCTGCGATGGACTGGAGCGACGAAGGTCTCGACCGCCGCGTTGCCGCGGGCGAGGCGTCGGCGGAACACGCCGCGCACGTCAGGGAAGAACTGCCGGCGCCGCGGATCGTCGAGATCGCTCCGGCCGATGTCATCTTCCACGACGGCCTCGCGATCGAGCTCGGAGGAGCAACCGTCACGGTGCGGCATCTCGGCGGCGACCACAGTGCGGAGTCGAGCGTCATGTATGTCGAGCCGGACCGAGTGCTCTTCCTCGGCGACTGCACGTATCCGTCACCGACCGGCGTCCTGACGCGCGAGCTCGCGTTTCCGCTCCACGAAGCGATCCTTGCGTTCGCCGCCGAGCACTACGTCGAAGGACACCATCCTTCGGTCGTCTCGCGCCGCGAGCTGGAGCGACTCGTTGAGAAGATGCGTCAGGCGGAGCGTGCCGTCGCCGAAGGAGTCGCGATCCCTGGGCCGGACGAGGAGACGGCTTATTTCGTCGACGCGTTCACGGCCGGACGCTCGTCGGCGTCGTAACGGCTCACGATCACACGCTCGCTTGACACCGCCGAGGCCAGCTCACGAAGATGAGCCCCGTTTCGTTTCGATCCGATGGAGGTGCGATGAGGAAAGGCATCCCTCGAACGGCGGCCGTAGCCACCGCCCTGATGATTCTCCTTCCGCTGGCCGCCGCGTCCGCGGGACCGTACGTGACTACAGGCGTGCTCCAGGTTTCGGGGATCCCCAGCCCGCCGGCCAATGGGAACAGCCCCTTCGCTTCGTGCGACATCTCTGGGTTCTTGATCCCCGGAGAGACCAACTACGTGAACACCGAGCTGGAGCCGTGGGTCGCGGTGAACCCCACTGACTCCTCCAACATCATCGGTGTCTATCAGCAGGACCGGTACACTTTCGGTGGGGCCCGCGGGCTGGCTGCGGCGGTCACCCACAACGGCGGAACGACGTGGAGCTCGACGTATCCGCACTTCAGTATCTGCGCGGGCGGAACTGCGGCGAACGGCGGGGACTACCAGCGAGCCTCTGACCCGTGGGTGACGTTCGCCCCCAACGGCGACGCCTACTTCATCAGCCTTTCGCTCACCTTCCTCGGCCCCACCTCGGCGACTGGAACCGCGGTTCTCGTCAGCAAGTCCACCGACGGCGGGGACCACTGGAGCGACCCTGTGACGCTCGTGCGAGATGTAGGCGATGCTGACGTGGCTCCCTTCTTCTTCAACGATAAGGAGTCGATCACCGCCGATCCGTTCGACTCGAACTACGTCTACGCGGTGTGGGACCGGCTCCGGAAGCCGGGCGAGGCTGAGAGCGTCAACGCCGAGCACTCGTTTGCCTTCCGCGGCGACACGCTGTTCTCACGTACCACCGACGGCGGCCTTACCTGGGAGGCGCCGCGGACGATCCTGAGCCGGACCAGCCTCACGGGCACGATCGGCAATCAGATCGCCGTGCTCCCGAGTGGGACACTCGTCGATGTCTTCGATTTCGCCCAGGGCTCGGGCAAGAACGCTCCCGGATTCGACATCCAGGTCCAACGCTCGACAAACCATGGGGCGACCTGGTCGGAGCCAATCGAAGTGGCTCCCGAGCGGGCGGTGCGGGTGGTCGACCCGGAGACGGGGAGGTCCGTGCGGGCCGGTGGCGGCTTGCCGGACATCGCGGTCGACCTCAGCCCGGCGAGTGCGGGCTACGGCAACCTCTATGCCGTGTGGGGGGACAGCTTCGGCAGCGGCGAGAGGAAGGCAAAGCCGCACAGCACCATCGTCTTCACGGAGTCCACCGACGGCGGGCTCAACTGGTCGCCGCTGTCGCGGATCGACCGGTCGCCCGGCGACGTCCAGGCCTTCACGCCGTCGGTTCACGTGGCGAGCGACGGCACGGTGGGAGTGACCTACTACGACTTCCGCAGCAACACTCCCGCCCCCGGGCTCCCGACAGACCAATGGTTCATCCACTGCCATCCCACCTCTGACTGCACCGACCCGGCGAATTGGGCGGAGAACCACGTGGGCGGACCGTTCGACATCGAGAACGCTCCGATCGCCGGAGGCTATTTCCTGGGCGACTACGAGGGCCTCGACTCGATCGGCGCGACGTTCACGTCGTTCTTCTCCGAGACGACGGCGACGGACAAGGACAACACCTACCTGGCGACCGTCTCTCCATAAACCGTGACGGATCGTGGCGGCCCCGGCCGAGTGCGAACGGCCGGGGCCCGGCGGTCCGGCTCGATCTAATGACCGCCTTGTCGAGTACAGTCGGTTTCGCTGCCGCGACTGGCGTAGGAGGTGGAGCACCACTGGGGAGCGGCAGCGTTCGTCAGCCGCGCGCCTGGGCACCAGATGAACGAGGAGGTGCGTTATGAGCGTGCTGGTGCGAACCGACGCCGAGCTTGCGGAGGCTGATCCCGAGGTCGCGAGTCTCGTCGCGGACGAGATCGAGCGGCAGTCGTCGACGATCTGCCTGATCCCGTCCGAGAACTACGTCTCGCGCGCGGTGCTCGAAGCGATGGGGAGCGTGTTCACGAACAAGTACTCCGAGGGCTACGCGGGCCGCCGTTACTACGAGGGGCAGCAGGTCGTGGATCGGCTGGAGCCGTTGGCGGTCGAGCGGGCGAAGCGCCTCTTTCGCGTCGAGCACGCGAACGTCCAGCCGTACTCAGGCTCGCCCGCGAACTTCGCGATCTACCTCGCGTTCTGCGAGCCGGGCGACACGGTCATGGGGATGGCGCTGCCGATGGGTGGCCATCTGACGCACGGTTGGGGCGTCTCCGTCACCGGCAAGTGGTTCCGTGCCGTTCAGTACGGCGTGCGCCGGGAGACGGGGCGCGTCGACTTGGACGAGGTGCGCGAGCTGGCCCGGAAGGAGAGTCCGAAGCTGATCTTCTGTGGCGGGACGGCGATTCCGCGCACCATCGACTTTCCCGGTTTCGCCGAGATTGCGCGCGAGGTGGAGGCGATCCTCGTCGCCGACATTGCGCACGTCGCGGGTCTTGTCGTCGGCGGAGCGCATGCCTCGCCCGTCGGTCACGCGGACGTGCTCTCGACGACAACGCACAAGACGCTGCGCGGTCCGCGCGGCGCGATGCTGATGTCGACCGCCGAGCATGCGACCGCACTCGATCGCGCCGTCTTTCCAGGCTTGCAGGGCGGACCGCACAATCACACGACGGCGGCGATCGCGGTTGCGCTCGGCGAGGCGCTTCAGCCGGAGTTCTTCGAGTACGCCCAGCGGGTGGTCGACAACGCGAAGGCGCTCGCCGCGGGCCTGCTCGAGCGCGGCTTCGAGCTCGTCTCCGGCGGCACCGACAACCATCTGCTTCTCGTCGACCTTACGTCGAAGGGCGTAACCGGGAAGGTCGCTGCACAGACGCTCGACCGGGCGCGAATCACCGTGAACTACAACACTGTTCCGTTCGACCCGCGCAAGCCGTTCGATCCGTCTGGCATCCGCCTCGGGACGCCCGCTGTGACGACGCGCGGCATGACCGAAACCGAGATGGAATCGATCGCCCGCTGGACCGACGAGGGCGTCGACGCGGCCCGGGACGGAGACGAGGCAACGATCGAGCGGATCGCCGCCGAGGTGCGTGAGCTGACGGCGGCCTTCCCGATACCCGGCGCACAGGTCTAGGACTCGCGGGCATCGGTTCTAGAGTTTCGCCGTGATACGTGCCGGCTTCGTCGCTGCGCTCCTCGTTGCGGCGTTCGCAACCGCGTGCGGCGGTCACGGACGGACCGCGGGGACGATCGTCTTCCAGAGCCACCGGAGCGGCCGCGAGGCGCTCTACGCCGTTCGCCCGGATGGCACCGGACTGACAAGGCTTCCGGTGGTTCTCCCGCCAGACGGCGCAGACGTCTCCTGGACACGGGACGGAACGAAGGCGCTTGTGATGTACGACACTGGTAGCGGCGGTGTCGCCGCGTACGTGTTCGAGCCGGCGAGCCGCACGCGGCGGCCCATCCGGCTTCCGGGGCTCGACCTAACGGGGAGCAACCAGGTGGGTGACCTGGGCGAGATGCCGTGGTCACCCGATGGCGAGCGGTTGGTGCTGGCGACAAGTGGCGGCGATGTCGTTCTCGACGTGAAGACCGGCGTGCGCCGGCACGTGAGAGACGAGCTCAATAGTGACCTCTTGACGTGGTCCGCCGACGGCAAGGCCGTCCTCTTCCCCGCCGGCGGCGATGTCTACGCCGCTCCCGCCGACGGTGGGCCCCCGAGGCGACTCATGCGACTCGCGCATCTGGAGCCCGGCTACCTGCAGCCCTCGTCGGACGGGAAATGGATCTCGTTCGAGCAGTACGGGGATCGAGACGAGCTCTACGTCGTTCGCACGAACGGCACCGGCCTCCATCTGATCGCTCGAGGTGCCGAATCGTCTACCTGGTCGCCAACCGGCGACCGCCTCGCCTTCGCGGACTACAAGGGGATCGTCCTGGTCGACGTCGGGAAGGGGCGACGCCAGCGGCTGACCGACGAGCGTCTCGACGATCCGGCGAACGAACCCCCGGCCTGGTCACCCGACGGCCGGCACATCCTCTACTGGCGCAACGATCTCGGTTACGGAGCCACACCCGTCGACCACATGCAGCTCTGGAGGATGAAGGCCGACGGCACCGAACGGCATCCGGTGACGCACGCTTTCCCCGGCGGCTCCGAGGACGAACTCGCTGTCTGGGTCGAGACCACGTTGACCGGGACGCCGGCGGCCAGGCTGCCGCTCGTCTCGCTGTCCGCAGCTCACACGATCACCACCGGGTTGCCGCTCGTCTCGCTGGCGGCCGAGGGCAACCGGGCCGCAGTTGCCGAGGGATTCGGAGGCCCGCCCGGCTTGCGCGGTCCGTTGGGTCCGATCGTCGTCTGGAATCGAATCCGGGGGACCAGCGTGCGAGTCCCCGTGCGCCGATGTGGCAGCGCAGACGACGTGCTGCTCGCCGCAGGCCGCGTCGGCTACCGCTGCGACACATCGAGCGAGGGCTACAACATCGACGATGCGCTGAGAGTCGGGGCGACCGAGCTCGTGCATACGCACGGCGGGGAATTCACGGGAACGTTTCTCGGCGGGCTCGTCGCGGACAGGGGAATGATCGCGTTCGACGTCGAGGACGCGGGCAACCGGAGCCGTGGCGAGTTCCACATCCATCGGGCCCGTGTCTGGAAGGCGACTGCGGTGCGAAAGGCGATCGTCCGCAAGTTCAGTGGCGCAGCGACCGTCGCCTCCCTCGATGCGGGCCGGATTGCCGTCATCCGCGACGGCAATGCGGTCAGCGTCCTCTCTCCCGACAGCGGCATCCGGAACTTCGCATTCGGCGGACCGCGGATCCTCGGCGCGGCACTCGACGGGCCGCGACTCCTCGTCCTCCAGAGCACGCGGCTCACCCTCCTCGACCTCAGAAGTGGCGGGCGCACGGCGTCTTGGCCGGTGCGGCGAGGATTCGGACCGGCTCCGGAGCTCGAGGGCGCGCAAGGCGACTTCGCCGCCTACGTCGTCGGCGTCGGCATTCACGTCCTTCGGCTCTCCGACGGCCGCGAGATCGTCATTGACACACCGAATGCGACCGAACCGGTTTTCGCGCGATTCGTCCCGAGCGGCCTCTTCTACTCCTTTAACGAGTCTTACGACAAGCGGCCCGGACGTCTCGTTTTCGTGACGCGCTCGGAGCTCGCGCACGCACTCGTTTCTAGTAGAGCGGCAGCACGCTGACTTCCTAGAGCCTGTCGTCGAGGCGGATGGCGTGCAGGACGAACGAGCCGAACGCGGACACGACGCCCCGCGTCGTCGTCTCCCTGCAGCCGGCCTCACCGAACTGCTGCGCGAGAAGCTTCGGGTGTAGCGATGCCGTCCGGCGCGGGCACGTGGCGCGTCGACCTGCTTAGCGTCCCCGCAACCGCGGCAACGAGCACGGCACCCATGAAGAGCGCGATTGCTGCGCGCGGCGACGCCGACTCGATCAGCAGCCCGGCGACGAGCGGGCCGAATGGTGTCACCAGCACCATCACGTTCCCCATCGCGGTCGGCACCCGTCCGATCAGGCGGTCGGGCGTCACCGCGTACCAGTACGCCCGCACCGCCGCGTCGGTGTTCGCGAAAAGGAACGTCTGGAACGCGAACGCGGCCGAGAGGACGTAGACGCTCGGCCAGACGAGGAACGACACGAGCGCAAGGCTCGACCAGAACTCCGACAGGAGGATCGCGCGGGGCGAAAGGCACGCGGCGCACCAGCGGCGACGCGGTCGCGCCGAGCAGCGTCGTCGCGCCGACGAGCGCGACCAGACTCCCGACGCCGGCGCCCGAGAGGCCGTGCCGCTTCGCCAGCACGATCACGGCGAGCTGCACGCCTCCCGCCGAGAAGCTGCCGAGCGTGAGCATCAGCGTCGTCAGGCGGAGGAACGGGTTCGCCCAGACGAACCGAAGCCCTTCGGCAGCCTCGGCCAGGACGTGAGTGTCGGTCCGCTCGCGCTGCTCCTGGAACGGCGTCCGCATCGCCAGCAGCGACACAGTCGAGAACGCATAGGACACCGCGTCCGCGAGGAACGGGACCGACCGGCCGAGCCCCAACAGTGCGCCGCCGACCGGCGGGCCCGCGAGCCGGACGATCGACAGCCGCGCCTCCTCCGTGCTCGCAGCCGCGGCAAGCTGCGCCTTCGGAACGACCGACTTGAACACACCGGACCGGCCGGCGCCGAAGAAAACGCCACCGGTCCCCTCGATGAAGCTGACGAGGACGATCTGCCAGAACGCGAGGCGGTGCAGGAGGATCGCGGCGACGAGGCTGCCGACGGCGACCGCGCGCACGACGTCGGAGGCGATCATCAGCCGCTTCCGGTCGCCGCGGTCGGCGGCGACGCCGGAGGCGAGGCTGAACAGCACGATCGGCAGGAACTGCGCGAACGACACGAGCCCGGTCTTCGCCGGCGAGTGCGTCACGGCGAGCGTGAGGAGCGGGTACGCGATCGACCCCATGGCCGTCCCGACGGCCGACAGCAGCTGGCCCGTTTGGAAGAGCACGAAGTCGCGGTTCCGCCGCAGCGGTGTCAGGGGCTCCGCCATCCTGCGGAGCATGCCCTCAGCGAGCTACGGCGGAGCGGCTTCCGGTGTGACCTCGCGCTGCGGCAGCATCGGGAGGAGTCAACGTGCGCGCCGCGCGCGCCCTGTCGCCTCGCAACGCCGCTCGACAGGCGCCGGCGCTCCAGTGGCATCGCGGCGTGCGCGAGCTACGGCCAGGCCTATGGCACTGGGAGGCGCCGCACCCGGACTGGACGGCACGTGAGCCCTGGCAGCAGATGGTCTCGTCCTACGCGGTCGACGACGGCGAGCGCCTGCTGCTCTTCGACCCGCTCGCGCAGAAGTTCGGGATCACTCGCGAGCAGGCTGCGGGCGGCAGCCCCGATGTGGCGTGGTTGCTCGCCGGAGACGTGGGCGAGCTGCACCTCTACAGGTCCGGGGAGCGAGTGGCTGTCGGAGTCGAGGCGTTCGCAGGAAGGGAGCCGAACGACATGGTCCTCTGGATCGAGGGCAGCCGTGCCGTCATCTCCGGCGACACCCTCGTCGACTTCGGGCGGGGCCTCGAGATTAACGGCTGGCTGCGCGCCGGCGTGACGCGAGAGCAGGTAGTCGAGGGGTTACGCCCGCTGCTCGACCTGCCGGTCGACGTGGTGCTGGCGACGCACGGCGGGCCGACCGACCGAACGGCGCTAGAGCGCGCGCTCTCCTGACCGACGACGCCGAGGAGGGTCCACATGGCCCGTATACCGCTCATTCGTGCGACCGGACACAAAACCGCATAGCGAAATGCGTATTTGCAGGGCTTTTGATCAAGGCGTTTGGGCCACAGGATTGGGCCACGAGGCGCATGCAGCGTCTAATCAGACAACAATGCCCTATTTGCAGGCATTTTAAGAAGCGGGAGCGACGGGGCTCGAACCCGCGACCTCCGGCGTGACAGGTGTGCGCAAACCGTTTCAGCGGGTTTCGTCTAGCCGCCGAAATCGCGTAACTGTGCGGCTTTTTCCGCGTGGCTACGTTTCCGGGCTTGCCCCAGTTTTTCGTCTGCTTTCACCCGGTCGTTTCCATGACGTTAACCGGGGGTCAGGTACACCGACGGTCGTTCATCGCATGGCGAGGTGCGATCTTCAGCTCGTGTCGCCCGGGCATCCGAATACGGCTGCGTACCACGCGGGTGCTCGCGGGTGGTGGCGGACGTAAGCACGCTCGCCCAGCGGAGCGTCTTAGCGCCGCAGCCGACCTCGGCGTTGCAGACCCCACGGATGGACGAGCATCCGAAAACGCCCATCTCCTGTCGCAGGGTTCTCGGTCCTACGGGGTGAACAGTTTCCAGTGCCCCTCGGAGACGACTTCGACGGCACCATCGGTCACTTTGATGGCGGTCTGATCGTCAATCGCGTACCCCGGCACCGGCATGCCGGCGGCCCATCTTTCTGCGTCGGCCATGGAATTCTCCGGCAGGTCCTCGTGATCCAGGTGCGGGAACATCGAAAACTCAACCAGTCCCAGCGTTTCATCGCCACCGGTGGGCGGCCTCCAGCGAACGAAGTCCTCCTCGATGTTGGGGGCCATCACCATGCTCCCGGCGCTCAGTCCCACGTAGACCGCCTCGCGCAGCGACGGCAAGAGGTCCGCCAGTCCGGACTGGCGCATCCAGTAGCACAGATACAAGGGATCGCCGCCTCCCACCAGCAGGACGTCGGTCTCCTGGACCATGGGGATCCATTGCTCCTTGTCGATGCTGGGCAGCGCGGTGAGCTCCAGCACTCCCAAGGACTTCCAACCCAATTCGCACATGGGGGTTCTGGCTTCTCGTCCGCTGATGAACCGCCATGCATGGCCAGCACCGTCGGGATTGGCGTACATCGCGGTGGGGATGCAGAGGGCGT
>Ga0137374_10003028_pt1 | contig 19708 bp, 18 predicted proteins | sample SagtaG_20_FD_104811 | JGI IMG/M metagenome (GOLD analysis project Ga0137374, IMG submission 104811) | Vadose zone soil microbial communities from Sagehorn Ranch, Mendocino, California, USA - Sage1_R_100_16 metaG | ecosystem: Environmental > Terrestrial > Soil > Vadose zone | place: USA... | reverse complement strand
CGGTTCGATCAGCGAGCGGGTCATCCGCGCCCGGCTGGCAAGGCCGCAGCCCGAAGGCGTGCCTGGAAGGCACGTCGAGGGCGAGAACGCAGCCAGCCGGGATGCGGGGGCACTCGAGCCGGATCGGGGTTCTCAAGCAGGCTCTAAGGTCCAGCGCGCCACGACCGGCGGCAAGCAGGGGATGCCAATTTGCGTTCAACTTGGGTCAGCGCGCGGCCACCGCCGCCGCGAGCCGTCGGTGCACCCAGGCGTCCGGCGAATCATTGTTGACGGCGTTTCTGAGCCCCAGCCGCGTGTCATTTTCAGAAAGCGCGCGCGCAAGCGCGGAGGCGGTCTCCTCGATGTCGAATGGGTTCACGCCGTATGCCCACCGGCCGATCTCCTCATGCACTCCCGTTGTCTCGCTCAGCACGAGCCGGCTCCGGCCATCGCCGGCAATGGCGCTCTCCTTTGCGACAAGGTTCAGGCCGTCACTTGTGGAGTTCACCACCACCACGTCAGCAAGGCTCAGCCCAGCGAGCGCCCGGGCGTAGTCACTGGTGTCTTCGGCCAGCAGAACCCGGACCGCCCGCCGCCCGCCGCGGTCAAGCCGCTCGTTGATCCTCGCCGCCTCGCGCATGCAGGCCGCGAAGTACCTTTTGTATTCTGGGATATGCATCCGTGATTTGGCGAGAAGCGCCAGGAAGGTCACGTCGTCAGCGGCCTTGTCCATGACCATGCGTTCAAAGGCCTGGAATCCACGCACGATGTTTTTCCACAGGTCGACGCGGTCAACCCGGATGACTAGCTGGCGGGGGCCCACGAGGCGGCTGATCTTCCGCCGCCAGCGTTCCGCCGCCGCGCCGGTCACAATCTTCCGTACCTCAGACACGTCGACTTGCGCGGGCGCGACGACGATGGACACCTCCCGGCCACGCCACCGCACCACGTGCGGCTCGCATCGCGCCTCGGGCAGAAACGAGTCGACGCAGGCCAGGAACTCTCGTGCCCAGCGCCGCGCGTGGAAGCCAATTGTGTCGAAGGCAAGGATCTTCGCCAGGATTTCTGCTCGCACCTTCCGCGGCAGCAAAGCGAAATACGCTGGCGAGCACCAGGGCACGTGGTGGAAGTACGCCAGTGGGCCTCGCCGGGTGTGGCCGATGTCATGCAGTGAATCAGCGACAAGCATCAGGTGATAATCCTCGACGAGGATCGGCCTGTCCCGGGCCCACCACGCCGCCGCCGCCGCGTACAAGTGGTTGACCTCCTTGTACGCCGCCCACCCCGTACTGAACCTGGCGTCGAAGGTCGGTGTGTACGTCTGGTCGACAAGGCCGTGGAAGATGAAGCCGAGCCCCGTCACACACGCGTCGTCGTAGAAGCGGCGATGTTCCTCACACCGAATGTCGAGCAGCCGGGTGCTGACGCCGCCGCCCACGGCGCGGCCGTTCGCCACCTCACGGTCCCGGTCGGAGAGCGCGCAGGCGAGCCATGACACCTCGGCGCCCCCGCGCAGCAGCGCCGACAGCGCGGTCACAAGTCCGCCGCTGCCCCGCCTACGTTCGAGCCGCCCATCAACCTCCTCGTATGTGTATGGGCCTCGGTGCGAGCAGACAAGAAGGCCGTCCATGCCATCCAACCCTCTCCTGTGGCACCCTGCACGTCGAGCGGTTCGCTCCCGAAAAGCAACGGCCCAGTAGGCTCTAACCTAACAGCTGCGCCCCGTGGACCGGGCGCGTCAGGTGGCGCAGCCGTTCGGGATAATGGCCGGTGGCCACCCGCTCCTGGCGAACCTTCCACCGCAGCCGGGCTAGCCGATGCGGCGGTATCGGCGTACCGCCAGCGGCGCGAAGACGACGGTGATCGCGATACTCCAGGCGATGGAGTGCCAGGCCGGGGCCGTGACCGGCCCGCCCAGCGCGAGGCCGCGGCTGGCGTTGGCCAGCGCGGTCACCGGGTTGATCTTGACCCAGGCTTGCAGCCAGCCGGGCAGGGTGCTGGTCTGGATGAACACGTTGCTCCCGAACGCGAGCGGGAACATGACGATGAACCCGAATCCCTGCAGGCTCTGCGGGGACTTCACGTACAGGCCAAGGAGCACCCAGATCCACCCGACGGCAAAGCCGAAGACGAACATCAGTCCCACCGCCCCGAGTGCGGACAGCGGATTAGTTGCGATCCGGAATCCCAGCAGCGACCCGTACGCGAAGACCATCGCGATCGATACGAGGTAGCGGAAGAAATCCCCCATGATTGTCCCGGTCAGCGGGGCCGACCGGGAGATCGGCAGGCTCCGGAACCGGTCGAAGATGCCCTTGGTGACGTCGGTGTTCAGCCCGATGCCGGTGCCCATGCTCGCGAACACCACCGTCATCACCATGATGCCGGGCAGCACGTACTGCAGGTAGGTGTGCCTGCTCTCACCCTTGATCGCGCCACCGAACAAAAACACGAACAGCGTCACGAAGACGATCGGCTCCAGCGTGACGTCGAGCAGTTGCTCCGGGTTGCGCCTGATCCGCACCAGTGACCGCCACGCCAGCGTCAGCGCGTGCCGCAGCGCGCGCGCCGGCGTCATGGTCCGTGCCCGGCCCGGCCCGGTCGCGGTGATGGCCGTCATCGGCTGCCTTCCTCAGCGGCGTGCCCGGTGAGCGCCATGAAGACCTCATCCAGGCTGGCCAGCCGCAGCGCGAGCTCAGTGACCTCGATCCGCGCGGCCTGCAGCCGGCTGACGACTGCCGACAGGACCTGGGCGTCATCGACGGGGACGGACAGCAGACCCGGATCCTCCTCCGCCCTGGTTGGGGCGAGGCCAACGACGGCCGTGACGATCCCGGCGGCCGGCGTCAGGTCCGCCGGATCGGCCGGACGCACATCGAGGGTCTGCCGGCCGACCTTAGCCTTAAGCTCGGCGGCGGTGCCGGTCGCGATCACCTGACCACGGTCGATGACCGCGATCTCGCTGGCCAGCCGGTCGGCCTCATCCAGGTACTGCGTGGTCAGCAGCACGGTCGTGCCCTCGGCCACCAGCTCCCTGATCATCGCCCACACCTCCCCACGGCTGCGCGGGTCCAGGCCGGTGGTCGGCTCGTCCAAGAACAGCACCTCAGGCCGCTGGACCAGGCTCGCGGCCAGGTCGAGCCGACGCCGCATGCCAGCGGAGTAGGTCTTGACCGAACGTCCGGCGGCGTCGGCCAGGCCGAACCGCTCCAGCAACTCGCCCGACCGCCGCTTCGCCTCCGCCCTCGGAACCTCCAGCAACCGCCCGATAAGCAGCAGGTTCTCAAAGCCAGTCAGATCCTCATCGACCGCCGCGTACTGCCCGGTCAGGCCGATCAGCTCACGAACCCGGTCGGCCTGGCGGACGATGTCCGCGCCGCACACCCGGGCGTATCCGGCATCGGGCCGCAGCAACGTGGCCAGCATCCGGACCACGGTCGTCTTCCCCGCGCCGTTCGGCCCTAGCAGGCCCAGCACCATGCCCGGGCGGACAGCCAGATCGACGCCGTCCACCGCCAGCGTCTTCCCGAACCGCTTGACCAGGCCCTCCGCCTCAATCGCGAACGTCATGGCGTGCATTCCTCGGTGCTGGGGGTCACATTCATTGCTGAACCTACTTGCTTGTCATAAACCTTCCGGCGGCGCCCGCCATTGTCACTCAACGTAAATCGCCATTGGAACGGTGGATTGCCGTCGCTGCGTAGTCTCCAGCCGCCCTGCGATCGGGCGCAGTGCGTCGAAAGGGCTACGAGTCCGGCACCCACGCAGGCGTGGGCTTTCGTGCCCGGCCAGGGCAAGCAGGCGCTGGACCACCGCCCCCGGGGCCACGGACACGGGAGCGATACCCCCGCCTGAACAAAGATCAGTTGGCGGAGCTGCCGGCTGCGTCGTCCTCGTCGACCACGTGGACCGCTGCCTCCTCCGCGGAGGCCGCGCCGGCGTCGATTCCGACATCGCGTGCCACGAGGTCGGGTTCCTCGTCCGGATGTGCTCCCTCGTCCTCAGCAACCAGCCGACCGGCACGAGGATCGGCAGTGTCGCCAGGAAGCGGCCGGCCGGAGTCATTGCCCGCCCGTTCCACATCGGCGGCGCGATCAGCCTGCCGATCATCCTCGGCAAACGGGTCCGCGTCCGGCTCCTCCTCAGCGAGAAGCTGGTCGAGCGACTCACCCGCTCGCTCTTCGGCCAGCGTCGTGCCGTATCTCTCGCCAGCAGACCAGCGATCCGGGGGCACGATTCCCCGGTCGAGAGGGTCGTCTCCGGGGTCTCCCTCGAGTGTGTCGGCTGCGTCCAGCGTCCCGTCGTCCTCCGGTTCGGGGTCTTCTAGCTCGGCATACTCAAGCTCGGAGTCATCTCGGCCGGAGACTTCTCCGCCGGAGGACGGGTTCTGGATCTCGTCGTCAGGCATGTCTCATCCTCTCCCCCGGCCTGCGCCGTATCGAACACCGGGCCTCCGGAATTGGCTGATGATGACCGCGACGAGCACACCGTGCGGCCTGGCCGCGGGGCGCCGTGCCGTTAAGCGCTCCCCACAGGCACGGCCTGCGCCATGGTCTGGCTCGCGCGATATTCGTGCCCCAGCTCGCGCGGAAGTGCGAAGCTGACGCTCTCCCGGGTGGCCCAGATCTGCTCAACCCGGTCGAAGCCACGTTCGCGGAGCCAGGCGAGGACACCTTGCACGAGGATCTCGGGCGCCGAGGCGCCACCGGTGACGCCAACTGTCTCAACGCAGTCTAGCCAGCTTTCGTCAATCTCCCCGGCATGGTCGACCAGGTGGGCAGGGGCGCCGGCCTCACGTGCGACCTCGACCAGCCGCGCGGAGTTGTGTGAGTTCACAGAGCCGACGACCACCACCAGATCGGACTCGGCCGCGATCCGCTTGACCGCCGCCTGCCGGTTCTGCGCGGCAAAGCAGATGTCGTCGCTGGGCGGGTCGAGCAGTTGCGGGAATCTCTCACGCAAAGCGCTGGCCGTCGTCAGCGCCTCATCCACTGACAGCGTGGTTTGCGACAGCCATGCCACCTTGGCCGGATCGCGAACCTTTACGGCGGCAACGTCGCCGGGTCCGGTCACGAGGTGGATCCGGCCCGGCGCCTGACCGAGCGTGCCGGCAACTTCGTCATGGCCCGGCTGGCCGATGAGCAGGATGTCGTAACCGGCGTCAGCGAACTGGGCGGCCTCCCGGTGAACCTTCGTGACCAGCGGGCAGGTGGCGTCGATGGCACGCAGTCCACGCTGCCTGGCGTGGGCCCGCACGGCCGGCGCCACGCCGTGAGCAGAGAACACCACGACTCCGCCGTCGGGTACCTCATCGGTCTCCTCCACGAAGACAGCTCCGCGCTTTTGGAGTGCGGCGACGACATAGGAGTTGTGAACGATCTGCTTGCGCACGTAGACGGGGGGGCCGTGCAGCTCAAGCGCCCTTTCCACGGCACTCACCGCGCGGTCGACCCCGGCGCAGCAGCCACGGGGGGCGGCCAGCAGCACCCGGCCTTTCTTCATCATTGCCTCCATATCGGGCCCGGTCTTTCGAGCGCGAAGACCGCGTAGCCGCGCGGGCTGTACGTCGCCACAGCTGCGAAAGGGCAAGAGCGGCCCCGTATCCGGGCCGACCACTTCGGCCAGCAAGCCGTTCCCGACCGGGTACCTGTCGGCCAGTTGGGCGCCCGTCTCATTGGCGTCGCCCTGGCGCGCCCTTCAGAACACGACACGCGATCGGCTATTCAGCCGCGCCGCTCGGGAACGGCGCAGGTCCCTCGTCACGTTGCAGCGCTTGAGCCATCGGTCGCGCCCGTCGTAGCGAGCGCGGAAGGGTCGGCGACCGTGCACTGCGCGAGCGTTGTCGATGATGGCGAGGTCGCCCGGCTCGAGCACCACCGGCTGAAGGTTGCGCTCGATCGCCGCGGCCAGCGCCGCGAACGCCGCCGTCGCCAGCTGGTCGCCCGGCACGGGCAGCCGCATATACGCCGGATCGACGCGCAGGTAGGGCGTCTGCGGATCGCCGTACAGGAGTGCGACCGGCTCCGGTGCCCGGGACTGTTGATCTAGCTGTCGCCGGGCGTTCTCGTACGGTCGTGTCTCGCGACCGGACATGGCCGAACCGGCTTCTTCGGCCTCGTGGGCGCTCTCCGGCAGGATCGTGAAGCGCGGCTGGCGCAGCGCCTGTAGGTGGTCAGGAGAGAGGTCGTCGCCATTCACCGTCGCCACGGTGGTCGGGGTGCGGTCCGGGTTGCGGAGACACAGCAGAGTGACATAGTCGCCGCGCATCGGGTGAAAGGCCTCTTCCGTATGCCACAGCAGGTCGACGTCGCTCGAGCCACCCGACTGCTCACGCTCGTGGCCGGCGACAGGTACCACGTCGTGCACCAGCTGGCCCGCACGGTCCAAGCGCCAGCCGAAAACCTCTCCCAGGAGCGAGGAACAGAGAACGAGATAGGTCTCGTGGGCACGTGTGGCTCCGGACCGCGAACCCGTCTCCCAACTGCCAGGGGTCGCGCCCAATGCCTCGTCGTCCACCGGCAAACCTGAGACGACGAGCGCGCCCGTGGGCTCCTCGAGCCGGAATCGGCACAGCTCGGCGCGCAGGCGCTCGGGCAGGCTGTGCGCGAGGGCCAGGAAGGCGAAGTGATTTCCGTGAATCTCATCAAATGGCGCGCCGGCGAGGGCCTTAGGCGACGACTCGTATGCGCTCATGATTCGCTCCGTTGCGACCGGACGACGTCAAGTCATCCGGCGACAACAGCTGGCCGGAGACGAAGAGAACACCCCCAGTTCCGACTCCAGCAACTCAGCCGAGATGGTCCCCGACACACCCGCCGAGTGCAGCTTGGCCGGTGTTTGCTGGTGGGAGTGCACATGATCAGCTAGTCGTGATAACCCGCCCGTAACTGTATGCACTGCGTGAGTGTATGCACTTTTGTGAGTCGCGTCAAGCGCAACTCCCCGGTCGGCTGATCACCATCGCCGGGCATGGCAGGTCCGCCCTTCTGCGCGTTTGGCTGCGGTCCAGCGACGGCTGGCTCTACCACGCCAAATACATGAACAGCGGCCACCCGCCAGCAACGACACCTGAGCCCCCGCGCGATCCCTCGCGCGAAGAAACGCGATCAGACCCGCCATCACCTGATCACCAGCAAGCGTCGCGGACTGAGGACCTGATCATCTGTCCGGCGAAGCCGTGGCCGCGGCGGCCGTGTCCGGGTCCAGCGCGCGGTCGGTGGCCACGAGTGTCGTGGTGATCCGCCCGAGCAGCTGACACAGCTCCGGGTTCCTCTCAGGTGCCCACCCTGTCATCAAGCGGTCGATCCCTGCATCCCGCGCGGCATCCAGGCGGTCGGCGGCCTGTCTGCCGACAGGGGTGAGCGCCACGACGGCGCGGTTCGCATCGGCGTGGCCGTCCCCGCCGGGGCTGGCGGCGCCGGCGGCGGTGACGTAGCCGACCGTCAGGAGTTCGGCCAAGCGGTCGCGGAGATCGGCGCCGGTGATGCCGAGCAGGCGCGCCAGCGCCGCCTCCGTGATCGGGCCGTTGTCCGCGACGCGATAAAGCAGCCAGCAGTCGCGCGGGCTCACCTGCACGCCGGCCACCGCGGCGAGGCCTCGGTATATCTCCGACCTGTGCTCGCGGCCGAAGAGCGTGAGCAGCGCGCGCTCCATCTCCTGTGCGGAGTCACGCGCGGCCGGCATGGCGGTGGGTGCGGTGCTGTCCGCCCGGTCCACCGCCCGCGCGGTATCCCGCAGTGGCAGTTCCTTCAACAGGAAGGTCAGGCAGAAGGCCACCGCACCGACCGGCGCAGCGAACAGGAACACCGAGTGCAGCGCCTCGGCGTACCCGTTGATGTAGCCGGACCGGATCACCCCGGGCAGGTGGTCGAGCACGGCCGGGCTGGCACCGGTGGATGCGCTGATCCCGTGGGGCAGCGCCGCCCCGTGCAGGGCGCGGGTGAGGTCACGGACGAGCACGTTGGAGAAGATGGCGCCGAAGACCGCGGTGCCGAAAGAGCCGCCGATGGACCGGAAGAACGTGGCACCCGACGTGCCGGCGCCCAGGTCCTTATAGTCGATCGCGTTCTGCACCGCGATGACCAGCACCTGCATCGACGCGCCGATGCCGACGCCGAGAACGAACAGGTACAGCGACACGAGCCAGAAGCTCGTGCCGGGGCCCATCCGCGACAGCAGGAACAGCCCGACGGTCATCAGCGCCGTGCCCACGATCGGGAAGATCTTGTACCGGCCCCATCTGCTGACAAGCTGGCCGGTGCCGATGGAGGTGAGCAATAGCCCAGCCATCATCGGCAGCAGCCGCAGTCCGGACAGGGTCGGCGAAGTCCCCCTGACGATCTGCATGTACTGCGGCAGGTAGGCGAGCGCGCCGAACATGGCGAAACCGACGGCGAAGCCGATCACGCTGGTGGAGCTGAAGACCCGGTTGGCGAACAGGTGCAGCGGCAGGACGGGCTCGGCCGCCCGGCGTTCTGCGACGACAAAACCGGCCAGGCAGACGACGGCGAGCACGCCCATCAAGATGACCGGGAACGACCCCCAGGCGTAGGTGTTGCCACCCAGCGAGGTGAGCAGCACCAGGCAGGTCGCTGCCGCGCCGATAAGCGCGGTGCCCGCGTAGTCGATGACGTGGCGGGCCGTGCTCAGCCGGCTGGGCAGCACCGCGGCGGTCACCACCAGAGCGACCACGCCGATCGGGAGGTTGACGTAAAAGACCCACCGCCAGGACAGGTTGTCCACAAAGAAACCGCCAATCAGCGGCCCGAGCACGCTGGCGACCCCGAACGTGGCACCGAAGATCCCCTGGTAGCGACCGCGGTCCCGGGGCGAGACGACGTCCCCGACAATGGTCTGCGCGCCGACCATCAGGCCGCCGCCGCCCAGCCCCTGGACGGCGCGGAACGCGATCAACTCAATCATCGACTGCGCGAAGCCGGACAGCGCTGAGCCGATCAGGAAGATGACGATCGCAGCCTGGAAGAACCTCTTCCGGCCGTACATGTCGCCGAGCTTCCCCCACAGCGGCGTGGAGACCGTGGAGGCGAGCAGGTAGGCCGTAACGACCCAGGACAGATGCGACAGCCCGTGCAGGTCGCCGGCGATTGTCGGCAACGCGGTCGCGACGATCGTCTGGTCGAGCGCGGCAAGCAGCATCCCCAGCAGCAGGGCGCCTAGGATCAGCAGTACCCGCCGCTGGTCGATGACTTGCAGTCGGCCAATGGCCTGCGGTGGCTCGCCCGGCGCTGGCCCGGCATCCGCACCAGCAGTCATGCCCCGCTCACCCCGCCTCCACCGCTCCCATCACCCTCATGCTGCCGCACGCAGGTGTTCTCCTTTGGGCAGGGCCGGCGGGTCGCTGAGGGCCCGGCCCTCGGGCCCGCGCGGATCGCGCCGCCTCGCACGCCCTTGGCCGCTGCCCAGCGGGAGTCGCCTTGCGCCGGTCGCTGTGCGACGGGCAGGCCGGGCCGGCCAGATCCGAGAGCAACCAGCTAGCGCCATGAGAGGGTCCGCAGAGGTTCGGCACCGACGCTCGTCTCGTCGGCCGCCACCGAGGCGGCCACGGATTCAGGAGGCACGGATGAGCGACGAGAAAAGGAGCGCGCTCGGTCCCCGCGCCAAGCGGTTTGCGGGTGCGGCGGGGCTGCTCGCGACGGGTGCGATCGTGGGGGGTGTGGTCGCTGCCACGCTGCCCGCCTCCGCAGACAACACCACGAGCACGGCCAACTCGACCACGGCGGCCACCCCGGCAACGGCGCCCGACGGTCCGTCACGCGGGCCGGTCGGCGGCGCCACGCCGGTCCGGTCGGACGAGAAGGCGCTGGGCGTCAGCGACGCCGGCCAGGTGCGTGCCGCTGCGCTCAAGGCCGTGCCTGGAGGCACCGTGTACCGGGTCGAGACCGACGCCGACGGCGCGGTCTATGAGGCACACATGACGAAGGCCGACGGGACCGCCGTCACCGTCAAACTCGACAAGGACTTCAACGTCGCCGCCGTCCAGGACGGCATGGGCAGCGGCGGCCCCGGCGGTCACAGCGCCACGGGCAGCTCAGCCTGACCGGCTTCCAACGGTCCTACCATGCGGGCGCCCCCGTTGTCCTGTGGACGCGGGCACCGTCGATCTCGACGGTTGTCTCGTCCAGGAGACGTTCTCCGTCGAAGATGCGGACGTTCTCGACGATCGTGGTCAGGGCTGACTCCTCGTCTGTGCTGGGTCAGTGCTGGTTGGTGATGGGCGGGGCGTGAACGGCCGTCAGCTGTCCGGCGGGGTGACCGGCGCGGGGCGGGGGGTGGCGAGGAAGGCGTTGATCAGCATGTACAGGCCCCACGTCAACCGGTTCGGACCGCCGGTCATGAGTTGCTCACCGAGAGCGGCTATGTGCGGATGGACATCGGGTCGGGCGTCGACGATCACAAAGGCAGCGGCGCCCCCTGAGCAAACAGTCCAGCGACTTCAGCACTGACCCCGGCGCTACACACTCATCTGACCCTATGAGATACGCCTGCACCGCCGAGAATCTGCTGCCGGAGTGTCCGCGGCAAGCGCACGGCGCCGCGGATCCTGGCTCGGCGCCGCGAGTGCGTCAGCGGTAGAGGCGATAAGCAGCGGGGCACGTGGCCTGGCCTCCACTGCTGCGGGACTTGACCCGGCATAAATAGCGATGCGCTCATGCCGCGACTAGATACGCGCCTGCACGAGAGCATCAACGTGGCCCCCGCATGGTTCAGCATGTGCATTCCGGCAGCGTCTCACGCTCAGTGACGAATACCGGTCCGACTGGCACCCGGACCCGCCGATCTGCGCGGCTTTCGGGAAGGTACGTTTGGCGTCGCCATCGACTCGTAACGGATCGCGGCACCGATGAGTTCGGTCGATTCCCATGGTCTATCTGTTCGGAGTCGACCCGGACCGGACCCTGGAGGAGCATCAGATGGACCTTCCGCCCGTGGTGTCGTGTCTTTCACACCTACTCGTCATTCGCGAGAGGTGGCGATCTGCTCCTCGGCACGTTCAACTACCTCGACCTGACCCACTCGGGGCGTCAGTTTCACGTTGGGCAGGTCGCCTACCACGACCGCTACGACGTCCCACCCACCGTGGGGGCGTGACGAAACCTCACGCTCGGCGGAAGACCCGCCACGGAACTGGCATATCGGTCAGCAGTATGGCTAAGGAGCTCGCTGTGAACGTAGTGAAGTCGGACGACGGCACCAAGATCGCATACGACAAGCAGGGGCGCGGGCCCGCGCTGATGTTGGTCGACGGGGCGATGTGCACCCGCTCCACCGGTTCGAAGCCGGAACTCGTGAACCTGCTCGCGGCGCATTTCACGGTGTACAGCTATGATCGCCGGGGCCGGGGTGACAGCGGGGACACTCAGCCGTATGCGGTCGAGCGTGAGGTCGAGGATATTGCAGCCCTCGTGGACGACGCGGGCGGGACAGCCTACCTCTACGGTCACTCCTCCGGTGCGTGCCTCGCCCTCGAAGCAGCTGTCCAGCTGGGCGGCCGAGTCACAAGGCTTGCGATGTATGAGGCCCCCTACCACACCGATCCGGGCGCGCAACGCGCGTGGAACGTGTACCTCAACGAACTCGGCGAGGCGTTGCCAGCTGGCCGCTTCGGTGACGCGGTGGCGCTCTTCATGACCTACGTCGGGATGCCAGCCGAGCAACTCGCCGGGATGCGCCAGTCACCGTTCTGGCCGACTCTCGAAGCGATCGCTCCGACCCTCGCGTACGACCACGCCGCCATCCTGGGCAAGGATGCGTCGGTGCCCGCCGAGCGGGCAGCGCGGCTTGCTGCGCCGGCACTGGTAATGCACGGCGGCGCGAGCTTCCCCTTCATGGCTGACGCCGCGCAAGCCGTCAGCCGAGCCATCCCGCGCGCTCAGCTCCGAACGTTGCCAGACCAAGGCCACGAGGTGAGCCCGCGAGTCCTCGCCCAAACGCTGGCGGAGTTTTTCCCCGCATGAAGGCTATCGGGTCATCGTCGAGCCGTTCCTCTTCGGCGGCGCCCACGCAGCGACCGGCTGCGCCGTCGCTTAGCTGCCCAGCCGCGCATGCCGAAGGTGCCGGGCGTGCCAGCGCCCTGCGAAGCTAATAGCGTGGCTGTTTTTCAGGCGGAGCCGTTCATGGTCAGGGTGGGCGACGAGGTTCTCGCCGACCTGCGGGCCCGGATCCGGAACACGCGGTGGCCCGAGGCGGCGCCGGGTGCGTCGTGGGGGCAGGGCACAGACCTTGGTTACCTGCGGGACCTGCTGGCGTACTGGGAGGACGGCTTCGATTGGCGCAGGCAGGAACGGTGGCTGAACACGTTCGGCCACTTCCGGGCCGAAATCGACGGCGTCCGGGTGCATTTCGTCCACGAGCGGGCCCGCAGCGGCCATGGGATCCCGCTGATCTTGACCAACGGCTGGCCCAGTTGCTTCGCCGAGTTCCTGCCGGTGACGCCGCGGCTGACCGACCCACCCGCGCACGGCATCGGCGGGCCCGGTTTCGACGTGGTCATCCCCTCGCTGCCCGGCTACGGCTTCTCCGAACGGCCGGCCCGGACGGGGGTGACAAGCCGGTACACGGCCGAGCTGTGGCACCGCCTGATGCGGGGCCTGGGCTATCGGCGGTACGGCGCACACGGCGGCGACTTCGGGGCCGCCGTCACGACGTTCATGGCACTGGACGACCCGGCGCCCATGCTCGGCATTCACCTGTCCAACCTGGATATCGCGCCCTATACCGGGCCCGGGTCGCCGCCGCTGTCAGAGGCCGAACGCACCTACCTGGCGCAGTACCAGCGGTGGCGGGAAGACGACCGCGGCTACGGCGCGATCCAGTCGACCAGGCCGCAGACGGTCAGCTACGGGCTCAACGACTCACCAGCCGGCCTGGCTGCCTGGGTGCTCGAGAAATGGCGGGCATGGGCGGACTCCGGCGGGGATCTCGATGCCACCTTCTCCCGCGACTTCCTGCTCACTGTTGTGACCTTGTACTGGGCCACCCAGACGATCACGTCCTCGATGCGGGACTACGTGGACAACCGGTGGCTGGCAGCCGAGCTGGGCCTGACCGACGCGGTCACGGTGCCGACCGCGGTCGCTGTCTTCGCGCACCAGTTCATCGACGACGGCACGCCTCCCCGCGAGTGGGCCGAGCGTCTCTACAACATCCGCCGGTGGACGCCCATGCCTAGGGGCGGCCACTTCCCATCCGTCGAGGAACCGGAACTGCTCAGCCGCGATATCGTAGCCTTCTTCGACGAGCTGGGCGCTGCGAGCTTGGACCCATTCGCCCACTAGGTGGATCAACGACCGAGGAGGTATCCGCACCCTTCAGGTCCAGGTGAGACACCCAGACGTGATGTCGTCACCGGCAAGCTGACGATCGACACTGGCTGGGGGCGCTGTTCTTGGTGGGTTGAGGCCAGCACGGTGCGGGGCCATCTGCCGGATCAAGCGATTGCCGGGCGGCCGTTTCATGCCGACCGGGCCGGGCAGGGCAATAGCTGGGCCTGCGGCAGCGGCGTGGCTGTGCGTGCCGAGCGGTACCAGTGGCTGCGGCAGCCGTCGGAACGGACGACCGGCAGCCCCAGGCGCATGAGGTGATCTGCTATGGCTCTTGCGCAGGGGGAGATGGGCCCGGCGCGCCTGTTCTCGCAGGCAACTGCAAATCATCAGGGAGCCACCCCATGGCCAGTCCCGGTACACGGCGGCACATCGAAATGAAGGATGGCGATCAAACGATCGCCGCTGCCGACGTGACAATTTCCCCAGAGCCCGACGCAACCGCTCAGGCATCGCTGCATGCGGCGTCCGGGCATATCACCCCTGGCAGCCGAGCGAGCCTGGTCGATGCCGTCATGGATCTGCCCGAAGTACAGGAGAGCACCCGCCTGAAGGCCGCTGTCCCGCTCGGCGACACCGAATCGCTGTGGCGTCTGCGGGAGCGGACCGAGGATGCGGCCACGCGTCCCGCCGGCTCTACCGCGCTTGTGGAGGCGAACATACCGCCGGATCGCAAACCCGGATCCGGTCGGGAGCCTGACGGCGAATCGTCCGCGCCGTAATCACGGTTACCCGGCTTGCGCCCGCCCTGTGGACGTTGCGCGAAGCGGCTGTGACTATTCGTGCCATACCCCCCGAACGGTCACCGGGTTAGTCTCCTAGCGTGGCAGCTTGCTCGCCTCCACCGGATGACTCGGCTGGCAGCTGTCTGTGATACCAGTCGATCTTCTCCCGGAGGTGTCTGTGCTGGGCCTGCAGCAAGGTGATCCGTTCTTGCACGCGTGCGTCGTGCTCGGTGAGCAGGCTCAGGCGCTCGGCCAGGGTGGCCTGCCCGCAGCGGGCTAGCTCGGCGTACCTTCGCATCTGCGCTATGGGCATGCCGGTGTCCCGCAGGCAGCGCAGCACCCCCAGCCACTCCAGGTCGTCGTCGCGGAACTGGCGGTGCCCGCTGGGCGCGCGGTCGATAGTATCCAGCAGGCCGATCCGCTCGTAGTAGCGCAGAGTGTCGAGGCTGAATCCAGACTGCTCGGCGGCCTGGCTGGGCGAGAAGATGCTGCTCATGGCGGTGAGCATGTCACCTGGAGCGTGCTCCAGGTCAAGGGCCCGGGACACCGCAGCGGCGGGCTGGTCCTGCGGATCAGGCTGGCTGGGCCGCAGCGGTGCCAAGCAGCCGGGTGATCTCGGCCATCTCCGCGGGCGGCAGCGGCCCGAGGCGCAGCGCTGCGGCGTTCTGCTCGGCCTGGCGGACAGTCCGGATGCCGGGGATGGGCACCGTGCGGGAGCTGCGTGCCAGCAGCCAGCACAGCGCGCCCTGGGCCAGCGTGCGCCCACCGCTGGACAGCACCTCGCGGACAGCATCGAGCCGGCCCAGCCACCACGGCGCCGGTCGCCCACCGGTGAAGTAGCCCACCCACGGCTGGGCGGCGCGCACGTCGTCGGTGGGCAGCTGCGAGGCGGCACCGTATTTGCCGGTGAGCAGGCCCATCGCCAGCGGGCTGCGGTTGATGCTCGCCAGATCAAGGGCGTCGCAGGCAGCGAGCATGGCGGGGGCGTCGGCGAGTGCGTTCAGCTCGTGCTGGATGGCCGCGCAGTGCGCGGCGCCCGCGAACGCGGCCGCGCGCTGTGGGTCGTCGGTGCTCCACCCGTAGGCGCGGATCAGCCCGTCGGCTACCAGCCCGTCGAGGGTGCCGGCGACGTCCTGCGCCTGGCCGACCGACAACTCCCCCAGGTGCAGCTGGTACAGGTCGATCCGGTCGGTGCCAAGCCGCCGCAGCGATGCCCGGCACGCCCGGTGGATGTAGGCCGGCGTAGCGTCCTCGCCGGTGATCGCCCGCTGCCCGGTGTCGAAGGTGTAGCCGAACTTGGTCGCGATGACCACCTCGTCCCGGTGACCGGCCAGCGCCCGCCGCAGCACCCGCTCGCTGTGCCCTGCACCATAGACGTCCGCGGTGTCGAAGAAGGTGACCCCGAGCTCCAGGCCACGGCGCAACGCTGCGACGGACTCATCGTCGTCGGCAGCGCCCCAGCCATCCGGCCTGCCGTCCAAGGTGACCGGCCCGCCGATCGCCCAGCACCTGAACCCGATCTCGCTGACATCTATACCGCTACGGCCCAGATCTCTGCCCATCGCCGTCCCTTCCAACTTCGCCAGCCCGGTACCAGCCTCGGACCTAAAGCGCGCTCCAGGTCAAGCGGCCAGCGGCTCGGGCCACCACATTCCCCGCGCTCACATGAGAGGGCCCGAGCCAGCAAGACGGACAGCCGAAGCAAGTCTTTCTGCGCCATCGCGCGGCGCCAGTCGGTTGTCCCGCCCGTCACCAGTCGCCCGCGGTGCTCTTAGCCAAGGGGCGGGATAGTGGCGCGCGCGTTGAAAGGCACGCAGACTGGTCATACCAGGTCTGCCGATCCTGTGGGGTGCCACTGTGTCTGGTTACGAGGCTCATCCACCTGAGCTGGTCCCGATTCTGTCGCGAGGCAAGCACCGCAGCCCACGCAAGGGCGCGTGCTTCATGGAGCTGGCGTCGTACCTCGCGGGGGAGCGTTGGAGTGATCACCCGGCCTGCACGCACCCGCTGCTGGCGGCCGCCGCATGCGATGTGAACGACTACACCTCCGATGCCGGCCGGGCACGGCTGGCTGGGCTGATCCCGTCGGTGATCGGGCTGGCTAGCGACGATCTGCACGTGGACGCGCGGGTCGCGCTGCGGTGCGCCAGGATGGCGCTGCCGGTGGTGGCGGCCGAGCGGCAACGCGCCATGGCGGTCTCCGTGCTGGCGTGTGAGCGCGTGCTGGCGGGCCTGGACGGGCGGCCGGCTGGCTGGCTCGAGGAGCAGAGCAGGCAGGCGCTGGCGCAGGTTCCGCGCGCCGCGCGGTGGGCCCGCAGCTTCACCCGTGACATCCCGATCCCCCCGAAGGTCTTTCGCCGGCGCTCCGCGCCCGCCACGGTCCACGCCGCGGTGGAGGGGATCGCGCTGGCGTGCGTCCCGCAGCCCGACCAGATGCTCCGTGACCTGCTCGTCGGCGCGATCGGCGAGTGCGCGGCGTGGGTCGGCCGGGACACGGCGGCGGCGCACGGTGCGACACGCCGACGTGGGTGGCCGCCTGCGGGTTCACGGGTACGGCCATCGTCCACTGACGCGATGCCTCGGCCCGATCGCGTTCCAGCCGCCCAGGGAAATCGGGCACTAACCCAGCCTGGCCGAACTCGGCCTTCCCGTTGAACTCGGCGTTTCTGAAGCTGGCGTCGTGGAGCTGACAGTAGGTGACGCCGAGGTCGATGAGGTGGGCCTCGATGAGGTCACGCACGAACACGTCGACCGCGCTGTTGGTGTCGCCGGCGACGAGGTTCGCCGCGGACGAGTCGAACGCCACCACGACCCCGTCCGCGCTCGCCGACGGCGCACTGGCTCGCCCGCTGATCCCGTCGCCCTGCTTGCCGTTGCTCCGCACGCGGACCAGGTCGGTCAACCCCGGCAGCCGCCACCGCTCCGGCAGCGAAAAGGATCACCGACGCTGATAACAAGACGAGCACTGTCAGCGGCCGCACGGACATGGTTCCCTGTCCTCCTCATATCAGGACGAGACTCGACTCTGACGCTCACACGCCGAACCTCGCGCCACACAACCCTCGGGTCAACAGGACGGGTCGAGGTAGGCCAGTTTCCGCACCCGATGTTGGCCCGCGTCACCCTCGTCGAGCGCGTGGCCGGTCAGTCGGCGAGTACAGCCGGTTCGGCGAGAGGATCCGCCCCGACCTGGCTATGGGGTGGTTTGTGGCATAGCTTCTGGGGCAGTCGGCGGCGCCGGATTGTCTGCGGCGGGCGCCGGGAGGCTCGGTTCGGGGAGGCTTGACGTGTGGGATGTGGCGCCGTGACTGCGCCGGCGGCGTTTGCTGACATGCGGGCGTTGCGGGCTTGCTGGCATCCGGTCGTGTTTAGTCACGACCTTGCTGAGAGGCCGGTCCATGCCGACGTGCTCGGCGAGCCACTGGTGGTGTGGCGGGGCCAGGATGGCCAGCCGCGGGCCAACTCGGACCTGTGCGTGCACCGCGGCACCGCGCTGTCACTCGGCTCGATCAGCCGCGATGAGCTCGTCTGCCCCTACCACGGATGGCGCTACCGCGCCGATGGGCGCTGCGTGGCCATCCCCCAGCTGGCCGATCCATCCCGGGTACCCGCCAAGGCCAGGATTGGCGCGTTCGGCTGCCAGGAACGGTACGGGCTGGTTTGGGTGGCCCTAGCGGAGCCGCGCTGGCCGCTGCCCGAGGTGCCCGAACTGGAGGACAGCAGCTGGGCGGTGGTGACGGCCGGCCCGTACCGCTGGCGTTGTGATGCCGCGCGTCAGGTGGAGAATTTCACCGACTTCGGGCACTTCCCGTTTGTGCACCCGGGGTTGCTGGGCGATCCGGACCGGCCGGTCGTCCCGCGCCACGAGGTCCGTGCCGAAGACAACGTGTTGCACTATTCGATCGTCCGCCCGGAAGCCCCTAACACTGACGACTTCCCGGTCTTCGGCAACGAGCAGGCCAGACAGCCGGAACGGCGCAGCCGCTACGAGCTGCACCTGCCGTATATGATCGCGCTTCGGCTGGACTGGGGCGGCGAGCGCGGCATGGTCTACTTCTTCGCCTCCCAGCCGGTCGCGGCCGACCGCTGCGCCGGGTACGTGGTCATCGGGCGCAACTACAACCTCGGCCAGCCGTCGCGGGTCATCCGGGAATTCGAGGACACCATCTTCGGCCAGGACCAGCTCGTGGTGGAATCGCAGCGGCCTGATCGGGTGCCATTCGACCTCGCGGCCGAACTGCACCTGAAGTTCGACGCGGTGGCCGTCGCCTACCGCAAGGCCATGCGGGCGCACGGGCTAGCCACCAGCGACGCGGCCGGGCTCCTCACCAACATCGCTCAGCCCGGGGTCCCCGCCCACTCACCCGCACAGCGGCGCCTCACCTGAAGACAGCGCATGCCCGGTATCGGCCAGCCGGAGCCCGGCAGGCTGCCGCTGCGCGTGAAGACTTGATTCCGGGATTCCATGATCACCTGGCAGGACAGGTTAAAGCTGCGGCGATTGCCAGCGGTGAGGTGCAGCGGCAGGTTGGAATTGAGAGTGCAGCTTATGTGAAGGGGTCCTCGCGTGACCATACCCGCGCCGTGTCGCGGCACGAGCATTCCAATCGGTGTCTGCCGCGGGCGCGGGTGCGGCACCGCCACCCTTGGGGGGTGCGCCGGTCTGGGTCTGCTCGCAACCCCGTGCACCATGGACCGCGCTATGGCCCCGGCTTCGCGACCTCGGGTAAGCGCTATGCGGCAGCACTAGCCGGACGGGTTATCGCTCTGCGCCGGCCGGCTGGTTTCGGCAGGACGGCCGGCGGGCGGCCGTCCGCGGCGGCGCATCCGTCCGGCGTGGCTAGGCAGCCGCCCTGCTTCGGCAAGGGCCCGGCGCAGCAGGAACTCGATCTGGGCGTTGGTACTGCGCAGCTCGTCCGCGGCCCACCTGGCCAGGGCGTCGTGAACGGCGGGGTCCAGCCGCAGCAGCACGCCCTTGCGCTCTGTCACCGCGATTCCGTGTCTGCCATCACTGGTACGTGCCTGCCATCACTGGTAGAGGGAGCCGGTGTTGACGACTTGCTGTGTCGCCTGTTCGCTGCACAGGACCACGAGCAGGTTAGACACCATCGCGGCCTTGCGCTCCTCATCCAGTTCGACGACGCCCTCTTCCTCGAGCCGCTGCAGGGCCAGCTGAACCATGCCGACCGCGCCTTCCACGATCCGCTGCCGCGCGCCGACCACGGCGTTCGCCTGCTGCTGCCGCAACATGGCCTGGGCGATCTCGGCGGCATACGACAGCCGGGTGAGGCGGGATTCGATGATCTGGACGCCGGCCGGTGCGACCCGTTCGGTGATCTCAGCGGAGAGCCGCTGGGTGATCTCCTCTGCGTTGTCGCGCAGCGACAGCGCGCCGCTGCCTCGGCTGTCGTATGGGTAGCTGGACGCGATGTGCCGGACGGCGGTCTCGGTCTGGATGGTGACGAACTCCGTGAAGTCATCGACGGAGTACAGGGCGCTGGCCGTGTCTCGAACCTGCCAGACGACCACGGCGGCGATCTCGATCGGATTGCCATCGGCGTCGTTGACCTTGGCCTGAGCTGACTCCTGGTTGCGGATCCGGGTGGACACCTTCCGCCTGCGGGCGAACGGGTTTACCCAGTGCAAACCGGGGTCCCTGATGGT
>Ga0137374_10003013_pt1 | contig 19751 bp, 13 predicted proteins | sample SagtaG_20_FD_104811 | JGI IMG/M metagenome (GOLD analysis project Ga0137374, IMG submission 104811) | Vadose zone soil microbial communities from Sagehorn Ranch, Mendocino, California, USA - Sage1_R_100_16 metaG | ecosystem: Environmental > Terrestrial > Soil > Vadose zone | place: USA... | reverse complement strand
TCGGTGACGAAGTCGACCGCCTTGCCGATCGCACGCTTGCGCATGCGCGCCGGGAAGAACGGCTCGACCGCGCGCAGGATGATGTCGATCAGGCGGAACAGGATGAACCAAGACCACTTCTGGTGCGGCGCCTTGGATTTCCCGCCGATGCTCTTCGGGTCCCGCGTGAACAGCTCGTCGACCCTCACGCCTTTGGGGTTCTTTGCCGTGGGCTTGAGCGCCTGCAGGACCAGCAATGGTACGATCGTCGTTCGCGCCCAATAGGAAATCTTGGAGAGGTGGAACGGGAACCATTTCGGCAGCAGCATGATCTCGACCGGCATCACCGGAACGGCGCGCCAGGCGACGATGTCGTAAAGCGCGAGCAGGACGCGCGTGAATACGTTGCAATGGACGGCGCCGCCGCGCTTGAGGATGGCGGCGCGCGCGCGCCGCATGTGTTCGGCGTCCGGGGAATCTCCCATCATCTTGAGCGCGAAATAGGCCTTCACGCTCGCGCTCATGTCGAAGTCGCCGTCGTGGAACAGCGGCCATCCCCCGTCCGCACGCTGGATGCGGCGGAGATAGTTGGCGATCTTTCGCTCCAGCTCGGCGTCGACCGGCTCGGCGCGATAGTGGCGAAACAGCACGTACTCGGAGGTTACGGTGGCGTCGGCCTCGAGCTCGAACACCCAGTGACCGTCCGCCTGCTGGCGATCGAGCAGCGCCTTGGCGGCCGCGTGAATGCGCTCATCGAGCACCGGATCCGTCCGAGACGGCCGCGCCGGGGGTGCGATGATGGTGGCGTCGTTCATCATGGCTTTGTGCGGCCGCGCACGCGCGGGTTCAACAGTTCGGCAGCGCGGTTGCCCGAGCGGATTGCCCCTTCGATTGTTGCCGGAAGGCCGGTCGCCGTCCAATCGCCAGCGAGCACAAGGTTGTCCCACTCCGTTTTCGCGCCCGGCCGCTTGGCATTCTGCTCCGGGAGCGCGGCAAAAGTGGCCCGCCGCTCCCGGACGATCTGCCACGGCGGCATCTTGTCCGCAATGCCCCCAACTGCGGCGACCTCGCGCCATATTGTATAGGCCAGCGTCTCACGGGGAATGGCGAGCAGCCGGTCGGCGCCGCTGATGGTGACCGACAGCCGTCCGGGAAAAGCGAAGATCCACTCGATGGTGCCGTTAAGAACGCCGATCATCGGCGGAAATCCCGGCGGCGGCTCAACGGCGAAATGCGCATTGACGATGGCGCGAAACGCGTCCGGCGCCTGCAGGCCGGGAAGAAGCGTCTTTGCCATGAAAGGGGGGGTCGCCAGCACCACGGCGTCGTCGGGCGCGAGGGAAACGACGTCCTGGCCGAAGTCGAGCGCGCTGACACGCGGCCCGTCGAAACGAAACGCATGCAGGTTATGCTCCAACCGGACCGCGGCGCCGCGTGCCTCGAGATAGCGGATCGCCGGATCGACCAACGTGGCCGACAATCCATCGCGTGCGATAAGAGGCCGGCAGGCGCGGCCGCCGACCAGCAGTGTCTCGCGAATGACGGCGGCGGCCAAGCCGGCGTCGGCCTCCGCGGGATCGGTATTGAGCGCCGCCAGCAGGATCGGCCGCCACAGCCGGTCATATGCCGCGCCCGTGCACGCCATTGCGGCACCGATGGGCGAACCGGACGGCGCCCACAGCAGGCGCGCAATCCCGAGGTGGGAGAATGCGGTTGTGCCCGGCGCGCGGCGGCGGGGATCGAAGATCCACCACGGCAGGCGCCCGGCGTTCGGCCGCAGGCGCCAGCGCTCCTTGGCGGCAAGATCGACGAAGGGAAACTCCGTGGTCGCGGGTCCGCTCAGCCCATGCGCGCCGCCGATCGTCCGGAGAAACGCAAGCGCGGCGTGATTGCCGGAAAGAAGCAGGTGGTTGCCATTGTCGATGACCATCCCGACGGCGTGGTCGTAATACGATCGGCAGCGTCCGCCGGCTTGCGCGGCGGCCTCGTGCACCACGACCTTGGCGCCGGCCGCGGTGAGCCGCACCGCCGCCGCAAGGCCGGCGAGCCCTGCGCCGATGACGTGGATCGCGCTGTTCCGCATCAAAAGATGGCGTGCCGCAGCACAATCCACGCGAGGCGCGGACGACCGATGCGCACCGGATGCCGGGGAGGGGACCAGCCGCGCGCGGTCAGCCCGTCGAGGATCAACTGATAGGCCTCCCGCATCACGCGCGGCGTCCGCACCGCCCAACGCGGGCAGCTCTGCATGATGGAATCGGCCTCGCGAAAATGGCCCCGCGCGCGCTCGACCACGACGGCGCAGGCCTTGTCCAGGCTCGGGCTTGCCAGCGCGGCGCGCGGATCGGTTGCCGTGATGCCGGCGTCGCGCAGCGCCTCGCGCGGCAGATAGAGCCGGCCGATTGCGGCATCCTCGTCGAGGTCGCGCAGAATGTTCGTGAGCTGCAGCGCGCGGCCCAAGTGATGAGCAAGGGCGACGCCCGGCGCCGCATCCATGCCGAAGACCCGCACGCACAGGCGCCCGACCGCGCTGGCGACGCGGTCGCAATAGAGGTCGAGCGTCGCAAAGTCGGGTGCGCGGATATCGGACTTGACGTCCATTTCCATGCCGTCGATGACGGCGAGGAAGTCCTCGCGCCGGAGCGCGAACGTCCGCATCGGTCCGGCAAGGCCGCGCAGGCGGGGCGGCGGCGTGCCGGCGTAGGCGGTATTCACCTCCGATCGCCATTCCGCCAGTTGCTTGAGACGCAGGTCGCGCGGGCCGCCGTCGTCGGCGATGTCGTCCACCGCCCGGCAAAAGCTGTAGATCTCGAAGATGGCCTCGCGGCGCTCGCGCGGCAGGATGCGCATCGCGGTGTAGAACGAGCTGCCGGAGGCCCGTCGGGCCGCCATGCCGGTCGTGGATTCGCTGATCGCCACGCCACTCACTCACGCATCCTGGGCCCGGTGACCGCCCACGCCGATCCGTCGAGCGGCGCGCCGGCCGATGCCCTGCAAAACCCCCATCAGGCCCGCGCCGGCGAAGCCGGCGGCGCCCAGATGGACACGCTCGCTCAGCGGATCGCGCCGCTTGAGCGTGTGCGTCAGCGTCTGCGCGACCCGGCAAATCACCGCAACCTCCAAGGCGAGCCGCCAATCATTGATGAGCGTCGAGAACGGTTCGGCATGACGCAGCAATCCGGCCGTTCGCTCGGCCAGATCGCGCACGCAGCTTAGCAGCTGCGGCGATGCCTTGGGTTCACCGAGCGCCTCCACCGTCGTGCCGTGGCGGGCGAATGCATCCTGCGGAATATAGACCCGATCGAGGTTGCGGTAATCGGCCCCACAGTCCTGCAGGTGATTGATGACCTGCAGCGCCGCGCACAAGGCATCATTGGCGGGCCAGGTGCTGCGGCTCTCGCCGTGCACGTCGAGTACGAAGCGCCCGACCGGCATCGCCGAGTAGCTGCAGTAGTGGATCAGGTCGTCCCAATCGCGGTAGCGCAGCTTGGTGACGTCCATGCGGAAGGCGGTGAGGAGATCCTGGGGATGCCGCGGCGTCAATCCGCGCTCGGCAAGCGCCGCACGCAGGCGCGAAGCCACCGGCTCGGGTTCGCCTTTGCCGGTGAGGCCGTCTTCCAGGCGATCAAGCAGCGCGAGCTTCTCGTCTGCGGGCAGCGCGGCATGATCGGCGATGTCATCGGCCACGCGCACGAACTCGTAGAAGGCCAGAATGGGCGCGCGATGGCGCGGATGGATCAACCACGAGGCTAACGGAAAATTCTCGTCGTGATGGCCCTTGCCGGAGCGCAGTTCGGCAGCACCGGTCATCGTAGCTCCGATACGTTGGCGTGCACGCGCCCCTTCCAAAGTCCGCCGCGTCCCCGCGCGTGTTGATAAGCGGAATCGAGCGTAAACGCCATATAGGCGGCCGCGATCCCGGGCAGGGCAAGCGCCCACAGGGGCGACAGGCGATAGAACCGCAGCGTCGGCTGGAACGCCAGAATCATCAGCGCCCAGGCGGCGGCTGCGACCATTTGTGCCGGGCCGGTGGCGAACAACGCGAGCAACGGCGGTGCCAGGTAGGTCAGCGCCAGCCCGGCGATGGTTCCCGCGAGCAGGAGCGGCGAGTAGCCGAGCTGGTCGTAGGCGGTGCGCGCCACCATGCGCCTGATGTCGTTCACGTGCGGATAGGGACGCAGGCTGCGCACGCGCTCGGTCAGGCCGAGCCAGACCGGCCCGACCGCCTTCAGGTTCCGGCCCAACGCGCAGTCGTCGATGAGCGCGCCGCGGATCGCTTCGATGCCGCCGGCGGCGCGCAGCGAATCGTGGCGCACCAACATGCATCCGCCCGCGGCGCCGGCCGTTCTGCGGTCGGGCCTGTTCACCCATGCGAACGGATAGAGCATCTGGAAGAAGAAGACGAAGGCCGGAATGAACAGCCGCTCGCACAGGGTCTCGCAGCGGAGCTTCACCATCAATGTGGTCAACGCGAGCCGGCCGGATTCGGCGCGGGCGACCAGCCGGCGCAGCGCATCGCGCGCATAGACGATATCGGCGTCCGTGAACATGAGATAGCGGGGCGGCTCGGCCATGCGGTCGACCTGATAGGCGCCCTGCTTCATCGCCCAGACTTTGCCCGCCCAACCGGACGGCGGCGTTCGCCCCGACACGATCGTCAACCGTCCGGCGGCGCCGGCGGCGCCGGCCGCAGCCTGCCGGGCGGCCGCCGCGGTGCCGTCACGGCTCTGGTCGTCCACCAGGAGCACGGCGAAGGCGCCGGGATAGTCCTGGCCGAGCAGCGAGGCGAGGCTTTGCCCGATCACATCCGCCTCGTCACGCGCCGGAACCACCGCGACGACGTCGGGCCAGCGCGCCGGCTCGGCGGGCAAATCCCGATCGTCGCGCACCGAAGCGCGCCAAAAGCCGCCGCGTCCGCCGATGAGGTAGAGCCAGACCGCGAGGGCGGCCGATGCGATCAAGACGCCTGCCGTCATTTAAGTCCCACGATCGACAAATGTCGTGCCATCCGGCAGGGCAGCCGCCGGCCCAATGCCATATCGAAACTCATATCCGTCGTCCTTGCGGAGAGGCCGCTTCGCTCGGCAGGTTGGCACAACGTCTCCGCAGTTCCAATCGCCATGGCATTCGCATATCTGTGGGCGGTCGCCGCGCATCGAACTGTGGCAGTCGCGTGGCAGCTCGGAGCAAATTTGCAGATCCGGCTTGACGCCGCCGATCTATTCCGACCACAGGTTAGGGATCTCGGTCATACGGAGAACGACATGCGAAAAACTACCCTCGCAGCAGCAATCATGGTGGCCTGCGCGAGCGTCCCAGCCTCCGCGGCAGAACCGACCGGAGACTGGTTCACCGCCGAGAAGACGGCCGTGGTCCGGGTGGCGCCTTGCGGAGCGCAACTGTGCGGCAACATCGCTTGGACGGCCAAACCCGGTTTTGATTCCCACAACCCCGACCCGGCCAAGCGCACTCGCAGCGTTCTCGGCATGCAGATCTTCAGCATGAAGCCGGCGGGCCCGAACCGGTGGGAGGGCGAGATCTACAACGGGCAGGACGGCAAGACCTATTCCGGTAACATTGGGCTGACGAGCGCCAACGTGCTCAAGATCGAAGGCTGCGTCATGGGGTTTCTCTGCGGCGGCGAAAGCTGGGCACGCGCAAAATGCGATGAGGCACCAGCGGCAGGGGCTTCGGGCAAGCCTACGCTGACCGCTTGTCGCGCGGTGGCCCCATAAGGGCCGGCTGGAACAGCACCGCGGCGGCGAGCGTGCAGATCAGCGACAGCGCGAGCAATTTCCCCATGCTGGACGTCCCCGGGTGGTTCGACATCCACAGGCTGCCGAACGCCGTCGCCGTCGTCATGGCGCTGAAGAACACCGCGCGGGTCAGGCTCGACTGCAGCAGATTGGTTATGCCCGCCCGCCACGCCATGATGTAGTAGATCTTGAAGGCGACCCCGACGCCGAGCAGCAGCGGCAGGGCGATGATGTTGGCGAAGTTGAGCGGAAGCCCGATCAGGACGCATAGTTCCAGCGTGACCACGCCGGCGAGCAGCAGCGGCACCAGCGTCAAGAGCACGTCGCCGAACCGCCGCAACGTGATCCACAGCAGGATCGAGATCGACGCGAGCGCCCAGAATCCGGCTTCGATGAAGGCGCGAACGACGGTGTGTCCGGATTCCTGAAGCGAGACCGGCGCGCCCGTGGCGGTCGGCTCGACGGCGAGCACCGCGGTGGCGAATTTGCGCAGGGTCTCGTTGTCGTTGGGGTCGCCCTTGGGCGAGACTTCGACGCGGGCGCGGCCGTCGGGCGTCACCCAATCGTTGCGCAGATCCTCCGGCAGCGATTGCGGCGTCACCTCCTCGGCGCGCAGCCCTTTGCGCAGCTCGTCGAGCGCGGTCTTGAGCGATGGAATGAGCGCCGCTTCCGTCCTGCCACGAACCGCGGCATCCGCTTTGGCGAGCTGCGAGAGGAGCAAAGACAGCCGGCGCGCCGCGCTCGCGCCCGGTCCCTTTTCCTCGTTGGCAGCCTGCTTGAGGCCGTCCGCTGCGGTGTTGAGCGCACGCACGTTCTCGGCATCGCTCGGCGCCGGCTTCGTTCGCTGCGGATTGATCGTGGGACCGAGCTCCGCGGAGGCCTTGCGGATGAGCGCAAGCTTCTCGTCCTGCTGCTCCGGCACGAAGTCGCTCAATGTCGTGGTGCGCGACACCTCGGGCAGCTTTGCCACCCGTTTGGCGACGGCGTCCGCGTCGCTGAGCGAAGGCGCGAGAATCTGGATGGCGTTGATTCCCGTGTCGGGGTCCCGCTTCAGCTCGAGAAAGGTTGCGACCGATTCGACGTTCGGATTGCGCAGATTGAGCGGATTGAAGTCGAAGCGGAGAAAGTAGAGCAGGGGCAGTCCGCCGAGCGCGACGAGACCGGTGAGGACGATGATCGCGATCCGGTGCCGCTCCATGAACCGGTCGACCGGCGCCAGCGCGGCAAAACCGAGCGGCTTCGGCTCCGGCGGCGGATTGAGCAGGCTGAGCAGCGCCGGCAACAGCGTGATGCTGGTGGTGAACGCGATGATCATGCCCGATCCGGCGATGATGCCGAGCTCCGACAGGCCTCGATAGTCGGTCGGCGTGAAGGAAAAGAAGGCGGCCGTCACGGCCGCCGCGGCGAGCGTCAGCTGCGCCCCGACATTGGCGCCGGTCGTGCGCAAGGCCGCCAGCAGCTCATCGTGCTGGTGGCGCTCGTCGCGGTAGCGCACGCTGAACTGGATGCCGAAATCGACGCCGAGGCCGATGAACAGCACGGCGAAAGCGACCGAGATGGGGTTGAGCGCGCCGACCGTGATCAGGCCGAGCGCGGCAGTCGCCGCAAACCCGACCACCAAGGCAAGAAATACGGCGAGGATGATCCGCCACGACCGAAGGGCCAGGAACAGGATGACCAGGACGGCGGCCACCGTGATCAATATGTCGGTGAATGTGCCTTCCCGGATGGTGGCGAACTCCTCGTCGGAAAGCGGGATGTCGCCGGTGAGCCGTACCGTCGCGCCCAATTCCGACGCAAGCTTCAAGTCCGCCGCAGCCTGCCTGATTGCGTCCGTGGCCGCCTTGCCCGGTTCCAGCGCGCTGAAATCGAGAACCGGGTGCACGTCGATCAGCCGGCGCACCTCTTTGGTATCCGCCGGCTTGCCCTTCACGAGAACCCGCCAGGAAAAGCTCGCGGGATGTCCGGCCAAGACCACGTCCAGCGTGTCGCCGAGCATGGTCAGCGGGCGCGTCAGGTCGTCGAGCTTCAACTGGCCGCCTTGCACGCCCATGGTGCCGAACGAGAGCCCGTCCATCACGCCCCTGAGACTTGGATCGGCCGCCAGGGTGCCGAGCAGCGGCTGCGCCGACGTGAGCTGCTTCGTCGTGCGCGCCAGCTCATCGGACGAGGTGTAGAGCAGTCCGTTCTTGTCGAAGAATTCGCCGCCGCCGGGCTGGCGAATGGAGCGAATGACGTCGCTGCGTTGAGCGATGCGCGCCGCCAGCGCTTCGCTCGCTTGTCCGGCATTTTCCGGGGTGCGCGCCTGGACGACCACGAGAATCTGTTCCGCGCGCTGCGGGAAGGCTTTCTCGTAGGCCATTTCGTGCTGGCGCCAGAGCGGCTTGCTCGAGAGCAGGTGATTGATATTGGTGTCGATCGCGAAGTGCCGGACCGCGTAGACGGAGGAGAGAACCGCCACCAGGACGGCCACGGCAATCACCGGCCAGCGGTGGCGCGTGCAGGAATTCACAATTCGCGCAATAGTCGATCGCAGCATGATGTTGCTTGCCCAAACCGGGTAACGCGACGTCCTTAACCTAGTGTCCTGATTCCGAAGTTCGCAAACGCTGGCGGCACACTCTCATGCGAACTTCGGAATCAAAGGGACACTAGCAAGTATATGATTCTAGTGCCCCTTTTGAACCCGAAGTTCGCAATCGGACTCCCGGCACGGCTGTGCGAACTTCGGGTTCGGGGCACGGGGGTGACTCGCAAGAATGCGGCCGCTCTGGCCGCACGCAAATGGACGCTGAATGTGGCCTCAACAAGCTCCTTGCATCGCTCGGTTCTACGTTAATTTCCCGCCGGGGGTATGGTTGCAGTCTAGGATATCCCGGCGCCACTTTCCTGCCCTGAATCTGGACAATCCGCCGCACGCGAAGGCATGTGATACGTAATCCCACTGATTGCCTCGTCAGGCGCGACCGCCCGCGATGGCATTAACGTCGCGTCGATCTCATGGGGCCAAGCGCCTTGGCCTCATTGCCATGGGATTGCTATCGTGTCCGCCATGGCGACGGAATCCCTCAAGGGCAATCGCGGTCCCGGCGCGACGGCGAGCGCGAGCGTGGAAAAATCGTTCCTGGCGCGTCTCAATGGCGTTGCGGCGGACCTCGAGGCCCTGCTCGACCGGCTGCTCAAGCCGCCGCCGGCCGACGGCGAGGTCGCCCGTCCGGAGCGGCTGCTTGCTGCCATGCGCTATGCCAGCCTGGGCGGGGGCAAGCGCCTGCGGCCGTTCCTGGTGGTCGAGACCGCGGCCCTGTTCGAGGTGCCGCGCGAGCGTGCGCTGATGGTGGGTGCGGCGCTCGAATGCGTGCACTGCTACTCGCTCGCCCACGACGATCTGCCGGCCATGGACGACGATGCGCTGCGGCGCGGTCAGCCGACCGTCCACAAGGCGTTCGACGAGGCGACCGCGATCCTCGCCGGCGACGGGCTCCTCACCTACGCCTTCGACATCCTGTCGCGCCCCGAGACCCATCCGAGCGCATCGGTGCGGATCGCGCTGGTCGCCGCACTGGCACGCGCGGCCGGTCTCGGCGGCATGGCCGGGGGGCAGATGCTCGATCTGGCGGCGGAGGGCCGGTTCGCCGACGGTCCGCTTCCGCTCGATGAAGCCGAGATCACCACCCTGCAGGCGATGAAGACCGGCGCGCTCCTGCGCTTCGCCTGCCTCGCCGGCGCCATTCTCGGCGAGGCGGCCGGGGCGAAGCGGGAGGCGCTCGAACGCTACGGCGGGGCGCTCGGCCGCGCGTTCCAGATTGCCGACGATCTGCTCGATGTCGAAGGGGACGCGGCCCTGGTCGGCAAGTCGACCGGCAAGGATGCCGCCGCCGGCAAGGCGACGCTGGTCGGCGTGCTCGGTCCGGCGAGCGCGAAGGCCCGGCTGAAGAGCCTGGTCGCCGAGGCCGAGGCAGCCCTTGCCCCGTTCGGCGTTGCCGCTGCCGTGCTCAAGGCCGCCGCCCGGTTCGTCGCCGAACGCCGCGCGTGACGTCGCTACGCCGTTGCCGCGATCGGCACGGAGCTTATGATCGCCGATGCGTGGCGGCACCATGAGGATCGTCCGTTGAGAACACCGATGCTGGCTCTCGTTTTGGCGGCGGCTGCGGCCTCGGCGACCTCGGCACAGGCCCAGTCGCTGCAGGTCGCCGGGAAAGCCGGCTATCTCCAGGAATGGGAGCTTGCTGCGACCGTGATCCCCAGGACGTCGCGCGGCAAAACGGAGTTTTCCGGGCCCTTGACCCTCAGGCACGTCGGCGTGTGCAGCACCGGCGGGATCGAGGAAAAGTCCGGCGAGATCCGATTCGAGAAGCTCGGTGCAGCATCCAGGATCAGGGCGAAGCTGGTCGTTGACGGCGCCGAATGCGCCTTCAGCGGGACCCTGTCCGAAGCCGCGACGGGCGTCATGGAGTGCCCCGGCACGCAAGGCGTGCCGCTGAGCCTGTGGACGAAGTGACCAGATGGCGCTGCCGCAAATCTTCGGGATTAACCTTAACCGGTATTTACGCAGCGCATGCTGCGAGGTTTGACGCACAATTGCCTTCGAATTGCCCTAAATCTTTAGCGATGTGGTGAACCTATTGTAAACGCCGGGCGACCAATGAAGGTCAGACCGGAATCTGCCTGGGTTGGGTTCAGGGTGCCAGGCAGTCGGGGCCGGTCGTGGTCCGTCATGACGAGGGGGGACTCCAACGCAATCGCGGACGTAGCCCGCACTGAGCAAAGCGAAATGCGGGGGTGACTTGGCGAGAGCGCAGCCCTGGATTTCGCTGCGCTCAATCCAGGCTACGATTCTTTCGCGAACCCTTTTCGTCGAAGTTGGGGAGAAATCTCATGCGGCTTCCATTAATGGCCATCGTGTCCGTCCTGGGGTTGGTTGCCGGTCTGGAGCAGGCTTACGCCGCCGACCTGGAATGGGAGGTCGAGAGCCCGTTCCGCTTCTACAAGGTCGGCTCTTCGTTCATCCTGCATGAGAAAGCCTTCGCCGCCGTGCGCGGCGATGCTGAGAGCCCGGTTCCGGCCGACATCGTGCTGCGCACGGAGCGCCGCCTCAACGATCCCGACTGCCGCGATCGGACGACGCCGGCGGCCTGCGGCAATACGGCGGGCCGGGGTTACGAGCAGTCGCGCCTCGGCTGGGCGGCAAAGACCAATTCCACCCTCTGCTACGACAGCGAGCGCCGGCCGCGCGGCTATCTTGCCCAGTGCGAGCGGAAATATTCGTGGGGCGCCGCCAAGGAGGACTTCGTTCTTCCCGAAGCCCACACCGTGACGGTCTGGCTCGGCGCCGAGCACGTGCAGGCCGCCGGCAACGGCAAATGCACGTGGATCTGGCAACCGCACGCGCCGGGCGCAAAAGCCGAAACGCGCACGCTCTCCTGCGCCGAGAAGCTGACGATCCCCCGCGTCCCCTATTCCGTCGACCGCAGCCGGTCCGGCGTGACCGTGACGGTGAAGCTGCCCGACGGCCGCGGGTTCGCCGACCCCAACGTGACCGTCGAGGACCTCCTCATCGTCGGTCTCGGCGACTCCTTCGCGTCGGGGGAAAGCAATCCCGACCGGCCGGTCACCTTCAGCGCCACCCGGCAATTGACCTATGATCCGGTCGCCGTCCGCGACGAGGTCGCGACGCGCTCCCTCAAGCCGAAGAAGGGCGAGGAGGAGGATGCGCCGGCCTACGGCCTGGCGTCGGGCGATTCCGCCCTGGATTGGAAGACGCTTCCCCGCCGCCGCCTCGAGGACGAGGAAAAGGGCCTCCAGTTCCGGCTGGGCTCGCGCGATTTCGCCGAGGCCTACGACCGCCGCATGGCCCAGTGGGTGAGCGCCGACTGCCATCGCTCGCAATACGGCTATCCGTTCCGCGTCGCCATGCAGCTCGCCCTGGAAAACCGCCACCGCGCGGTGACGCTGGTGCACCTCGCCTGCAGTGGCGCCGAAGTCGCGGCCGGACTGTTCCTGGAAAAGGATGCGCGCGAGCAATTCGACAAGCCCAATTCGAAAACGGTGCCGGCGCAATTCGACCAGCTGAGTGATCTCCTCTGCCGCGGCGGCAGCGCCGCGCGCACCAGAGCCGCCACGTATACGTTGCCGTTCTATTCCCACGGCAGCACCGGCATCGGCGCGCGCAGCGTGCCCATGCGCTGGTGCCCGCCGGAGCAGCGCAAGCGGGGAATCGACGTCGTGCTCCTGTCGATCGGCGGCAACGACGTCGGCTTCAGCGCGCTCGCCTACTACACGATCAGCGAAAGCGCATCGGCCGTGGCGCCGATCGCCGCCTTGATCGGAAGCTCCATCCGCTTCGGCGCCGATGTCACGCGCGTCTATCTGGGCGTGCTCGACCAGCGCCTGAAGGCGGTCAAGGACGCCCTCCATGACGGCTTCGGCGTCACGCCGGCGCAGGTGGTTCAGACCTCCTACGAGCCGCTGCAATACGACGAGACCGGCGCGCTGTGCGGCATGCGGCCGACGCTCGGCGTCGATGTGCATCCCAAGCTCCGGATCAGCCGGGAACGCATCCAGGAGGCATCGGTCTTCCAGGGCGAGCTGCTCGCCAGGCTCGAATGCATGACCGACGCCTCGCGTCGGCGCGACTGTCCGAGCGGGCTTGCGACCGGGCGCGGCACCGGCTTCAAGCTGGTCACCGAGCATCTGCCGAAGTTCGCCAAACGCGGCGTGTGCGCGCGCGATCCGCAGCGCGCCCAGCTCGACGGCACCATGATGGCCATGCCGCGCAAGGACGCGAGCGGCGACTTTGCGCCCTACAACCCGGCGAATACGCTCCCCTACGGCCACCGCTGGCGCCTGTTCCACACGCCGAACGACGCGTTCCTCACGGCGAACACCCACAAAGAGGGGGTGTCCATGTTCGACATCATGCAGCCGGCCTATGCGGCCCTCTACAGCGGCGCGCTGCATCCCACCGCCGAGGGTCACGCCATCGTGGCCGACAGCGTGCTGCCGCAGGTGCGCTCGGTCATCCTGTCGAAGCAGACGCCGCCCGCGGTCGCCTCTGGCCGCAATTGAGGTGGACCGTTTGCGCGTCGGGCGAGGCGGCGATTCGTAGGGTGGGCAAAGGCGCGCTGATGTGGCCTATCAGCGGTGGGCAAAAATCGTCGGCGCGCCGTGCCCACCATCGGTAGTCCAGCGAGCGATTTTGCCCACCCTACGGGGAGGCGCCCCCTCGGATTGCTTCGATCCCGTTGACGGACCACTGGCTTTCGGATCGAACGAACTCGTCGCAACGCCCGACAAACTAAAGGACAGGCCGGATCCTTACCCCATGTTTTCCTCCTTGATGACCACCCGGCGCTTTGCGCCGCTGTTCTGGTGCCAGTTCTTTTCGGCGTTCAACGACAATTTCCTCAAGAACGCGCTGGTTTTCCTGATCCTGTTCAAGATCGGCGGCGAGAACGCCGAGGCGCTCGTCAGCCTGGCGCCCGCGGTCTTCATCGCGCCGTACTTCTTCCTGTCGGGACTCGGCGGCCAGCTCGCCGACCGCTTCGACAAGTCGATCGTGGCGCAACGTCTCAAGCTTGCGGAGATCGCGGTGGCCGGTCTCGCCGTGATCGGCTTTGCGCTTCAATCGGCCCCCGCCCTCGAGCGGCTCGCGGTCCCGGTCCTGTTCGCCGCCCTCGGCCTGTTCGGGGTGATCGGGGCCCTGTTCGGGCCGATCAAGTACGGCATCCTGCCCGATCATTTGGCGCGCGAAGAATTGCCCGCGGGCAATGCTCTGGTCGAAGGCGCAACCTTCCTGGCGATCCTGCTCGGCACCATCGTGGGCGGCCTGGCGATGAAGGACGGCGGGCACGTGCTCGGCTTCGGCACCCTGATCATGGTGTTCGCCGGCCTGTGCTGGGCCTCGAGCCTGATGATCCCGCGCACCGGCGAGGGTGCGCCGCGGCTCGTCGTCGACCCGAACGTCGCGCGTTCGACGGCTGATCTCCTGAAGCACCTGTGGAACGACCACCGCCTGTGGTGGGGCGGCCTGGTGACGAGCTGGTTCTGGCTGGTCGGCGCGGTGGTGCTCTCGCTGATGCCGCCGCTGGTGAAGACGACGCTCGGCGGCACCGAGGAGATCGTCACCACGTTCCTCGCCATCTTCTCCGTTTTCATTGCGATCGGCTCGGGACTTGCGGCGTGGCTCGCCCATGGGCGCATCATCCTGCTGCCCACGGTGGTGGGCGCCTTCCTGCTCGGCGCATTCGCGATCGATCTCGGTTTGGCGACTTACGCAGCCGCGCCGGCCGGCGCGCCGCAAGGCCTCTCGACGATCCTCTCCTCGTTCCGCGGCATCCGCGTCTCGATCGATCTCGCCGGCCTCGCCATTGCCGGCGGCCTGTTCATCGTCCCGGTGTTCTCCGCCGTACAGGCCTGGGCCGGAGCCGATCACCGCGCGCGCGTGATCGCCGCGGTCAACGTGCTCAATGCCGGCTTCATTGTCGCCGGTACCCTCGTCATCGCGGTGCTGCAGAAGGCCGGGCTGACCACGCCGGTGCTTTTCCTCCTCATCGGGGTTGCGAGTCTCATCGTGGCTTTCGCGGTCGGCCGCACCATGCCGCGCAGCGCCATGCGCGATCTCCTGTCGATCGTCTTCCGCGCCTTCTACCGCCTCGAGGTGAAAGGCCTCGACAACCTCGCCAAGGCGGGGCCGAACGCGATCATCGCGCTCAATCACGTGAGCTTCCTCGACGCCGCGCTGGCGATGTCGCTCACCGATCATCCGCCGATCTTCGCGATCGACCACACGATCGCGAAGCTCTGGTGGGTGAAGCCGTTCCTGCAGTTCGGCAAAGCCGTGCCGCTCGACCCGACCAAGCCGCTGGCGACCCGCACCTTGATCAATGCCGTCAGGGGCGGCGAATCGCTGGTCATCTTCCCGGAGGGCCGCCTGACCGTCACCGGAAGCCTGATGAAGGTCTATGACGGCGCCGGCCTGATCGCCGACAAGTCGGACGCGATGGTGGTTCCGGTGCGCATCGACGGCCTGGAGGCGACGCCGTTCACCCGGCTCTCGCGTGCGCAGGTGCGCCGGCGTTGGTTCCCCAAGGTCGTCGTCACGGTGCTGGAGCCGGTCAGGCTCACCGTCCCGCCCGAGCTCAAGGGCAAGGCGCGCCGCCAGGCGGCCGGCGCGGCGCTCTACGAGATCATGTCGGACCTCGTGTTCCGCACCACCTCGACCGATCGCACCGTGCTGGAGGCCATCATCGAGGCGGCCGACGTCCATGGGATGAACCGCGTCGCCGTGGAGGATCCGGTCACCGGCGCGCTCGCCTACAAGCGCGCGCTCGCCGGCGCCGCGGTGCTCGGCCGCAAGCTGATGCCGCTCGCCGCCGAGGGCAAGGCGATCGGCGTGATGCTGCCCAACGCCAACGGTGCGGTGGTGACCTTGCTCGGCGTCGTGTCCGCCGGCCGCGTGCCCGCCATGATCAACTTCACCGCCGGGCTCAACAACATCCTCGCCGCCTGCATGGCCGCCGAGGTCGCCACCATCGTCACCTCGCGCGCCTTCATCGAGAAGGCGAAGCTCGATGCGCTCGCACGCGAGCTCGAGAAACAGCTGAGGCTCGTCTATCTCGAGGACGTGCGCGCGGGCGTCGGCTTCGCCGACAAGATGCGCGGCCTGTTGGGGGCGAAGAAGCCGCTTGTCGTGCGCAAGCCGGACGATCCGGCGGTCATCCTCTTCACCTCGGGATCGGAGGGCGCGCCGAAGGGCGTCGTGCTCTCCCACCGCAACATCCTGGCCAATGCCGCCCAGGCCGCCGCGCGCATCGACTTCGGCCGCACCGACAAGGTGTTCAACGTGCTGCCGGTGTTCCATTCGTTCGGGCTGACGGTCGGCGTCATCCTGCCGCTACTGTCCGGCGTGCCCATCTATCTTTATCCCTCGCCGCTGCACTACCGGACGATCCCCGAGCTCATCTACGGGGTCAACGCGACCATCCTGTTCGGCACCGACACGTTCCTCGCCGGCTACGCGCGGGCGGCGCATCCGTACGATTTCCGCTCGCTGCGCTACATCCTGGCGGGCGCCGAGGCGGTGAAGGAGTCGACGCGGCGCACCTACATGGAAAAATTCGGCCTGCGCATCCTCGAAGGCTACGGCGTCACCGAGACCGCGCCGGTGCTGGCGCTCAACACGCCGATGTTCAACCGCTTCGGCACGGTCGGCCGGCTGATGCCGGGCATGACCGCGCGGCTCGAGCCGGTCCCGGGGGTCGAGGAGGGCGGCCGCCTGTTCGTGCACGGGCCGAACGTGATGCTCGGCTACCTCAAGGGCGATAATCCCGGCGTGATCGAGCCGCCCGCCGAGGGCTGGCACGATACCGGCGACATCGTCACCATCGACCCCCAGGGCTTCGTCACGATCAGGGGCCGCGCCAAGCGCTTCGCCAAGATCGGCGGCGAGATGATCTCGCTCGCCGCGGTGGAGACGCTTGCGGCCGAGCTGTGGCCGGACGCGCTCTCCGCCGTCGCTACGGTGCCCGATCCGCGCAAGGGCGAACGGCTCGTCCTGGTGACGCAGAAGCCGGGCGCCAAGCGCGCCGACTTCCAGGTCTTCGCCAAGCAGAAAGGCGCCTCCGATCTGATGATCCCGTCCGACGTCCTCACCGTCGACAAGGTGCCGGTGCTCGGCACCGGCAAGCTCGATTACGTGGGCGTCGCCAGCCTGGTGCGCGAGCAGATGGCGACGCGCGCCGCGGTGGCGGTGTGAGGCCGGATGACAGAAGACGGACGACGGAGGACGGATGACAATCGCCCCAGTTCCGCCATCTGCGGTGCGCAGCTTCTGCCCCGCGCAGAGTCCGTTAATGACGAGCAAATTGGGAGGCTCTTGATGATCACCACCTTGCGCGCTGCTGCGATTGCACTTCTCCTGTTCGGCCTGTGCGGCGGCGCCCCGGCGTTTGCCGATCCCCTCGGCACCTGGCTGACCGAGAACGGCCGCTCGCGCATCAAGATCGAGAACTGCGGCGGCGCGCTGTGCGGGAACATCGTCTGGCTCAAGGAGCCGAACGACCCCGAGACCGGCAAGCCGAAGCTCGACAAGAACAACGCCGACGCCGGCAGGCGCAGCCGGCCGCTGATCGGCACCCCGATCGTGATCAGCATGAAGCCCAACGGCCCCGGCAAGTGGTCGGGACAGGTCTACAATGCCGAAGACGGCAAGACCTATAGCGGCAACATCCAGGAGCTCGGGCCGACCTCGCTCAAGCTCGAAGGCTGCGCGCTCGGCGGCCTGGTGTGCAAGGGACAGACCTGGACGCGGGCGAATTGAACAGCTGATCAACCCTTCACGCCGCCGGAGCCCCAACCGGCAACGAGAAATCGCTGAATGAAAACGAAAACGGCCGCCACGGGCGCAATCACCAACAGGCCGGCCGCCATGATCATCCCCCAATCGACGACACTGGCATTGTAGAGATCGGCGATTCCAACGGGCAGCGTTTTCAATTCATCGGCGCTCAGCAGAACGCGGGCGAAAATGTAGTCGTTCCAGGCCAGGATGAACGTGAAGATGCCGGTCGCGACGACGCCCGGCAATGCGAGCGGCAACACGACGTAGATGATCGCCTGCAGGCGGCTGCCGTCGATAAGCGCCGCCTCCTCGATCTCGATCGGGATGCTCTGAAAGAACGTGCGCAGCAGCCAGAGATTGAACGGAAGGCAGAACGCCGTATAGGCGAGGATCAATCCGGCATGCGTATTGGTCAGCCCGAGAAAGCGCATGGTCACGTAAAATGGAATGATGATCATGATCGGCGCGAACATGTAGGTGAAGAGGATCAGCCCCGCGATCTTCTCGCGGGCCAGAAAGCGGAAGCGCGTCAGGCTGTAGGCCGCGGGCACTGACACGAGCAAAGTCAATCCCACGGTGGCGAACGACACCGTCAGGCTGTTGCGGAAATAGGTGAGAAAGCGCGTCTCGGCGAACAGCCGGCCGACGTTGTCGAGCGTGAAATGCGCGGGCCAGAGGGTCGGAGGGGTCAAGAAAATCTCCCGCGACGGCTTCAACGCGGTCGAGGCCATCCACGCAAACGGGAAGGCCGTGAAAACGAGCAGCGCCAGTGCTCCCAGCAGCACCGCCTGGCCGCGCGCGCTCAGCAAACCGGAGGAGCGGCTCATAAATGCTCCTCGCGCCGCCAGATGCGAAAATAGAGCGCGGCCGCGCCCGCAAGCGCGAGGAACATGACCACCGCCATGGCCGATCCGAGGCCGGCCTCGTAGTAGGCGAAGGTGCGCATGTAGGTGTAGATCGGCAGCGTGCGGATATAGGTCTCGGCGCCGCCACCCTGGATCATCAGCCATGGCGTATCGAATTTCGTGAACATCCAGATCGAGCGCAGGAGCACGATCACGAACAGCACGCTCTTGAGCTGCGGCAGCGTGACGTAGAAGAAACGTTGCCAGGCATTGGCGCCGTCGACCTTGGCGGCGTCGTAAAGCTCCTCGGGTATCGTCTGCAACCGCGCCAGCACGCCGATCACGACGAAGGGAAAGAACTGCCAGACGCTGACGATGATCAGCGATACCATGATCCAGTCCTTCCCCATGAAGCTGATCGGCTGATCGACCAGGCCCGCGCGCTCGATCAGGTAATTGACGAGGCAGAACTGGCTGTTGAGCAGCCATTTCCACACGATCACCGCGACCACGGTCGGCACCACGTACGGAAAGATCACGATCGCGCGCAGGATGCCGCGGCCCGGAAAGGCTTCGTTGAGCAGCAGCGCCGCCGCGACGCCGAGCACGATCTGCAGCACGATCGTGGAGAGCGCGTAGACCGTGCCGCGCCACACCGCCGCCCAGAATTCCGGGTCACGCAGAAGAAAAAAATAATTGTCGAGTCCGATGAACGTCTGCTCGGGAAAGAACGAATGCTTGTTGAAGAAACTGATCCACACGCCGTAGAGCACCGGATAGAGCGTGAGCAAAAGCAAGAGGAGAACGGCCGGCAGCATCAGCAGTATGCCGATCGCCGCTTCCGGCAATCGGAATGCGCCCGATCCCGCGCTCGGCAAGGGCTCGCCCGATGCCCGCCCGCGACTCACCGTTCGCCTGCCTTCGACGGGTCATGCGCTTTCCGGGTGATCGGTTTGGGCACGCATAAGCCGCTTGCTCCACCTCTCCCCGCGTGCGGGGAGAGGTCGACTTGCGAGCGGAGCGTTAGCGAAGCGAAGCAAGTCGGGTGAGGGGGCCATCCCGCAGGCACGGACTTGTGCGGACGCCCCCTCACCCGGATTCCTTCGCTTTGCTTCGCTCCGCTCGGAATCCGACCTCTCCCCGCACGCGGGGAGAGGTGGAGCAAGCCGCGCATCCGAGCCAATCAACCGGACTCCGTTATCACCCCTTCAGATAGCCTTTGCTGCGCAGCAGGTCTTCGAGCCGCTTCTGCGCCTTCTCGGCGGCCTTTTGCGGCTCCCACTTCTCCAGCACCACATCCATGACCATGTCGCGGATGATGCCGGAGCCGAGCACTTCGAGCAGGTAGGGCTTCTCCGTCATGTCCGACCAGTCGACCACGAGGGTGGGTTTCCCCTGGTCCTTGTCGAGATAGCCTTGCTGCACCTCGATCCAGCCCTTCCAGCGCTGGATCATTTCGAGGCTCTGATATTTCGCTGACGCGCGCAGCGATTTGGTGATGGGGAAGAGATGGATGGGGACGGTCGAGACGTATTCGAGGTAGTTGTCGTCCTGATAGAAGAATTTGAGAAACTCGATCGCCTCTTTTTGATGTTTTGCGTCCTTGAAAAGCATCCACGGCTCTTCATCGACCTGCACGCCCGGCTCCTTGCCGCTGGGCCCGACGGGCTTCGACCAGACATCGAAGGTCTTGTCGTTCGCCATTTCCTTCGGGGCGAATTTTTCGATCAGCCCGGCGCCACGTCCATAGCCCTGGAACATCATCGCGGCCTTCTGGCCGTAAAGGTTCTGGAACGTCTGCAGATAGCCGTGCCCTTCCCAGCCGGGCGGGGC
>Ga0137374_10003012_pt1 | contig 19754 bp, 18 predicted proteins | sample SagtaG_20_FD_104811 | JGI IMG/M metagenome (GOLD analysis project Ga0137374, IMG submission 104811) | Vadose zone soil microbial communities from Sagehorn Ranch, Mendocino, California, USA - Sage1_R_100_16 metaG | ecosystem: Environmental > Terrestrial > Soil > Vadose zone | place: USA... | reverse complement strand
TTTTTTTAAATCGTTTACCTGACAGAAACTTGATTAATATGTAAAAGCGGGAACCTCTATATCAAATTTTGTTCAGCAAATGACGCAGCGTAATCTCATCATTGAAGTGAGTGACACAACGAAGCGTCATAACAGCAATGCAGTTCAAATCCATAAAACTTTTACCGATAAATTTTTTTGTTTATATCGTTTAGTTTTTTATTTCCTATAAACAGGAATAAAACAATTATCTTGAATAGTATGCTTCATACTAAATAAATAAACATGCAAAAAAAATCATCAAATTTAGGAGTAGCAATACTCTTAATGATTTCGATATTTAGCGGAGAGTCATACAGTTTTAAAGCAGCCGATAAGCCGCCCAACATCATTATTATTTTTATGGATGATATGGGGTATGGCGATCCGGAATGTTATAATGGTTTATTGTACCATACTCCGAACATTGACAAACTTGCAGCAGAAGGTATGCGCTTTACTAATTTTTATGCAGCAGAAGCAGTATGCTCTGCATCGCGCGCAGGATTACTTACAGGATGTTATCCTAATCGTGTAGGAATTTACAGCGCATTATTTCCATGGAGTGAGATTGCATTAAATCCGAAAGAAGAAACGATCGCAAGCTCCCTGAAGAAAGCAGGTTACAACACTGCTATGATCGGGAAATGGCATTTGGGTTGCAAGCCCCCTTACTTGCCCATACATTATGGTTTCGATGAGTTTTTTGGATTGCCTTATTCAAATGACATGTGGGCTGTTGATTATAGTGGAAGACCGATTAACGACACAACAAACTGGAAAAGCAAGTTCCCGCCACTGCCATTACTGGAAGGTGATAAACCTGTTAAATACATCAAGACATTAGATGACCAGGCAACGCTTACAACAACTTACACTCAACATGCAATTGAGTATATTAAAAAGAATAAGAGCCACCCGTTCTTCTTATATCTTGCTCACTCCATGCCACATGTTCCTATTGCAGCATCACCTGCATTTAAAGGAAAAAGTAAAGAAGGATTATTTGGCGATGTAATGATGGAAATAGACTGGAGTGTTGGTGAAATAATGAAGGCATTGGATAAAAACGGACTTGCAGAAAACACGCTGATAATATTTACCAGTGACAACGGACCCTGGTTAAGATTTGGTAATCATGCGGGCAATGGCGGAGGTTTGCGAGAAGGCAAAACAACTACATGGGAAGGCGGGCAACGGGAACCGTGCATCATGAGATGGACAGAAAAAATTCCTGCAGGAACAGTATGTAATAAAATAGCCTCGACGATTGACCTGTTTCCAACTATTGCAAATATTTGTAAAGCTCCTTTACCAAAAGAAAAGATTGATGACGTAGATATTCTTCCCCTGCTTTTAAATGATGCTAATGCAAATCCAAGAGACGAGTTTGCCTATTATTCACCTGAACAGGGTAACAATAGTTTGGAAGCAATACGTAAAGGTCAATGGAAATTGATATTTGCACATTCCTATCAAACCTTTAAAAGAGATTCTATTGGACATAACGGATTTCCTGCTCCTGTTATGAGAGCAAAATCTGATTTTGCTTTGTATGATTTGAGAACAGATCCGGGAGAAACGCATGATGTAAAAGCGTTTTATCCTGAAGTGGTAAAAGAGTTAGATGAGATAGCAAATAAATACAGGCAAACATTAGGCGATGATCTGACAAACATGCCCTGCAAAGAATGTCGCGATGATGCGAAGATAAATCTCTAGCAGATATTTGCTCGTTTGTGATTTCTATATAATAAAAATTAGCACAATTATTTTTCAGATTCCTGCCAATCATCGAAATGTCAATAATGAACCGTCATAGCGAGGAATGCAAAGCCTTTTGTGTGTTGGCCGCGACGTGGCTATCTCCTAAATCAAAAATGAAATTTCCAATCATCGGATTGCCACGGCTTTGCCAACGCACAAGCCAATGAATAAAGCCTCACAATGACGAATAAAATTATTTTTTACATTTCTCCTATCGTTAGAATGACAGCTCGGGCAAACTTTTGCGCTAATAATTCTTTTCATTTTCAAACGTCATGTCCGATACCGAGCATTTTTCCAAATGTGTTTTTTCTTAAGCGCTTGATTTTAAAATACTAATTGTGGCACTGCAATTGAAGTTCTTCCTGAAAAAATTAAACAACCAATTCAAAAAATTAAAATCATGAAAAAGATCATTTTACTGCTCTTTACAGTATGTATATTCAGCAAATGGAGCAACGCACAACGATAAAAAAATACTTTGGACTTCCGGGAAAGAAGAATTTACCAACGGTAGCGGTGAGGTGCAAAAAGCAGAGCAGGATAAAATAACAGTAGAGATAAGTAAAACAGAAATAATATTTAACCATAATGATGATCCTAATGATGTAATGCAAGGGATGATAAAAGAATTTAGCTGCAATTGGACTGAACCTTTCAAAAAGGTATAACAGTATCAAAGCTGAATTAACGGAAGGACATGACGACGTACACGATGCAGTGGTTACCATTGAAGGAAAAGACGGACAAGTGATCATCACACTTGAACTGAATGATAAACCTGATATGAAATAAAAGCATACGTGGAAAAATATGAATGGAAGAAAAGAGTTGATAGAATTTTGTTCTTGTGGTGCACAGACCGCGGCAAATGCCGGGCAATTTTTTTGTCGTTGTTGTCGCCTGACCAACAAAAGACGAAGCACAATTATTTTTTAGATTCCTCCAATAGTTATAATGGCAAACTGATGTTTATGCATCAGATGATGTGGTTTTTGCTACTTGTTTTTAATAAGGACAACTTTTCTCTATATGCCAGGACGCTCAAAATTTAAGATCATGTATAAAAACTCTATTGAAACTTTGAAAGTTAAATTTTGGCCCTTTTTAGAAGCTTTTAGGAAGGATAACTGAAATTCTATTCAACCACATAATGGAATTACTTTATTTAAAAAAACAATTCTAAACAGTGATTTTTTGCACTAAATGCAACGGTAGAAAATAACTTAGCGGTTAAAGGAATTCCTAATGCAAAGCTTATAATCTGTAGTTAATTAAGAAAACTAAACTTATGCCTGCCGGAATAAGCAAAAGGAATCGTTATATAAATTCCTCCCTTACCTATGCGAGTGATTCCTTTTAACTCCACCAATAACTCATTTGAGAAAAAAGAATTAAGGGTATTCTTAAAGAGATTTTTCATATCAACCTGCATGTGAGAGGAGATTGCAAACTCCGATCTTTTTGCAATATGCATGCTTGTATCAAGAATATATTTTCCCAGGTAATTATGGTCTACATACACATCGCAATCAATACTTTTTAAATTGACGCCAAAATTATTTGGGTTAAAATAAACCAGGTCCATACGCACAGTAGATTTTTCAAATCCCAAACTATCAATCTTAAAATTTCTTACGTCCCTGTATTCAAAACTATCCGGCTTTTTACAGCCTGCTACAACAAAAAAGAGAAACAGGACAGAGGCTACAATTTTCATGTCGCTAAGTAACGCCAAAATAATCAGAAAATTTTTACGCAATAAAAATGAGTCCGAAAATATCCTAATTTTAGTGCTATTAATTTTAGGCTTTTGAAAGGAATTGTTAAAAAAATGGCAACTATAATTTTTCGCATTTAAATATCTGTATTAACCACTTGTATTCCAGTTTAAAATGGAATTTTATTGAATAAAATAGAGAGATAATTTCAGGTGAAAAATAACCACTTTTTAATTAACATAACGAAAATAAAGTCACTGTTAGTTTATGATCCACAATGATTCAATACTTATTGAAAGTCAGCCGTTTCCATTAATTATTTGGACTAAATATTTGTTTTCTAAAAAGCATATAATTTTATTATCATGTGAAGGCTATCATAAAATGACTTTTCGCAATAGATTTGTGCTTTCAGGCAGTAATGGACTCATTCATTTATCTATTCCGTTGATCCACGGAAGAGATCAAAAGATTCCATTTAAAGATGTACAGATTTGTTACGGGGAGAAATGGCAGTTGATTCACTGGCGAACAATTACCTCATGCTACAACAAGGCGCCATGGTTTGAATATTACCGGGATGGGCTGGAAAAATTTTTTATAAACAGGTACGAATTTTTGTTTGACTGGAATCTGGCAATTATGGACTGGCTTAAACAGGTTTTGAAATTTCCTGCTGAATTAGAGGTGGCAATTCAAATACCTGGTGCCCATATTGAAGATGTTCGAAACAAATGGTTACCAAAAAATTTTCAGCAAGCAGATTTGGGTTTCCAATATTCCCAGGTTTTTAAAGAAAAAACAGGTTTTCAAAATAATCTCAGTGTCCTTGATTTACTACTTAATACAGGGCCGGAAACAAAGACTCTTTTAACAGAATCATCATCACAATAGATTGTGGACGATAATTTTTAAAGGGATAGTTTATTATAGCATGTGCAGACGCATTTAAAGAAGGCGAATGGGGAAGCCATTTTAATCAATATTCTATTAATTTTATCAGGATGAAGTTCAGATACATTTTAACCGTGTTGCTTTTGTTTCTTACTGTATATTCCATTTTTGCACAACAAAGACCTTACTATACTCAATATATTCTCAATAATTATATCATTAATCCTGCAGTTGCCGGTATTGAAAATTACTGGGATGTAAAAGTTAGTCATCGCCATCAATGGGTTGGTTTGGATGGAGCTCCTGTAACAACATATTTTACTATACAAGGCCCTCTTACAAAAAGTGGTTTCCCCCGCCAAAACACAACCTCTTTCAGACCGCAAGGTGAAAATCCACGAGGCAGAAATTTCCTCGAAGATTACCGGTCTACCGATCCTCATCATGGTTTAGGCCTCACTATTCTTAACGATAAAACAGGCCCGCTTAATCGCTTTGCATTGTGCGGAACCTATGCTTACCATCTTCCGTTAAATGAGACTACAAGTTTCAGTGCCGGTGTTTCTTTGGGTATTCAAAATTTGCATCTCAATACAGGCATGCTTGATTTTGGTGAACAATATCCAATTGACCCGGTTGTAGCAAACAGCTCCTATATAAACAATATAAAACCCGACATTAGTTTGGGTGTTTGGATATATAGTGTAAGATGGTTTGCAGGGCTTGCCGCCCAACAAATTGTTCCCGAAAAAATTGGTTTTAATAATGGTAAACTTGGCGGAGACAGTGTAACAATTATTAATGGCAAGCTTATACCGCACCTGTTTTTGCAAGCTGGTTATCGTGTGTTACTTGGCGACGATATTAGTTTTTTGCCCTCATTCACCGCTAAGTATGTAAACCCTGTTCCTCTTAGTTTTGATATAAATATTAAATTCCAGTATCGTGATATAATATGGGTTGGCGCTTCTATGCGGCCGGATGATGGTTTTGCAGCAATGGTTGGTATAAATGTGAGTAGCACTTTTAATATTGGTTACTCATATGATTTGACTACTTCCCGTCTTAACACTGTCAGCAATGGCACACACGAAATCGTGCTTGGCTTTTTATTAGGTAATAGGTATGGTGATTGGTGCCCGAGAAATGTTTGGTAAAAGTTCCGTTGACATTTACAAAGAAGAAGAATTTTATATAATTATAACTAGGAAACCTACTTTAATCATAGGGCTAATATGAGCAATTTTTAAGTTGCAGTTTTGAGGAATCATGCAGAAGTTCTACTGCATAAATATACTTTTCTTCTGCATCTGTAAAGTTGTATTAGATTCTCCTTGGCCGGCATGAAATCAAATTAGAATAGATACTCAAAAGAAAAAGGAAAATATTATAGAATGAATTTTGCATAAATAAAAGTATCGGGCGGCAAAAACTTAACTTTGCTGATATTATCTTATTATTAAATTTGAAAAAATTAATTTGATATGACAGACACAAAAAAAGCTACTGATGCTCAGGCCGGTAATGACAACTCTAAGAAGAAAACCCGCAAGCAAATTCAAAAAAAACTGGAAACTGCACTTTCAAATCTCAGGCCTATTCTTGGCGATAAAAAATTTAAGCGTCGTATAAAAAAGGCAGGTAAAGTATTATCCAGTGGATTGAAAAATATAAACAGTAATGGCGCTACCAAAACCAGGGGAACAAAAACTAAAGCAATCAGCACGCATCAATAATAAATTCTGAACTGCTTTAAGGCTGAAGAAATTGAAAGAGTATAAATATGCTACACAACATAGTTTAAATAGTAGCATCACGGTTAATTACATGACAACTTGCAAAGTCATCCCGGCATTTACGATAAAAAAATCACACACTTTTACAGTCTAAGTAACCAGAAGAATGATGTCATGAAAAAGTACGAGAAATAAAAATGCTTCATTAAGAATTAAGTTGCTTCTTAAAATTCCATATCAGTTTATGTCTGTAAAACCTTCATTATTTTAAAGAGATCGCAAGCTTAAAACATATTTTTCTTTAGGAGGTTTTGGTATATTTTCCTTCCAGTTAAATGAAAATATTCTTTTCAAAATCTTTACAAGGTCTGCAATAAAAACCGGTTTGGTAACATATAAATTCGCGCCCTTTAAATAGGTTTCATCTATGTCTTTTTTGTGGGCTGAGGTAGTAAACATTACAACAGGTATATGTTTGAATTTATTATTGTTTCTGATTTCCTTCAGGCATTCTTTGCCATTTTTATAAGGCATATTTATATCAAGAAAAATAATATCAGGAAGCTGTTTATCCATTTTGGCAAGATGATACATTAACTTCTTTCCATCTTCTACGCTACTTAAATTTACAGGAACCTGTATTTCAGAAAGCGCATATTGAAAATTGAAGCGATCATCAATATCATCATCAGCAAGAAGAATGTGCACAGTATTATTATTTGTTATCATGGCGGGTGTTTTGTACAGGAATAAAGTTACGAATGTCTCTTTCAGCTTAAAACTAAAAGCGGCTTATAATAGGCTTAAAGAAATGTATATGTTATTTCCACACAATAAATTCTCAACACCATATATATACTAGCAAATCTCTCATTTTCAGATTTCGGACAAATTTTTACTTTGGCATAACATTTTAGCACATTTATAAGAGGCTAATTTTTAATGAGGTGGTTAAATTATGGAACAACTTCAAACTTTTAAAATAAGTGAATTCATACACAAGGTATCTTTTGAAAAAATACCGCTGCATATTATTGAGCAACTGAAAAAACATTTACTCGATTCCATAGCATCGTTGTTACATGCTGTTAACAAACCAACCATTCAAAAACTGGTAAGACAAATTGATAAACTTGGTGAAGGTGGTTTATGCACAACACCCGTTTTAGATAATGTGGCTGCTGATCGCGCAGCACAGCTATATACTGCATTAATACGTTATCCTGATTTTATGGATAACTATTTGGGAAAGGCAGCTACATGTCATCCAAGTGATAATATTGGCGCTTTGCTTGCAGCATCGCAATTAACAAAGGCTTCAGGGGAAGATTTTTTCACGGCTTTGGCGATAGCTTATGAAATCGAATGCAGGCTTGTTGAAGAGATACCTGTAATGATAAAAGGTTTTGATCATATTACTTTATTAGCCTATTCCGTTACGGCAGCATTGGCAAAAAATGTTTTCTCTCACAAAAGAACAAACGGCACATGCATTGGGAATAGCAGGATGTTCGTTCAATCCATTGGTTACCTCACGTGCTTCATACACATATGAATGGAAAGGCTTTGCTTCTTCAATGATAGCTTTGGGATGCATGAATATTGTATTACTTGCGAAAGAAGGATTAACAGGACCTGTGTCTTTATTTGAAGGACCTAAAGGATTTAAAGAAATATTTAAAATTGAATTGAAATACGATTGGAATAAAGAGGATTTTAGTTTGATTCAGAATGTATTTTAAAAGAATTTAATTCAGAAGTGCATACACAATCCATATTAGAAGCAACACTTGCTTTGAAAAATAAATATGCATTTTCTATAAATGAAATTGAGAGTATTGATGTAACTACATTCCTTACCTGTTATCACATTGCGGGAAATGGCGCTTATGGTGACCGTACAAAAGTTCATTCAAAAGAGCAGGCAGATCATAGTCTTCCTTATTTAATAGCCGTTGCATTATTCGATAATGAGGTTTATCCTGAACAATTTTTGCCCGAGCGCATAGAAAAGAATGATGTGCAGGATTTGTTGCAAAAAGTATCAGTACATACTGCACTTCCCTTCCATAAACCTGTTAAAATTGCCCGCCTGTTAGATCCTTACTCTTCAAAATATCCCGACAAAGTCCCTTGCAAAGTGGAAATAAAACTAAAGGATGGAAAAAAGTTTGAAGAGGAAAGAGAAGATTATCATGGTTTTTTTACACGCCCTATGAATTGGGATGATGTAGAAAAGAAATTTGCAAAACTTACAGATGGCATTGTACCTGAAGAGAAACAACAACAGATAACTGAACTGATTGCAAATCTTGAAAAGCGGGAAATGAAAGAGTTTATAACATTATTGAATAAGTATGCTGATAAATAAGTGCACTAAAAAAATATAATTACAGGAATTATGGAGCCGGCTTCAAATCTTTTGGCATCATTCCTTGTGTCACTCACTTGTACACTTGCAACATTATTCATCATTAAGCGAAGTTAAAAAGTTAATTATCGGGTATAATTATACTGTAAGCATGATTACCTAACCATGGATTATGCCTGTGATTCATAATTTCGTTTTGTATAGAATGAACCAGCATATTCTCTCTTTGTGTTTTTGTTTCAATAGGTATAAATTCCTTATGATTTGTAATAAGAATATAACGGCGTGAAAATTGTGAAACCAATTGGTCATCAAATATATGAACAACACAAAAAAACCGGGGAGGGGATACTGAAAGTTTTACTATCAATATATCGGCGGGATATACACCTTCCTCAAATTTAAAATCCACTTTAATACGAATATCCATCAAACATTTTTTCAAAAATAGAACTTAACATTCCTGGATATTCTGTTTCAAAAAGTTTTATAAAGTATTTAATAGTGAAACACTTTTAATGAAAATTTTTAATTCCATTTTATATAAAAGATTGTACAAAAAGCAGCAGTGATATAGAAATATTATTTAGTTGATTCTTAGAAAATAAAACTGGATTGAATAAAAGCTTAATTCCTTTTCTGTTTCAGATTAAATTGAGCTTCAGTAAAAGGTCTGAAAAAGTGGCAGGAAATTTTTGTGGAAGGGAACAATCAGTAAACCATTTGCCACCTCTTTTAGCCAAAAGAATTGTTTGTCCTAGTTCTTCCGTATTATTTTCAGGAACGATTATAATGGCGTCTGCAATTTGTTTTAAATTGCAAATTACATAAGCTGTTATTGTTTTACTGTTATGCTCAAATTGAATGGTCATTACAAAAATGCAAGAGTATGGAAATAATGCTGATTAGAAGAAATAATTATCTAAACATCGGATATAAGAGACAGTAAATTTTCTTTTATGAAGAGGTTTAATTAGAATTTAATTTTTCTGTTATACACGTTATACTAAACGAAGCCGTTTGATTGCTGAAAGCAGCCCTGGCGTAGGAGTGCGATGTCCGCCTGTACCGGTATGGACGGGCGACAAAGTTTCATTCATGTTCATTGCCTCGATTCAAAATTTTTCTTTTCAACATACCAATCATATAAATTTTAGCACAGCATTTTGTTATCCGATAATTTTGGGCACAAATTAATTTTTATGAAAAAAGGTTTGGCGATTATTGGCGCTGCTGTAGCTGTTATTGCAGTATATTTTTTATTGTTTTATAAAAAGACTGAAAAAAAAGAGGATGTTCCAAAACAGCAACCGCTTGCACAAAGTAAAAATAGTGAGTCATTCAATAAACCATTTAATGAAATGCTTAATAGTTATTTCGATTTAAAGAGTGCGTTGGTTGAATGGGATACTGCTAAAGCAAGCGCTAATGCAAACACATTAGTAAGTCTTTCGCAAAAAGTGCCTTATAATGAATTAAAAGCTGATACAACGATTATTGAAACTGCAAAAAGTTTTTCTGATAATGTTGTTGCTGAGGCAAAGGGCATAGCAGGTGAAAATACTATTGAAGGTAAGCGGCGTTCTTTTTATACATTGAGTGAAAACCTGTATAATCTTTTAAGAACAGTACATTATGATCAACAGGTAATTTATCATGACAAATGCCCGATGGCTTTTAATGATTCAGAAGAAGCATATTGGATATCGAATACAAAAAAGATCATAAACCCTTATCTTGGAAAGAAACACCCGCATTACTCTTCCGGGATGATAAGCTGTGGCAGCGTTGAAGATTCTCTTGACTATAGAAATAAATAATTAAAACTGTTTGAGCGTTTGAATATTTAAGCGTTAAAAGTTTGTTCTAAAGGAATCCCTTTAGGGAGTGTTTGAAAGTTGAAATATAACACCGAACTTTTAGAACAGTTAAATAGGTAGGACTTGTATCGAAAGCTGTCTTGTTTCAAATCGAATTAACCTATGTACACTTTAAAAAAAATTGCATTACTTCCATTGATCTTTTTATATATCAATTACATTTATGCGCAGCAGAAATTTACTTTGAATGGTTATATAAAGGATTCTCTTTCCGCTGAAACATTGATAAGTGCAAATGTTACTGTAAGAGAGGAGGGAAGAGGTGTAACATCAAATCAATATGGATTTTTTTCATTAACACTTGCAAAAGGTAATTATCAGTTACAGGTTTCTTATGTTGGTTATGTTACCAAATTAATTGAGGTAAATTTTGAAAGTAACAAAACCATTAATATTTTATTGGTTCCACTGTCATCCTATCTTAATAATGTAACCGTTACTTCCGGCAGAAGAGAAAGTAATGTAAAGAGTGCGCAAATGGGCAAGGTTGATCTTAGCATTAATACTATAAAATCACTGCCTTCTTTTTTGGGTGAAGTTGATATTTTAAAATCGCTGCAGTTATTGCCCGGAGTTCGTAATGCCGGTGAGGGTAATTCTGGTTTTTATGTGCGTGGTGGCGGCCCTGACCAGAATCTTATTATGCTTGATGAAGCGGTAGTATATAATACAGGCCACTTATTTGGTTTTTTCTCAGTATTTAATTCTGATGCTATTAAAAGTTTATCGCTTATAAAAGGCGGTATGCCGGCGCAATACGGAGGAAGATTATCTTCAGTAATTGATGTGGCCATGAAAGATGGCAATATGAATAAAACAGAGATTGATGCAGGTATTGGATTAATATCGTCAAGATTTGCAATACAGGGGCCATTAAAAAAAGAGAAAGCATCCTATATGATCTCTGCGCGAAGAACATATATTGATGCGCTGGTAAAGCCATTCATTCCAAAAAGCAATAGTTTCTATGGCTCTGGTTATTATTTCTACGATCTGAATGCAAAAATGAATTATAGATTCTCTGAAAAAGACAGGCTTTATTTAAGCGGCTATTTTGGAAGAGATAAGTTTGACTTTAATAATGCCAAACGATCTTTTAAAACAAGTGTTCCATGGGGTAATTCTACAGCAACTTTAAGATGGAATCATGTATTTAGTAAAAAATTATTTTCAAATACATCTCTTATTTTCAACGATTATGAATTTGACTTTAACGGTACTCAAAACGATTTTAGTATAAATCTTTCATCAGGTATAAAAGATCTAAATGCCAAAACTGATTTTGATTTTTATGCTGCACCTGAACATAAATTAAAATTCGGTGGGCAATATACTTTTCATACTTTTTTACCAAGTGTAGTGAGTGGTAAGCAGGATACCGTTGTATTTAATCCTGCAAATGTTCAAAAGAAATATGCAAATGAATTTGCTTTATATATACAAGATGACTGGGATATAAGCAATCAATTAAAACTCAATTACGGTATTCGATATAGTAGTTTTCAGCAGGTTGGCAGATATACAGCATATGCTACCGATGCAAATGGAAATAAACTGGATAGTATTGTTTACCCCAAAGGACAAGTTGTAAAATCTTATAGCGGCTTTGAACCTCGTATCACACTACGCTATTCTTTGAATGATTATAGCTCTGTAAAAGCAGCGATTACAAGGAATATTCAATATATACATTTGGTTAGTAATGCAGGTACAACCTTGCCCACTGACATTTGGGTTCCAAGTACATACAGAGTGAAACCGCAAATTGGCTGGCAATATGCTTTTGGTTATTTCAGGAATTTCACTAACAATATGTTTGAAACTTCGCTGGAACTGTATTTTAAAACTATGCAAAACCAAATTGAGTACAGGGAAGGGTATACACCTAACACACTTAAGGATCCTGAAGAAGATTTTGTTTTTGGTAAAGGATGGAGTTATGGCGCAGAATTATTTATAAATAAAGTTAAGGGAAGATTCACCGGGTGGATTGGATATACACTTTCCTGGACATGGAGAAAATTTTCCGATTTAAATGATGGAGAAAAATACCCAAGTAAATACGACAGAAGACACGATCTTTCTATGGTAGGAAGCTATGAGTTAAATTCCCGGTGGAAATTATCATCAATATTTATTTTTGGAACCGGTAATGCGATCTCACTTCCAGAACGTTTTTATTTTATTGATGGAACTTTAACGCAGGAATTCAGCCGTATTAATGCTTACAGAATGACACCTTATCACAGGCTTGATCTTTCCGCTATTTATACTCCTCATCAAAAAAAGAAAAGAAAATATTCAAGCAACTGGGTATTCAGTATTTACAATGTTTACAGTCATTTAAATCCATACTTCTATTATTATGATCAGCAGGGCAGCGCTGTTAATGGAACTCTTGCTGTTACTGCAAAACAGGTTTCGTTGTTTCCAATAATTCCTTCTGTAACATGGAATGTAAAATGGTAATTTTTTGATCACACTAATTTTTAGCAATTCATTTATTATACAGGACAAATATCTCATGTTTGTGAAAGTAGAATATTAAGGATTTTTTAATTTTAATGAACCTTCCGTTCCCTTAATTAAAAAATGAATAAAGAGTAGCCGTTAATTTTTGTTTGCAAATCTGTTTTGGAAGAAAATATTTAAAAAACATGTCGTTTTCTTTTAAAAGTTTTTTTAATAAAAGAGAAGTTTTTATGAAGAAATAGAATTCTTTTGATTTGTTAAAAATTGGATAAGAAAATCATATATCTTTGAAAAAATAGCCCCAATTAAACCATCAAAAAACATAATCTATAATCTATGGAAGTAAATCTTGTTCCAAAACAACCAGGAGTGCGCGAGTCACTCCTGCACATTCATTTAGAGACTAACTATCCAAAGAAAAAGCAAATTTTAGAAGAGGCTCTTGAGCAAAAAAAATTTGAAGTATTTTTAAAAAGGGTTTTCGACATTTTTATTTCTCTTTTGCTGATTATTAGCCTTTCTCCTATTCTTATTGTAATCGCAATTCTTGTTAAACTTACTTCGGCAGGCCCTGTTCTTTATTCAAATGAACGCGTAGGTTACCGGGGTATTCACTTTAGATGTTTCAAATTCAGGTCTATGGTTATAGATCAAAGTATAAAAAAAGATGATTACGAGGTAGCACTTTCCAGCCAGGAAAAAGGTGTTCTTCATAAAGTAAAAAATGATACCCGTATTACATGGATAGGAAAGATTATTCGTAAAACAAGTATTGATGAATTACCTCAATTATTGAATGTATTGCGTGGCGATATGAGCATAATTGGCCCAAGGCCACTCGTCCCTTTTATGCTGAAAAATTTGCCTGAATTCAGAGAAATGAGATGTTTAATGCGTCCGGGCATAACAGGGCTGTGGCAAATACGTGACCGCGTTAATAATATCAGCGCTGAATTTATGATTGAACACGATATAGAATATGTGGAAAATTTCAGTTTATTGCTGGATATGAAAATACTTTTTAAAACACCTATTGTTGTTATTACCGCTGAAGGAGCATATTAATTCTTAAAAAATTTAAATAGTATTAGTGGAACACGCTTGCCCCAGGACAGGCGTGTTTATTTTAAATTACTTATTATTCTATGATTAAAGCAGATTTTGTAATTGTTGGCTCGGGACTTACGGGAACTACAATAGCGAGAATTTTGACCGATCATCAGCAGGACGTGATTATCCTTGAGAGAAAAAATCATATTGCCGGTAATGTTTACGATTATAAACATGAAAGCGGAGCAATGGTTCATAAATACGGGCCTCATTACTTTCGTTGTGGCTCTGAAAAAATATGGAACTTTGTTAATCGTTTTTCTGATTTTTATAACTGGAGTGCTGAATTAAGATCTAAAGTAAACAGCGATTATCTTAACTGGCCTGTCCAGCAATCTTATATCGAAAAGATTGCCGGCACCGAATGGGATCTTTTTAAACGCGAACCTAAAAACTTTGAAGAGGCTTGCCTTTCTAAAATGCCTCGCCAACTTTACGAGTTGTTTATAAAAGGATATACTGAAAAACAATGGGGAGTAAGTTGTCTTGAGCTTGATAAAGAATTAGCAAACCGTATTACTATCAATAAATCAAATGTAAACACACTGACTCCACATCATAAATGGAATGCTCTTCCACGCAACGGCTACACTGAAATGGTTCAGAATATGATTGCGGATATCAATGTACTGACAGAATTTGATTATCTCGAAAATCGGGATAAAGTGATTGCAAATAGATTACTTGTTTTTACAGGTCCTGTTGATGAGTTTTTCGATTATAAATATGGCAAGCTAAAATATCGCAGTCAAAACAGGAGAATTGAATACTTGCCTGACACTGCACAGTATCAGCCTTATATTCAGGTAAATTATCCTAACCCGGATGATCCACGAATCCGCACTATTGAGTGGAAGCACTTAATGCACGAAGAGGATAAAAAGCACGCAAGAGGCACAGTACTTACACATGAAACTCCTTACACACCTGATTCTCCGCATCAATATGAATATCCGTTCCCTGATAAGGTTAATAAAGCTTTATATGAGAAGTATAAACTTGCTGCTGAAAAACTTGAGAAAGTCTTAATCTGCGGTCGCCTGGGAGAATACAGGTATTACGATATGGATCAGGCTATTGGTCGTGCCCTGAATTTTGCTTCAGATATTTTGAAAAGATTTGATATTGCTGAAGAAGAAAAGAAAGAAGTAAGGGCATAGTATAATTCTCCTTCACCATTTTAATCTCCTTATCACAAAAATTCTCAGTCGTTATCTCGATTCTTTTCCCGGCATTTTGTAATCAATCACCACTTTTGCATTTTTCTTCTCATTAGATGAAACAAATAATTCATAACGTTTGCCACCCGTTGTAATCACCATTAAAGCAGTATTGGGCGGAATGGCACCAAGATTATTTGCTACCATTACAAACTCATGATGTGAATTAAAAATGTCTGCTTTTATGTTTAATGTAATTGGCTTTCCGGTAAGTCCTTTTCTGTAAGCAATTACTTCATTATTATCATACACAGTTATCGTATCTCCATCAATTTCACCATTATCGTATAATTGTATAAGTATGTCAGGTGAATTGGTAACAATTGTTTTGATTAACGGGTTCTCTCTTTCTTTAATTACATCCGGAATAGGTATCTTTTTTTGAGACAGATCCTTTTGTATTTGGGGATTAACCGGGCTTTCTACTTTAGGCTGGGATTTTGTAATTGAATCCTCAACTGCTGATTGATTTTTTTGTGGCTTTTTTAAAGTTGTGCCGGGATTATTTTTAGCGATTGGTTTATCCTTTCTTGTTGAAGGAGGATTTGATTTTTTAACAACTGGCGGAGTTGTCTTTTTTTGTTGCGGAATTGTTTGCTTATCGGGAGGCGTAATCACAGGAGGTTTTGATTTTGCAACAGGAGGTGTTTTAATGCCGGGTTTTTTTAGTAAGAAATCTTCTTTGTGAAATTCAGATTCCAGCACCCTTTCAAGATATACATAACCGGAACCACAATCAGTTTTGGATTTTGCATTGATGCTGGTAAAAGTGCCTTCTAAAATTTCTAATCTTCCTTCTTTACGGTAGTCAAGGTAACATGTCATAAGACATGGTTCACTCTTGTCTGCTATTTTAAGTTCAACCAGTTGAGTTTCCTTTATTGTGATGCTTTTATTTTTAGAATCGTAAATGCCTTGTAAGGTCGCTTTGCCATAAAAAATAGTTGAATGATATGAGTAAGTTACTCCCTGTACACCCTTTTGTGAAGCATCGTTTCCTAACTGGTTTATCTGTACTTCATATTTATATTGTTGCTTAAAATAACCATATCCTGAATTAAAATAACCTCTCCAAATGCCCGTAATATCCTGCGCATGGATGAACGTACATGTGAAGGCACAGCCAATCAATATCAAGAGCAACTTCATAATACAAATCTATCATTTGCGAAATTACAATAAGTTATAAAGAAGAGTTAACTTTTACGAAGTTCATCGTTTAAATTGAGTATTCTTTTAAGCTTTAAATTTTTTATGTACCCAATCTTCGAAGCTTTATTAAACTCCCGTTGCGTCGCACTCTTCAACGCCTTGTAATTCTATTAAGCAAAAGCATAACAAATAATTAATCACGATATTGCATTGCCATCGTTAGCTATTTTACTCTCATAATCATTTGCTACTTTTGCAGCCCATAAAATAATTTTTTACAATGAAATTGTTTTTACAATTATTATTATAGTAATGATTTTAAAATGTTGACAATTGGTATACAGTCGGGGTGAGTAACACAAGGAACGATGACACAAGTATCAAAAGCTGATACCATAAAAAATACAAGGTATTAAACAGTATGATAAATATTACATTTCCTGACGGAGCAGTAAGACAATATGAGCAAGGCGTTACTGCATTGGATATTGCAAAATCTATCAGTGAAGGTTTGGCAAGAAAAGTAATTGCAGCTAATGTAAATGGCGAAACATGGGATGCCACAAGACCTATCACAAAAGATGCAATGCTTAAGCTGCTTACATGGAATGATACAGAAGGTAAATATACTTTTTGGCATTCTTCTGCGCATTTGATGGCAGAGGCCGTTGAAAGTATGTTTCCCGGCGTAAAATTTTGGGTTGGGCCGCCAGTGGAAAATGGTTTTTATTACGATATGGATTTGGGCGACAGAAAAATGAGTGAAGAAGATTTGGCTGCACTGGAAAAGAAAATGAATGAACTGGCAAAGCAAAATAATCCATACATAAGAAAAGAAATTCCAAAAGCAGAAGCAGTACAATATTTTACAAAGAAAGGCGATGAATATAAACTTGATCTGTTACAGGGATTAAAGGATGGCGAAATAACTTTTTATACACAAGGAAATTTTACGGACTTGTGTCGCGGTCCGCACATTCCAAATACTGGTTTTATAAAAGCGATAAAGCTTACAAATATTGCCGGAGCTTACTGGAAAGGTGATGAAAAAAATAAACAGCTTACCCGTATGTACGGCATTACATTTCCGCACCAGAAAGAGCTGGATGAATATCTGCAAATGCTTGAAGAAGCAAAAAAAAGAGATCATCGAAAACTTGGAAAAGAACTTGGTATTTATACGATGGATGATGATGTAGGCCCGGGTTTGATTATGTGGATGCCCAACGGAACAGTTATTATTGAAGAGCTTGAAAAACTTGCAAAGGAAACTGAAGAAGCGGCAGGATACAAGCGTGTTGTAACGCCGCATATCGCAAAAGAAAGCATGTACCTTACAAGTGGTCACCTGCCCTATTATGCAGATAGTATGTATCCACCAATGGACTTAGAAGGAGAAAAATATTATCTAAAATCAATGAACTGCCCGCATCATCATAAAATATTTGCTGCAGAACCAAAGAGCTACAGAGACCTGCCTTATCGCATTGCAGAGTATGGAACGGTGTATCGTTATGAACAAAGCGGAGAATTGTTTGGACTTATGAGAGTGCGTTGCCTGCACATGAATGATGCGCATATTTATTGCGCCAAAGAACAGTTTAATGATGAATTCAGATCCGTGAATGAAATGTATCTGAAATATTTTAAAATTTTTGGTGTTGATAAATATGTGATGCGTTTATCATTACACTCACCTGAAAAACTCGGCATAAAATATGTAAATGAACCTGAGCTTTGGAAAGAAACAGAAACAATGGTGCGCGATGTGCTGATAGAATCAAATATACCCTATGTTGAAGTACAGGATGAGGCAGCGTTTTACGGGCCCAAAATTGATGTGCAGATATATAGTGTTATAGGCCGTGAATTTACACTTGCTACCAACCAGGTAGATTTTTCACAGGGGCGCAGTTTTAAATTGCAATACACAACACACGATAATACCTCTGAAACGCCGTTGATCATTCATCGTGCGCCGCTAGGCACTCATGAACGTTTTATTGGCTTTCTTCTTGAGCATTATGCAGGCAAATTACCGGTATGGTTATCACCTTTGCAGGTAAAAGTTTTACCTATCAGTGATAAAGTTTTAGCTTATGCAAATGAAATAAAATTAAAGTTGCGCAAAGCAAACATAAGGGTTGAAGTAGATGACCGTAATGAAAAGATTGGCAAGAAAATTCGTGAAGCGGAACTTAACCGTGTGCCGTATATGCTTGTGGTAGGAGAGAAAGAAATGAATGAACAGAAAATTGCGGTACGCAGACAGGGCAAAGGAGACATCGGGACGCAACCTGTAGAAGAATTTATTAACATGGTTGTGGACGAAATTCAAAACCGAAGATCAGAATAAAACAAAACATTTTTTATCTTTAACGAAATCAATTATTCACCAAAAAACAATTAATGGCTTTACCACAAAGAGGAGGTGGGCGTTTTAACCCACGTTTTAACAGGCAACCCGAGCCTGAGCATCGTATAAATGAAAGAATAAGAGTACCACAGGTAAGATTAGTGGGCGATAATGTTACAGTAGGCGTTTATCCTACGGAAGAGGCAAGAAGAATTGCACGTGAACAAGAATTAGATCTTGTTGAAATTTCACCCAATGCAGATCCCCCTGTTTGTAAAGTAATAGATTATAAAAAATTTCTTTACGAGAAGAAACGTAAGGAAAAAGAAATGAAGGCGAATGCTAAACAAAGTGAAGTAAAAGAAATTCGCTTTACTCCCGGTACTGATGATCATGATTTTGATTTCAAGGCAAAGCATGCAGAAAAATTTCTGAAAGATGGCAATAAAGTAAAAGCCTATGTACAGTTTAAAGGAAGAGCGATCATGTTCAAAGAAAGAGGCGAACTTGTTTTACTGAAATTTGCTGAACGCCTTGCAGAAGTTGGTCAGCCTGAAAATTTACCAAAACTTGAAGGAAAGAGAATGCTCTTAATGCTTTCGCCAAAAACAGGCAAGAAAAAGAAAGAAACTACCGAATAATTAAAATAAAGAAAGCTAAGGATTTAAACGCTTAGCTTTCTTTTATACCTTCTCATGTACATTAGTTTTTTTTTGCAAACACCTTCGGCCATTTATTCGACTTCTTATATGTGGCACTCTCAGGTTCCTTCTTTCAATTGAACCATGTAACAATTCAGTTTTATGTTGTACATTTTTATAAACACATGCTATCAACATTAACATAAGCATTCACTTTAAACTTTAAATCTTTAAACTTTAGACTTCTTTATTATCTTCATAGCAAACATAACTCACTGCTATGAAAATTTTTTTATTTACCACGTCAATATTCTTTTCTAATTTTTTATTTGCACAAAAAACCATTCTTCACTGCGGAAAATTAATTGACGTAAAAGAGTTGAAGGTACTTACTGAAATGTCTGTCATAGTTGAAG
>Ga0137374_10003002_pt1 | contig 19772 bp, 24 predicted proteins | sample SagtaG_20_FD_104811 | JGI IMG/M metagenome (GOLD analysis project Ga0137374, IMG submission 104811) | Vadose zone soil microbial communities from Sagehorn Ranch, Mendocino, California, USA - Sage1_R_100_16 metaG | ecosystem: Environmental > Terrestrial > Soil > Vadose zone | place: USA... | reverse complement strand
GTCGGACGGGCCGCGCATCGCGAGGTCGAGAGCGTCCGAGAAGGGGCGCCCGAAGAGCTCGGGCCGGTAGTAGAGCGTCAGTAGCACGCCGCTTGGCTCGCGCCCGAGGCGCCGGCGCAGGTCTCCCGCGCCCGCATCGACGACGGCCAGCCTCATGACAGCGTCCCCAGCCCTGCGTCGAGTCGCTCGAGGCCCGCAGCGACGGACGCGGAGACGGTGTGCTCGAAAATCTCGTCCTCGGTGAAGCCCGCAGCCTTCAGCTCGTCGACATCGAGGTCGGTGACCTTGTACGCGTGCAGGTGCACCTTCTCGAGGTAACTGCTCAGCTCCGCCGGAGCCGTTCGCTCTGGCGCGGCCGCAGCGCGAACCCGCGCGATCAGCTCGTCGTACCGCGTCTTCATGACCTGCGTACTATCGCGCAATGGCAGACATCGGCGTTGGGATGCTCGGCTACGCGTTTATGGGGAAGGCGCACTCGAATGCGTTTCGCAAGCTCGAGTACATGGCTTGGCCGCCCCCGCTCGTGCCGCGGCTCATCGCGATCGCCGGACGGAACGAGGATGCGGTCGCCGAGGCGGCGCGCCGATACGGCTACGAGCGGTGGACCACCGATTGGCACGACATCGTCGCGGATGAGCGGATTGGGCTCTTCGACAACGGCGGCCCGAACTCGCTCCATGCCGAGCCGACGATCGCCGCCGCCGAAGCGGGCAAACACGTCCTCTGCGAGAAGCCGCTCGGGCGCACGGCCGACGAGGGCTACGAAGTGTGGCGCAGCGTCGCCGCGACCGGCGTCAAGCATCTGTGCGGGTTCAACTACCGCTTCGTCCCCGCGGTGCGGCTCGCGCGCGAGCTGATCGACGAGGGAGCACTCGGAGAGATCCGCCACTTCCGCGGCCGTTACCTGCAGGACTGGGGCGTCGATCCGACGCTCGACACATGGCGCTTCGATCCGGACCAGGCAGGATCCGGCGCGCTCGGCGATCTCGGTACCCACGTAATCGACCTCGCGCGCTACCTCGTCGGCGAGTTCAGCTCGGTCGCCGGCATCGTGAAGACATTCGTGAGCGGTCGCAGGGTGGACGACGCAATCGAGACGGCTGTCGAGTTCGAGAGCGGTGCGGTCGGGACGATCGAGTCGACGCGCCTCGCGCTCGGTCGGCGCAACGCGTTTCAGTGGGAGATGAACGGCTCCCGCGGCTCGCTCTACTTCGACATGGAGCGCATGAACGAGCTACAGGTCTTTCTCGAAGATGAGGACCGCGCGCGCGGCTTCAGGACGGTGCTCGTGACTGAGGCGAACCATCCATTCATGGATTTCTGGTGGCCGCCTGGCCACATCATCGGCTGGGGAGACACGTTCGTGCACGAGGTGGATCACCTCCTGCGGTCGATCGCCGACGGTAGCGACGTCGCACCGCACGGCGCGACGTTCGAGGACGGCTATCGCGCGTCAGAGATCGGCGAGGCGATCGTGCGGTCGAGTGCCAGCGGTCGCCGCGAGCATCTGACGTTCCGCAGCCTGAACGAGGGCGAATGACGAGGTGCTAGCCAGGGTTACGGGGTGGGCGCTGAACCCCGAACTCGGTCCCGTCAGGCAGCCGTGCGCTCCGTCCTTCGAGAAAGGCGCGCAACCCTTCCTGTCCTTCCTCGCCCGCACGCAGCCGTGCGGCGATCCGCGCCGTCTCCTCGCCCGCCGGCCGCTCGTGGATCAGACGCTTGGCCTCGCGCACTGCCTCGGGTCCCGCGGTCAGCAGCCCGGAGAGCACCCGGTCGACGGCGGCATCGAGATCGTCGGCGATCTCCTCGATGAGGCCGATCCGTAGAGCGGCTTCCGCGTCGAAACGTTCGCCGGTGAGGAAGTAGTGCCGCGCATGCGCTCCGATCTTCGGGAGAACGAACGGTGAGATGACCGCGGGAATGATGCCGAGTTTGACCTCGGAGAAACCGAAGACCGCATCGGGCGCGGCGATCGCAACGTCCGCACACGCCGCGAGACCCGAGCCGCCGCCGAGGGCGTACCCGTGCACACGTGCGATCACGGGCGCCGGGCAGCGGTCGATCGTCTCGCACATGCGGTAGAGACGCAGTGCGTCCTCGACGTTCTCCTCGTACGAGAGATCGATCGCCGACCGTTGCCAGTCGACGTCCGCGCCCGCACAGAAACTCTGGCCTTCGCCGGCGAGGACGACCGCGCGGGCGTCACCGACGTCCGCGAACGCTTCGGTGAGCTCGGCGATCAGCGCCGCGTCGAAGGCGTTGCGGCGCTCAGGGCGCGCGAGCGTCACCCGCAGAACGTGTCCGTCGCGTTCGATCTTCAGTCCGGCCATGGCTTCAGCTTAAAGTTGGGCCATGCTGCGAGGAGCACTGGCGGCGGCGCTGACTCCCCTCAGGGACGCGGGTGAGGCCCTCGACGAGGACGTGATCGCGCCCTACGTGGATTTCCTCGCGGCGGGTGGGGTCGACGGCCTGCTGGCCCTGGGGACGACCGGAGAGGGTTTTCTCCTCCCGGTGGAGCAGCGCATGCGTGCGGCACAGCTGTTCGTGGAGGCCGCGAACGGACGCCTACTCGTGGCGGTGCACTGTGGTGCGCAGTCGACCTGGGACACGGTCGAGCTCGCGGCACACGCCGCCGACCTGGGAGCGGACGCCGTCGCGGTGATGGCGCCCCCGTACTTCATGCTCGACGACACCGAGCTGCTCTCGCATTTCGACGCGGCTGCCCGTGCCTGTGCGCCGACGCCGTTCTACGTCTACGAGTTCGCGGCGCGGAGCGGCTATGCGGTGCCGATTCCCGTGATCGAGCGACTGCGCGAAGCGGCGCCGAACTTCCGCGGCCTGAAGGTCTCCGACACGCCCTGGGAACGGTTTGCTCCGTACCTGATCGAAGGCCTGGACGTCTTCGTCGGCCCGGAGGCGCTGCTTCCACAAGGGCTTGCCGCGGGCGCGATCGGAGCGGTATCGGCGCTAGCCTCGACGTTTCCGGAGCTCGTCGCCGCAGCCGTGCGGGAGTCCGCAGGCTCCGACCTCGCTCCCGTGCGCGCGGCGCTCGAACGCTTCCCGTTCCAGGCTGCCGCGAAGCTCGTGCTTGCGAAGCGCGGCGTGCCGATCGGGCCTGACGTACGCCGGCCGCTGCGGATGCTGACCGACCAAGAGCGGGGGGAGCTCGAGCAATGGCTCGAATCGTCGTCGCCGGTTCCGGCTCCGTAGGAGCCTGCATCGCGTATCACCTCGCGCTCCTCGGCGCGCGCGACGTCGTGCTCGCCGAGCGCGCGAAGATCGCGTCCGGCTCGACGGGAAAAGCGATGGGCGGCGTGCGGCAGCAGTTCTCGTCCGCGGCCGAAGTCCGGCTGGCACAGGAGTCGATCGCGTTCTTCGAGGAGCTCGGCGCCTCGTGGTTTCAGCAGGTCGGCTATCTCTTTCTCGCCATGACGGCAGAGGGCCTCGCCGAGCTGGAGGAGCGACGAGAGCTGCAGGCGGAGCTCGGAGTGCCGGTCGAGCAGGTCGATCCGCGCTTCGTGCCCGGACTGGGCGTGGACGACGTGCTCGGTGCCGTCTTCTGCGCAACCGACGGCGTCGCCGATCCGCCGGCGCTCACGCGAGAGGTCGTTCGCCGTGCGGCGGAGCTGGGAGTCGAGATCCGTGAGCGGACCGACGCGCGCGAGCTGGAGCGAGATGTGCTCGTCATCGCGGCAGGCGCGTACTCCGGTGAGTTCGGCGTCGAGCTGCCGATCCGGCCGCTGGCACGCCAGCTGCTCGAGACCGAGCCGATCGACGGACTGCCTGTCGAACTGCCGATGGTGATCGAAGCGGAGACAGGGTTTCACTTCCGCCGCCGCGACGACTGCCTTCGCATAGCGATGGCCGATGCAGAGCCGCGCTGGGGATTCGAGGAGATCGTGGACGAATCGGTCTTCGCCGACAGGCTCGAGCGGCTCGCCCATCGCTACCCGCCGGCGGCGGGCACGCGCATTGCCAGTGCGTGGGCTGGTCTTTACGACATGACGCCGGACGCGCATCCGATCATCGGGCCCGTCGGCGACGGGCTTTACGCGGCGTGCGGCTTCTCCGGCCACGGCTTCATGCAATCCCCGGCAGTGGGCCGTGCTGTGGCGCAGGAGTTGCTGTTCGGGGAGTCGTCGCTCGACCTGACGCCGTACCGCCTCGAACGTTTCAGTAGGGACGCCGTGTTTCCGGAGGATCTTGTCCTGTAGGCGTCCGCTGCTTGACCATGCGCATGAGGAAGACCCAGAAACCGAAGAGCAGGACGAAGGGCAGGAGGCTGGTAAGGATCGACCACCAAGCGGAGGAGCCGGTCCTCTTTGCATCGAATGCGACCTCGTTTTCCTCGAGCAACTGTTGGAGCTCGTAAGCCGACTGGTCGACGGGATACACCGTCGTCCTCGTCCGACCCGTTGCGAGTCGAAAGTCCGCCTCCTGCGTCGATGGGTGGAACGTCACGTGGTCGATCCCGCCCGGATTCTGCCGGACGAGTGCCAGTGCGTCGCTGAAGCGCAGGCTGTCGGACGAGTCGTCCGAGTTGCCCCAGAGCGTCTGAGCGCCGAGCCAGATCAGCGCCGCGATGATGACCGCCGGGAACAGCCAGCTGCGCGAGGACCTGCTCACGCAGGATCACGCCGGCCGTGGCAGCTTCGCGATCACGGCTTTGACGCTGCGCAGGATGTCGGCCTCTTCATGGCCGAAATCGTCAAGGTACGAGTGCAGCGCGGCGTGCAAGAGCCTGAGCTCTTCATCGGACAGTTCGATCGTGTGCATTGCGCCTCCTAGCCCCACGAGGGTGGTTCGTACTGACGGTCGAGCGGAGCGCCGATCGTGACAGCCACTATTCCTCCTTGTCTCGCATGTCCAGGCGCTGCGCGAACGCCTGCCGGAGTCGTTCGCCGTCGGCGAGCACCTGCTTGTAACGTGGCTGCCTCGGCGGCAGCTTCACGATCTTCACGTCTCGAGCAGGCTCGCCGTACGAGTGGTGGTACGCCTCCGATTCCCCGAGCTCGCGCAGGCGCTGCTTCGACTTCCTGTTGAAGAGCCGCATCACATCCGGAAGATGCCGAACGTCGTCTCGGGGATGGGTGCGTTGAGCGCCGCGGAGAGGCCGAGCGCGAGAACGCGCCGTGTGTCCAGGGGATCGATGATGCCGTCGTCCCACAACCTGGCCGTCGAGTAGTAGGGACTTCCCTCGCGCTCGTACTTCGCGCGGATCTCGTCCGGATCTGCGTCGCCGACCATCGCCAGGACGGTGGCGGCTTGCTCGCCGCCCATCACGGAGATGCGCGCGTTCGGCCACATCCACAGCTGGCGCGGCTCGTAGGCGCGCCCGCACATCGCGTAGTTGCCGGCTCCGAATGACCCGCCGACGATCACCGTGAACTTCGGCACCCTCGCGTTCGCGACCGCCATGACGAGCTTGGCGCCGTCGCGCGCGATGCCCCCGGCTTCGTACTCCTGCCCGACCATGAAGCCGGTGATGTTTTGCAGGAAGACGAGCGGGATGCGCCGCTTCGTGGCGAGCTCGATGAAGTGTGCGCCCTTCTGTGACGACTCGGCGAACAGGACGCCGTTGTTCGCCAGAATCGCAACCGGGTAGCCCTCGATGTGCGCGAAGCCCGTCACGAGCGTCTCGCCGTAGAGCGCCTTGAACTCGTCGAAGCGCGAGCCGTCCACGATGCGCGCGATCACCTCACGCGCGTCGGTCTGATGGCGGAAGTCCTCCGGGATCAGTCCATAGAGCTCGGAAGGGTCGGCGGCCGGGGGTTCGGGCTCAGCTTGCACCCACGGCGGCTCGGGCTTGCGTCCCTGCAGGTTGCGCACGATCTGGCGCGCCAGTGCGAGTGCATGCTCGTCGGAGATCGCGTAATAGTCGGCGACGCCGGATTTTCTCGTGTGCACGTCGGCACCGCCGAGCTCTTCAGCGGTCACCTCCTGTCCGGTCGCAGCCTTCACGAGCGGCGGACCGCCGATGAAGATCGTGCCGGTGCCGCGCACGATGATCGTCTCGTCAGACATGGCCGGCACGTACGCACCGCCTGCGGTGCACGATCCCATCACGACGGCGATCTGCGGGATGCCCTGCGCCGACATCTGCGCCTGGTTGAAGAAGATGCGGCCGAAGTGGTCGCGGTCGGGGAAGACCTCGTCCTGCAACGGCAGGAACGCGCCGCCAGAGTCGACCAGGTAGAGGCAAGGCAGGTTGTTCTGCTCGGCCACCTCCTGAGCCCGCAGGTGCTTCTTGACGGTGAGCGGGAAGTACGAGCCGCCTTTGACGGTCGCGTCGTTCGCGACGAGCATGCATTCACGGCCCTCGACGACGCCGATGCCCGTGACGATGCCGGCGGCCGGCGCCTGGCCGTCGTACAGCTCCCAGGCGGCGAGCGCATTCAACTCGAGGAACGCGGCGCCCGGGTCGACCAGGCGGTCGATGCGTTCCCTGGCGGTGAGCTTCCCGCGCGAACGGTGGCGCTCCGTCGCCTTCTCGCCTCCGCCGCGGGCAATCTGCGCGGTGCGCGCGCGCAACTCGGCAACCAGGCCTTCCATTCGCAGGCGCCGGCGGCTGAACTCTTCCGACTCGCGTTCGACCTGCGAGGTGAGGACGGCCATCGCTTTGAGCCTATCGCGGGGCGGCGCGGCCGGATACCGCCAGGGAGTGCCGGAAGGTCCAGGGTCTAGGCTCCTGACCATGATCGTCGGCCACCTCGACCTGGATGCCTTCTTCGCGGCCGTCGAGGAGCTCGAGGATCCCGCCCTCAGGGCGAAGCCGCTCGTGGTCGGCGGCGACCCACACGGACGGGGTGTCGTCGCGACGGCGAACTACGTCGCGCGGAAATTCGGCATTCATTCGGCGATGAGCTGCGCCGAGGCTCTCAGGCGCTGCCCGCAAACCGTCTTCGTGCGTCCCCGCCACTCGCTTTACCGCGAGTACTCGCAGCACGTGTGGGAGACGGTGCGCGGCGTCGTTCCTACCGTGGAGAGGACCGGGCTCGACGAGGGATACCTGGATATCGGCGAGGTCGCGCAGACGTTTCTCGAGGCGCGCAAGCTATCGGAAGCGGTTCAGACGGCTGTTCGCGCCGCGACGAACCTCACGTGCGCGCTCGGGGTCTCGACGTCGAAGGTGGTCGCGAAGGTCGCGAGCGACCATCGCAAGCCAGGCGGGCTGACGGTCGTGCCGGCCGGCCAGGAGGCGAGCTTCCTGGCGCCGTTCGACGTGCGCCGGCTCCCCGGAGTCGGCCCGAAGGCGGAGGAGCGCCTGCTCGCCGCGGGGGTCGCGACGATCGGCTCGCTTGCCGCGCTCGGCGACGTCGAGCTCCGCCGCGTGCTTCCCGGCAGCGTGGGGCGCGTCCTGCACGACCGGGCACGCGGGATCGATCCACGCGGGCTCGAGCATCAGACGCAGCGCATCTCGATCAGCGTCGAGAACACGTTCGAGCGGGACTTGACCGATCGCGCGCAGCTGCACGCGGAGCTGCGCAGGATGGCCGACCGCCTCTCGGAGATGCTGCGCAGGAGCGAGCGAACTGCGCGCACCGTCTCCACGAAGCTGCGCTACACCGACTTCTCCATTCGTACGCGCTCCACCTCTTTGCGCGTCGGCATCGACGAGCCGGCCAAGATCGGAGAGCTCGCGTGCGCGCTCCTGGACCGTGCGCTCACCGACCGGCCGGGTGCGCTTCGGCTCGTCGGGGTCGGCCTGTCGGGGCTGGCCAGCCACCAGCAGCTCGCGCTCGTCTGATTCGTTCCCACTTTGCGGGGAAGCATGCGCGGTCGAGCGGCGAACGCTCTACACTCGAACGCGGAGGCGCACGGCGTTTCGTTGTGGACCTAGCCCTCGAATCCGCCGCGAGCTCAAAGGCCAACCCACAGAAGTAGAGGAGGACAGTTGCCGCGTCTGGACGTGGGCAAGACGCAGCCTGATCCCAAACGGGACGAGCAGCACCCGCCCGGAAAGTTCGTCTCGGAGGAGCACGAAGCCGACTGCTCCAGGTTTCTCCAAGAGGTCAAGGACTCCATCCGGCGTCGGGCCGAGCTCGGCCTCGGCCGCGACCGCTGAGACGCGCCCAGGACTCAGCTGCCAGCAGGGGCACGAGCGCCGCACTGCCTACGACGACGGACGCGACCACCCGCTCCTTGGTGGAGTCGAGGTATGAGCTGTACTCGAGGTGGGAGATCACGTAGATCCAGCTCAGCCCTAGCCAGGCGACGATCGTCCACACGAGGGCGAAGAGCGGTAGCGCTCGCAGGCCGATCAGCAGTGCGGCAACGACCAGCACGGCGAAGATCGGCATCAGCAGTCCCCAATGCGTGGGATCGAGCATCTGGCCGGCGAGCGTCCTGAACGCGATCGGTCCGACTCCGAGCCTGCCGCGCAGATGCTCGTAGTCGAAGCTGTTGCCGAGGCTGTAGTTGATGTCGCGAAGGTTGTGGTTGTGGACGTAGATCCGCCAGGGAAGCAGGAGTAGGACGTCCATCGCCGCGGCGACGGCCAGCGCACGCCAACGCCCGTGGGCGGCGACCAGCAGGCCGAGGAAGACCGCGAGGACGAACAGCGAGCCCTCGTTCTTCGTCAGCAGCGCGCCGGCAAAGCAGAACGTCGCAAGCGCGAGTGCCCAGCGTTCGTTCGTGATCACCCACCGGCCGGCCGCCGCGACGCCGACGCCGAACACCAGCGCGAGCGGGAGGTCTGCGTACGCCGTGAGCAACTGGTCGAACACCGCAGGCGCCAGGACCAGAGCGAAGAGCGAGAGCCAGAGGATGACCGAAGGCACATGGTCGCGCAGGAGCGCGAAGAGCGCCAGCAACGCCGCGACAAGGAAGAGCAAGAACTGCACGTGCACCAGCCGCGTGTCGAACGCGCCCATCGCGCGAAAGTCGACCGCCTCGAGAGAGGGAACCAGCAACGGGTAGTCGAGGTTCGCGAACCGGTAGGACGCGCCGGCGAAGACGACCGGGTCCGCCCAGCCAAAGGCGTAGAGCGCGTGACCCTTGAGCGCCCAGATCGCCCAGGCGTCGTAGCGATTCAGCGGCGCAACCCGGAAGGCACGCCCGTAATCGATGATCAGCGCGATCAGCGCGGCAAAACCGACTGCGTCGAGCCAGTTCGGCCGGCGCGCGCCGGGACGTTCAGTGCCGTTCAGGCGCCAAGCGCAGAACCCGAGAGACAGAGCGGCCATGACACCGAGACCGATCCAGCCAAAACTCACGTGCACGAGTGCAAGGTGCGCGGAGACGATCCCCACGAGCAGGATGCCGCACAGATAGGCGAGGCCGCACCGGAAGACGAGCAGGCGCCACGAGCGCGCGATGCCGAGCAGTGGCAGCATGCCGAGGCCGGCAACGAGCATCAGCGCATTCGCGCCGAGCAGCGCCGCCATTCTCATCGGAACCGATAGCGAAAGACGTGATCCGCCTGCGCGACCTGGATCGCAGGCAGAAAGTAAAACGCCGCATAGGCGCGGACCACGGCGCCCCTGGTGATGAACGGCCCCTTGGCGCCCGGCGGGACGTCGACTGCGTAGCGCTCTCGCGGCTGCAGTTGCACACGGAACGCGTCGAACGCCGCCGCGTCTAAGGCGAGCCGGTCGCCGGCCGCGTGGCGTCGCTCGGCAGACGTGAGCTTCGAGTCACGCGCCGCGGATTGGGCGACATGATGTCGGACCTCGTTGCCGCTGATCAGCGCCGATGCGGCGAGCGCTGCGACGGAAACGGCGGCTACGACGACCGTCAGCCGAACAGGCGGACGCTGAGAAGGACGCGGACCGCCTTGAAGCCGTCCCTCCATGTGATCTTCTTCCCCTCTGCGTAGGTGCGGCCGTAGTAAGCAATCGGAAGCTCGTACACGCGCAGCTTCTGCTTGCAGATCTTCGCCGTGATCTCGGGTTCGATGCCGAAGTCGTTTCGGCGGAGGTCGAGTGAGCGCAGGACCTCCGTGCGGAACGCCTTGTAGCCGGTCTCCATGTCCGAGAGCGTCGTGTTGTACAGGACGTTGGTCAGCAGTGACAGGAAGCGGTTGCCGACGAGATGCCAGAACAGGTACGCGCGCTGAGGCTTGCCGCCCGAGAGCCGTGACCCGAAGACCACATCCGCGCTCCCGCGCGTGATCGGCTCGATGAGCGCCGGAACGTCTGCCGGGTCGTACTCGAGGTCGGCGTCCTGGATGACACAGATGTCGCCGTCGGCGTGGGGGATCGCCGCGCGCACGGCCGCACCCTTGCCGCGGTTCTGCTGGCGAACGAGCACGATGTCGTCGCGTCCGCTCCGCCAACTCTCGACGAGCTCGCCCGTGCCGTCGGTCGAGCCGTCGTCCACGACCACGATCTGCTTCTCCAGGTCGAGCGCGGAGACGCGGTCGAGTATCTCGATGATGGTCGCCGCTTCGTTGTAGGCGGGCACCAGAAATGAGACGCGCACGGCGGCGCAGCCTACCGTGAAGGCGAGATGGGAAAGCCCCTCTGACCGAACATCCCCATCTCGCCGCCAAGCAGATGCCGTTCCGGTGCGGCTTCTTGCGGTGCGCTCAGCCTGTGGGCGCGCCGTGGACCTTGCCGCAGTCGGTATCCCGCCTGCGGATCTCGGCGATCGCCGACTTGAAGGCGTCGTACGAGGGCTTGCGCGACCCGTCCCGCCAGAGGAGGCCGGACTGCCAGCCTCCGAGTCGGTCCTCGTCGAGCAAGCCGAAGTTGAGGAAGCCGGAGACCGCGGGCTGGCAGTACGCGAGGAGGATCGCGTCGCGCAGCTGTGTGGCCTGGTCGACGACGATGGTGTCCCCGCGCGGCGCCAGAGCGGGAACAGCGTGCACGTCGTTCTCACGGCCGCGGTAGTAGCGCCGCTTTTCGGGGGGCGCCACGGTCTGAAAGCCGTCCTCCACGTACCAGATGCTCACGCCGCGGGTGCCCGGCAGCGGCTGTGCCGTTCCCTCGAACGAGGTCCGCAGGACGTTCATCAGCGTCTCGTAGTCCCCCTCGGCAATCAGATCCGAATCGTCGTGCAGGATCCAAGGCGGCTCCGCAGAGTTCTCCGGGTACGGGTTGTGCCCGAACGTGTCGAAGAGTGGGCGCGTTCTCAGGCTCGAGCTGTACGCGTCGCCGAGGTCGAAGACGAAACCGGCCGGATCGTGCCGGGAGGCCGTCGAGCTGATGACGTTGATCGGTCCCGGGCGGCCGTGCAGCACGTCGTAGCAACGTGCGAGCAGCGCGCCGTACGCCGCCGCGCCGGCGTCCTGCGGCCAGTAGGCCGGCGAGTTGGCCTCGTTCCAGATCTCCACGTCGTGGATGAGCGGGAGGCGCCGTACGACTCCGCGCAGGAACGCGCAGTACTGGTTGCGGTCACGTGCCTCGGTGGGCGCGTATCGGGCGACGTTGTAGACGGCGAGAACGATGCGGTCGTTGAGCTGGATCATCCGCGCCATGCGGTGGAAATAGACCTGTTGCAGCGTCGTGGGCCGTACCTGGCCCGGCTTCCATGGCACGGTCACGCGCACCGCCATCAGGCGCAGGTCGCGGTGGACGCCGACGATCCCTTCCTGCCGGTTCATCCACTTGGCGGTGTCGTCGGTGACGCCGACGATCATCTTCAGGTGGGTCGACTCCACCGGCCCCGGCGCTGCCGCCACGACCGTGAAGGCGAGCACGACGAGCAGGAAGAACCGCAGAGCTTTCACCGGCTAACTCAACAGCACCGCTCGGACAACCACATGCGCCGAATGGGCTATCTCGATGCCGGGGCGGGCTTCGCAGGTCCCGGCTACCAGCGGCCGGAACGAGACACGAACGCCGGGAAATCATCATGCCGAGCGCAGCGAGGCGGATTTCCCGGCGGAGCAGGGGCGGAGGGACTCGAACCACCGGCCTACGGTTTTGGAGCACGCCGCTCAACGCAATGGTTGAGCCAGAATCGCTCCCTGCGCACCATGTTGCGCACCAGTCGGCCCGTTGGCTCGCAAAAAACCGACGCCGGGCCTCGCTCTTCGCAGACGCTGAACCGATCCGCAGTTCTGCGCATGTCGGTAAGCCAGTCTCGGCGAGCATCGCGCGCTTGACGTTTCCGGTCGCGCTATGAGTGAATAGCTGTTGGGTCACACCTACTCAAGCTGGAGGCGGAAATGGCTGGGCTTGACATCAAGAAGATGGATACCCCCGACGAGACGCGTGAGTTCATCGACAAGGGCCACGCGGATGTGGTCGACCTCGGTGGCACAACCGTCCTTATGGGCACGTTCGAGCCGGGCTGGAAATGGTCTGAGCATGTGAAGCCAATCGCTCAAACCGACAGTTGCCAGGCGCCGCATCTGCTCTACATGCTTTCGGGTCGGATGAAGATTGTGATGGAGGATGGCACTGAGGGCGAGATCGGCCCGGGCGATGCCGCGCACATCGCGCCCGGACACGATGCGTGGACAGTGGGTGACGAGGCGTGCGTGGCTGTTGACTTCGGCGGCTCGTCGAACTACGCGAAGAGACAGTGAGCTAGCGGAGTTCGCGTCGCAGGAGATGGCCGGGCTCACTCGGGCTCGGCGGCGCTACGAGATGGCTTGACGCTCCGGTCTGCTCGCGGGGCGAATGAGGATCTGCATCCTCCGAGCGTGCCGTGCGCCTCGGCCATATGCCCTACCAACGAGCGGTTTGCGCTGCAAAGAGGCAGCAGGGGCGGAGGGACTCGAACCCCCGGCCTACGGTTTTGGAGACCGCCGCTCTACCAACTGAGCTACGCCCCTGTGTTAGTCGCGCATTGTAGCCCCGACGAATTCGCCGTCCCGAGGGGCTCTGCCAGGCGGGCTCGGCACGATCGGGTCCAACCGATCTCGCTTGCAAGTCATCATGGCGCCGCAGAGCGGCGCCGGACTTGCGAGCGTCAAGGCCGCCGCTCTACCAACTGAGCTACGCCCCTGGGCTGAGAGGATTGTAGCCGTGGCCTATCCGGATTCCCTTTCGCCGTGACACAGCGGCCTGCGCTGGGCGCGCTGTTCGCCCTGCTTGCGATCGCGTTCGCGGGCGTCGCGTTCGCAGCCGGATACGGGGCCGGGGGAGAGGCCGGCCGGTGGATCATCGCGTTCGCGGCTGCCGCCCTCGCGGTCTGGCTCGGGTCGATGGCCTTCCGGGCGTTCAGGTAAGCCGAAACAGCGCGTATCCTCTCCGCGTGGCCGAGGGCGAAGACACCAAGACGCTTTGGCGCCAGTACACCACGGACAAGAGCGACAAGGCGGTGCGTGACCGGCTCATCCTGACCTACGCGCCGCTGGTCAAGTATGTGGCCGGGCGGCTCGGCTCCGGTCTGCCCGCGCACGTGGACGAGGGCGACCTCGTCTCCTACGGGCTGCTCGGCTTGATCGGTGCGATCGAGCGCTACGACCCTGAGCGCGACGTCAAGTTCGAGACCTACGCGATCTCGCGGATCAAGGGCTCGATCATCGACGAGCTCCGGGCGATGGACTGGGTGCCGCGCTCGGTGCGCGCGCGGGCGCGCGACATCGAGCGGGCGATCGCCGAGCTCGAGCGCAAGCTTCATCGCGCTCCCACCGACGACGAGATCTCGGCCAAGCTCGGCATCACGACGGACGAGCTGGAGGACTCCCTCACCGATATCTCACGCTCGTCGATCGGCGCCCTGGACGAGCTCTGGACCGTGAACACCGGCGGCGGCGATTCGGTGGCTCTCATCGACACGATCGAGGACGCCGATGCGCCGGATCCCCAGGGCTCCCTCTCCAAGACCGAGATGAAGGAGGCGATCGGGGAGGCGATCGCGCGGCTTCCCGAGCGCGAGAAGCTCGTCGTGACCCTCTACTACTACGAGGAGCTCACCCTGCGGGAGATCGGCGAGGTCTTGGGCGTCACCGAGTCCCGCGTCTCTCAGCTCCACACCAAGGCGATCCTGCGCCTCAAGGCTCGACTCTCGGGCGCCACCACCCGGGCCTCGCTCGAATCCTAGTGGTCCGTCCGGCCCACTTTCGCGGCGCCTGACGCGCCAGCACGCGGCGCGTTGCCGCGTCCTCGGGAGCGCCCGGCCTATCAGCCCGCGCGCTCCCTGCGTCCTTGCATCGCTTGGTGTTGGCGCCCCAGGCATCCACGACGCGAGCCGGACGGGCCACCGCGGTAGCATGCGCCGCTAGCGCATGCCACTCGAACCGGGGAAGATCCGAAACGTTGCCGTGGTCGGTCACCGCGGCACGGGGAAGACGTCGCTTGTCGAGGCGCTCCTGTTCCAGGCCGGCGCCACGAACCGCCTGGGCACCGTCGAGTCCGGCTCGACGGTCAGCGACTGGGATGACGACGAGCAGCGCCGCCAGATGTCGCTCTCCGCGTCGATCTGCAACGTGGAGTGGCAGGGCCGCAAGATCAACCTGATCGACACGCCGGGAGACGCGGGTTTTCAGGGCGACGCCATCGCTGCGCTGCGTGTCGTCGAGGGAGCGCTCTTCACCGTGAGCGCTGTGATGGGCGTCGAGGTCCAGACTGCGCGGCACTGGCAGCGTGCCGAGACGGCAGGCCTCTCGCGGGTCATCTTCGTGAACATGCTCGATCGCGAGCGCGCCGATTTCTACCGTGTGCTCGAGGCCCTTCGGTCCCAGCTGTCGCACAAGTGCGTGGCCGTGCATATTCCGATCGGCGTCGAGCACGAGCTCAAGGGAATCGTCGACCTGCTGCACATGCAGGCGTACCTGGATCCCGCCGGTCAGCGCGAGAGCGGCCCGGTCGACATTCCCGACGAAGTCCAGGCCGAGGTCCAGCAGTACAGGGAGAGGCTCCTCGACGCTGTGGTCGAGACCGACGAGGGCCTGATGGAGCGCTACCTCGAGGGACAGGAGCTCTCGCCGGAGGAAGTCGCGAAGGCCCTGAAGGACGCAGTGACGCGCGGCGAGGTCTATCCCGTCGCCTGCGGCGTCGCGTCGAAGAATCTCGGGACGACTGCAGTGCTCGACCTCCTCGTCGAGGGTGTGCCCTCTCCTGCGAGGAAGGGTGCGCCGATCAGCGTGGACGGTGCGGATACGGCGGCGTTCGTCTTCAAGACGATCGCGGATCCGTTCGCCGGCCGCATCAACGTCTTCCGCGTGCTCAACGGCACGCTCAAGGGCGACTCGACGATCGTGAACGCGCGCTCGCACGCCAAGGAGCGGGTCGGGCAGCTCATGCAGCTAGAGGGCAAAGAGCACGTGCAGGTGGCGGAGTTCGGCGAGGGCGACATCGGCGCAGTTGCGAAGCTGAAGGAGACTCAGACGGGCGACGTGCTGATGGACGCCGAACACCAGGTCGAGTTGCCCGAGATCGGCTTTCCGGAGCCTGTGATGAGCTTTGCGGTGACGCCGAAGGCGAAAGGCGACGAGGAGAAGATGGCTGCCGGTCTACGGCGGCTGAGCGAGGAAGACCCGACGATTCAGATGCGGCGCGACCAGCAGACCGGCGAGCAGCTGCTGATGGGACTCTCGCAGATCCACGTCGAGGTTGCGGTCGACCGGCTGAAGAGCAGGTTTAACGTCGAGGTCGAGTTGCACCAGCCACGCGTCCCCTATCTGGAGACGATTCGGAAGGAGTCGCGCGCCCAGGGCCGCTACAAGAAGCAGACTGGCGGGCGCGGTCAATTCGGTGACTGCGTGATCCAACTCGAGCCGCTCGACGGCCACCAGGGCTACGAGTTCGTGGACAAGATCGTCGGCGGCGTCATCCCGCAGAGCTTCCGCCCTGCGGTCGACAAGGGAATCCAGGAGGCGATGCTGCACGGCGAACTCGCCGGTGCTCCGGTTCAGGGACTGCGCGTCCTCCTCGTCGACGGCTCGTACCACAGTGTCGACTCCTCGGAGATGGCGTTCAAGATCGCGGGCTCGATGGCGTTCAAGTCCGCGTACGAGAAGGCCGACCCCGTGCTCCTCGAGCCGATCATGGAGCTCGAGGTGACCACCCCGGACGAGTCCGTGGGGGCGGTGAACGGCGATCTCAACTCACGACGTGGCCGTCTGCAAGGCATGGAGCCGCAGGGCGGTATGACCAACATCAAGGCGGAGGTCCCGATGGCGGAGATCCTCACGTATGCGCAAGCGCTCACGTCGATGACCGGTGGGCGCGGGGATTACCACATGCACTTCCTCCGGTATGACGAAGTCCCGACGCACATCGCGCAGAAGATCATCGAAGAGACCAAGAAGGAAAAGGAAGAAGCCAAGGTCTAGCGATGCTCGAGGGGTCTCGAGCGCGTCCCGTGGCCTGAACTAACGATCCGAGCACTCTGGTCGTACTTGCAGGTCTAATGTGCACGTCCCAGATGACGTAGAGGGATCACAACCGCACGAAAACCCCAAGGCCGGAGGCTAAGCGACGCGTAGCGGCTTAGTGGTCGCGGCCGGAAGTTCGGTCGAGCATGGAGGAGCTGGACCGCTCGCTGCGAATCACTGCGGTGATGGTGGGACGCAGCCCCTGCGGGATCCGATGAGTCGGCGGCTTGTGCGCGCGACCGGGATCGTCTTCGTCGTGACGGTCCTCGTGTCGGAGCTCTTGAAGGGCGACAGCCCCTCGCCGACCGGCCCCGAGCAGGAGATCGCCACGTTTTTCGGCGACCACCGCTCGACGATCCTCGCCGGTGCCTACGTGCAGATGTTGGCGCTCTTCCTTTTCGCGCTGCTCTTCGCCGCCCTGGCGAACGAGCTCATGTCGCAGGAGTCGCTCTCCGGCCGCCTCGCCCGGCTTGCGCTCGTGTTGGTGCTCGTCGCCTACACGACCTACGTCTTCTTGACCTCCGCGCTCGCATTCGGCTCCGCGCTTGATGCCGGGCCGGCGGTCGGCAAGGCGCTCTGGGAGATTCGATTCGTCGCGGAGACGTTCATCAACTTCCCCGTCGCGATGTTCGTCGGCTCCATCGCCTTCGCTGCGCATGGTGTGGTGCAACGGTCGTGGTATCGCTGGTTCTCACTCGCCGTCGCGCTCGCGTTCCTCGTCGGCGGTGCGACCGTGGCGAGGAACGGCTTCTTCGCCCCAGACGGCGGTTACGGATTCATCCTCTTCTGGCTCCTGCCGTTGTGGGTCGCCGTGACCGCGTTTGTGGCGAGCCCCCGCCGCGTCGCAGCTCCGGCTTAAGTTGCAGCCGGACGTTCTGTCGTGCTTGAAAGGAGCTGTGCTGATCGCGGTGACCCGGTTGCGGTGATGGCGGGACGGAGCCCTTACGGGATCGTCTTGAGCAGCGAGGAGCGGGCCGAGCTTGAGCGCCGCGTGGCCTGCTACACGCTGCCGCACAAAGTCGTGCAGCGGGCGAAGATGATCCTCTACGCCGCAGAGGGCTTGACGAACGTGGAGGTCGCTCGGCGGCTGGAGACGGCGCCGGAGGTCGTCGCTCGCTGGCGAAGACGCTTCCACGACGAGCGGCTTCCGGGGCTCGAGGATCGGGCGCGGTCGGGTCGTCCGCGCCGTTTTCCCCCCGGAAGAGATCGCCCAGGTGAAGGCGATCGCCTGCGAGCTGCCGCAAACGCAGGGCGTCCCGCTCTCGCGCTTCTCACGCGCTGAGCTGCACCGGCTGGTCGTCGAGCGCGGGATCTGCGAGGCGTCGGCCTCGACGATCGCCCGCTGGCTGGCCGAGGACGCAATCAAACCCCGGCAGTACCGCTCGTGGGTGTTTCCCACCGACCCGGAGTTCCTCGCCAAGGCAGAGCGCGTCCTCGACCTGTACGAGGGCCGGTGGGAGGGGAAGCTGCTGCACCCGGGCGACCTCGTCATCTGCGCCGACGAGAAGCCCTCGATCCAGGCCCGCCGCCGCATCCACCGGCCGCTGCCGACTGGTCGCGGCTCGCCCCAGCGGGTGGAGCACACCTACGAGCGCAGGGGAGCGCTCTGCTACCTCGCCGCCTGGGACGTGCGTCGTGGCAGGGTCTTCGGTCGCTCCGAGCAGAAGGGCGGGATCGAGCCCTTCGGCCGGCTCGTCCGGCAAGTGATGACGAAGGAGCCATACGCCTCCGCGCGCGTGTTCTGGATTGTCGACAACGGCTCCTCCCACCGCGGCCACGCATCGATCGACCGCCTGCAGGGGCGCTGGCCAAACCTCGTCCTTGTCCACCTGCCCCTGCACGCGAGCTGGCTGAACCAGATCGAGATCTACTTCTCGATCGTTCAGCGCAAAGTGCTCCAGCCGAATGACTTCAACGACCTCGTCGTGCTCGCTCGCACCCTTAACGAGTTCGAACACCACTACAAGGTCGCCAAGCCCTTCGACTGGACGTTCACCCGGGCCGACCTCGCCGACCTCATGGCGAGCCTCTCTCGACACGAGCCACCACTCCGGCTCGCCGCGTGAAAAGCACGACCGAACTTGTGACCGCGACCACTTAGCCGCAGGCGTACTGATGTGGGCGCGGACGCTTTTAGCGCCCGTGCCCACACGGTTGAGCGCTATCGCCGACCGTGCGCCAATGAGAGTGCGCGGGCTTCGCCCGCGCACATTCCCCGGAAGCGGCGAGCCTAGACCCCGAGCGAAAGCGTGAGCTTTCGCTCGGATGCGGTTAGACGCTCTGCGGCTGTGGCTGTCCCGGCTGCTCGCCGGCGCGTAGCCGCGTGATCAGGTCGGAGACGTCGGCGAGCTCCTGCTCGAGGTCGCGTTGATAGCTCTCGAGCCGCTCGAGGACGTTCTCGCGGTCGTACCACCGAAGGCCGAGGCCGCGGTGGTGTCGTCTGCGTCCGTGGTGCATGTTTCACCTCCCTTCGTAACGATCGAGAAAAGTGTCGATACGTTCGCGCGAGCCCTGGAGGGCGCCCGCCCACTCGTCGAGCAGGCGCCTGCCTTCGACCGTCAGCTCATAGGTGCGTTTGGCGGGTCCCGGCTCGCCTGCCTCCCAGCGTGAAGTGACCAGGCCGTCCTCCTCGAGGCCCCGCAGCACCCGGTAGAGGTTGCCCATGTCGACGCGCGCCTCGCCCGTCACGCTGGGCAGCGCTTCCAGCAGCTCGTAGCCGTGCGTAGGTCTCTCGCGCAGCAGCAGGAGCAGCGCGGGCTCGCTGAAGCGCTCGACCCGGGCGCGGACGCCCCAGTGCCCGGGCCGAACCATGCTCCGGCAACGGGCTCCGCGGCCCCCGCGCGGTCTCACGGTCTACCTACATGTAAAAGACACATGTAACAGCGACACTAGCAGTTGCAACCGTCGAGCCCTGGGCTAGGGTCCACGTCGTGCGCCAGTTGGCCCGACATCCCGCCAAGCGGGTCTGTGCCGTCTGCGAGCGGTCCCTGCTCACGGGCGAGCGGGCGATTCGCTTTTCACCGGACGGCGAGGAATTTGTCGACGTCTGCCCGCTCTGCCAGGAGTTGGCGATCGACTACGGCTGGGTCAAGGAAGGCAGCCCGACCTCACCGACCGTCCCGAACCAGCGGCGCCGTCGCCGCCACGGCATCGCCTCGCTGTTCGACCCGCGGCGCCAACCACCGGACGATCCGGTCGTGTCCGAGCCGATCCTGCGTCGGCTGTCCGCCCCCGAGCAGCAGATGGTCGAGGCTGCCGACATCTTCAATTCAAGCGACTACCGCCGGACGGTCGGCGGCATCGCGAAAAGCCTCGGCAAGCCGCGCGCGAGCATCGTGCCGCTCTCCGGGGTCAGCGGTGAGCTGATCGTGACGGTCGCCTGGGACATCTCCTGGTACCAGTACCGCGTCAGTCCAGAGTCGGCTCAACCGGTCCGCCTGGCCGAGCGCGGACACGAGATGGCGGAGCTCGATGCGGGGTACCAGCGCTGGAACGCGAGCATCGAACAGGACGGTCGGCTGGTTCCCAAGATCTCTCCCCTCTAGTCGGAACACAGGGC
>Ga0137374_10003000_pt1 | contig 19776 bp, 21 predicted proteins | sample SagtaG_20_FD_104811 | JGI IMG/M metagenome (GOLD analysis project Ga0137374, IMG submission 104811) | Vadose zone soil microbial communities from Sagehorn Ranch, Mendocino, California, USA - Sage1_R_100_16 metaG | ecosystem: Environmental > Terrestrial > Soil > Vadose zone | place: USA... | reverse complement strand
GCTCCATCGGAAAGAGCATGCCCATCTTGAGGACACGGATACCGTGGCGCCGCAGCCCCTCGTCGTCCAGTCCCAGCTCGAGCAGGGCCTGGCGCACGTCGAAGTAGGTCTTGCCCGTCGTCATGATGCCGAGCCACGCGCCGGGCGAGGGCACCGTGATCCGGTTGAGCTTGTTCTCGTACGCGTAGAGGCGCGCCAGCTCGAGCCGGGCGTACTGGAGCGTCCGCTCCATGTCGAGCCCGTAGGGCGGGATCAGGTTGACGTTGATCGCGTGTTCGAAGGGACGGCCGTCCAGCTCGACCGTCGGAATGACCGGACTGACGCGCTCCGGCGAGACCTCGGCCGTGCCCGCCTCGTCGGCGACGTTCGTGACGATCTTGACGCCGACCCAGAGCCCGGAGACGCGCGAGAGCATGAAGCCGTGCAGCCCAAGCTCGAGGATGTCCTGGACATTGCCCGGGAAGATCGTCGGCATGAGCGCGTCGTAGAGCGCGACCTCCGAGTGGCTCGGGAGGGTCGAGGACTTGGACACGGGGTCGTCGCCCGCCAGGGCCAGCACGCCGCCGTTTTTCCCGACGCCCGCGTAGTTGGCGTGCTTGAAGGCGTCGCCCGTCCGGTCCACGCCCGGCGCCTTGCCATACCACATCCCGAGCACGCCGTCGTACTTCGGGCGCGGGAAGAGGCCGACCATCTGGCTGCCGAAGATCGCCGTCGCGCCGAGGTCTTCGTTCAGGCCCGACGAGAAGACGACCTGGTGGGCCTCCAGCAGCTTCTTCTCGCGCTCGAGCGTCTGGTCGAAGCCGCCCAGCGGCGAGCCGCGGTAGCCGGAGATGAACGTCGCCGTGTTGAGGCCCCGCCGCCTGTCGGCGCGGTGCTGGTCGAGCGGAAGCCTGACGAGCGCCTGGATGCCGGAGAGGTAGATGCGCCCCGACTCCTGCGTGTACTTCGCATCCAGCGAGAACCGGTCGGCCTTGCTGATCATGAGCCCCCCTTCAGGGGATGGCGGTGTCGGGTGGGACGACGATTCACATGGTAGTCGGGAACTCCGTCCGAGGCAACTGTCCGCGGTCCGCCGCGGACACCGGCGGATCGGCGAGCCCGTGTGCTAGCCGCGCTGGCCCGAGTACGTGCCGCGGCCGACGGCGACGAGCGCCCGCTGCTCGTCGTAGACCTCCACGTCCACGAGCGCCACGGTGCGCCCGGCCCGGCGGACGCGCGCGGTGCCGGTGAGGGCGCTGCCCACCGCGGGGCGCAGGTAGTCGACCCGCAAGTTGATCGTCGCCACGCCGCCGCCGACCGCCATCCCGATGGCGTAGTCGCCCACGGAGTCGATGAAGGCCGCGATCGGCCCGCCGTGGAACTGACCGGTGCCCAGCCGTCGCTCGAGCTCCGGCCTCATCGGCATGCTCACCGTCAGCGTGCCGGCCTCGTGATCGAGCGCGACGACGCGGAGGCGCAGGAAGCCGAGGAACGGCGAGGCGTCGAACGTGGCCTGGATCTGCTCGGCGGAGAGCCTCTCGGGCGCCTCGCTCATGGCCGCACGACGACCTTGCCCATGACCTCGCGGTCTTCGAGGAGGCGGAACGCCTCGTTCACCTCCGCGAGCGGCAGCTCGCTGTCGATGACGGGCGTCAACTGTCCCTGCTGTATGAGCGTCAGGAGCGTGGCGAGATCCTCCCGCATCCAGCCGTTCGACCCCAGGATCCTGAGCTCGAACGTCCAGATGAAGCGCAGGTCCTCCTTGGGATCGAAGCCGGCCGTGGCCCCGCAGGTGAGCACCTTGCCCTGCCGGTGCAGGACCTTGAGCGATGGCACCCACGTGTCGCCGCCCGTGAAGTTGACGACCACGTCCACTCCGCCCGTGAACTTCCGCCGGTGCGGCTTGCCGAAGGTCTCGTGGACCCACTTCACGAAGTCGTGCTTCGTGTAGTCGAGAAGATGGTCGGCGCCCAGGTCCTTGAGCCGCGCGAGCTTGCCCTCGCTGCTGGCGCAGGCGATCACTTCCGCGCCCGCCAGCTTCCCGAGCTGCACGCAGCAGGTGCCGACGCCACCGGAGGCGCCGAGGATCAAGACCTTGTCCCCCCGCTTCACCGCGCCGATCGTGTGCATCATGCGCACGGCCGTGCCGTAGGCCACGGGCAGGCACGCGGCGGCGTCATACCCGACGTCCCCCGGCAACGGGACCAGGTGGTGCGTGGGCACGCGGCAGTATTCGGCGAGCCCGCCGTGCCACATCTCGCCCATGAGGCCGCCGGGCCCGACCCTGTCCACGGGATCGACCATGACCCGATCGCCGACCTTCCACCCCGTGACGGCGCGGCCCGTCTCGACGATGTCGCCGGCGAAGTCGACGCCCATGATGCAGGGCATGGGCACCTTGATGCCCGGCATCCCCCGGCGCGTGAAGATATCGTGGTAGTTGAGCGTCGTCGCGCGGACTCGAATCACCACGTCGTCGGGCCCAGGCCGCGGATCAGGGAAGGCCGGCTCGATCCTGATGGTGCCGGGACCGCCGTGCTCGTAGATGACCGCGGCTCTCATGCCTTCGCTTCCATCTCTCGGTGCTTGAGAGCCAGGCGCCGCAGCGCGACCCGGTCCACCTTGCCGGTGCTCCCCAGCGGCAGCTCCGGCACGAAGACGACGTGCCGCGGGTGCTGAAAGGCCGGTCCGTGAGCCAGCGCGTGGCGCTTGACCTCGTCTTCCGTCACGTGGCTGCCGGCGCGGGCCACCACGAACGCGAACGGCTTCTCGTACTTGATCTCGTCGGGGATCGGCACCACGCAGGCCTGGAGAATGTCCGGGTGGCGCTCCAGCACCGTCTCGACTTCGGCCGGATAGATGTTCTCGCCGCCGCAGACGAACATGTCGTCCGCGCGCCCGACGAAGTAGTAGGCGCCCGTCTCGTCGCGCCTCAAGATGTCACCGGAGATGTACCAGCCGTCGGAGGTCAGGACCTCGCGCGTCTTGTCGGGCAGGTTGAGATAGCCGGTCATGTTGGCGGGCGTGCGGATCCAGAGCATGCCCTCCTCGGCATCGCGGCCGTCGGGACCGACGAGGCGCACTTCGACGTTCGGACGGGGCCAGCCGAGGGCCAGGTCGGGCTGGTGGCGGCCGTCCGGATGGGGGCCGAACATGACCGGGCCGGCTTCCGTGGTGCCGTAAATATAAGCGATCGCCGCCCCCGGGAAGGCCTTCTTGACCGCGTCGATGAGCTGCTGCGTCGTGGGCGCCGAGCCCATTCTCACCGCGCGCACCGAGGTGAGGTCGGTGCGCGCGAGCAGGTCGGCCTCCCGGAGGATCAGCGCCAGCATCGTCGGCACTGAGGTGAGGAACGTCACCCGGAACCGGCCGATCGCCTCGATGTACCGGCGGGCGTCGAACTGCGGGAGCAGGATCATGGCGGCGTGCGCCGCGAACACCACCTTGCTCGTGCCGAGCGCGCTCATGTGGAAGAGCGGAGCGGCCACGATGAAGCGCTCCTGGCCGAGGTCCTTGCCCGCGGCGAGGCGCGACCGCACGGCCCAAAGATGGCCGTCGTGGGAGAGCGGCACGCCCTTCGGCCGGCCCGTCGACCCCGAGGTGTAGAGCACCATCGCCGTCTCCCGGGGCCCGGGGCGCACGGTGGCGAACTCGCCGTGGTCCAGGAGCGCGTCGAAGCCGTCGCCCGCCCTGGAATCGAAGTCGACCAGCGGGATCCCGGCCGGGACGCGCGCGCGACGCTCGGCGTCGCAGAAGACCAGCTGCGCGCCCGAGTCGCGCAGGACGAACTCGACGGTCTCCCGCGGAAACTTGTGATTCACGGGGACCGAGACGAGTCCGGCGCGCATCGTGCCGAAATACGCGATGAGGAACTCGGCGCGGTTCCCGGCGAGGATCCCGACCGCGTCACCGCGGCGGAGGCCGCGAGCGAGGAGGCCCCGCGCGCACGCCTTGGCCAGCCGGTCGATCTCCTCGTGCGAGTATTCGCGGGGGCGCCCCCAGTCGAGACAGTCGATCAGGGCCGTGGCGCCGCCGGATCGAGAGCGGTCGAGCAGGTCGCCCAGGTTGACGGGTTGGGTCATCTGGACTGCTGAATATACACCACTTGTGCAGAGCCGCTCCGGGGGCTGCCGCTCTTTCCGGGAGCCGGGTGCGTGCCACCCCGGGTGCGTGCCAAGCCGGGCGCGTGCCAAGCCGGGCGCGTGATAGTATCCGAGCCCGGAAGCGCCCGAGATGGCCCGATGCGATCCGAGCAGGCCCGATGCTATCCGAACAGGAGGACCCATGCGAGTAACCCGGCGATCGGCCGTCCTGGCGACGCTTATCGTGTTGATCGCGGACTGGGCGGCGCTCGCCGCGGCGGCCGACAGCTGCGCCCGCGGCGGCAAGCTCGACCCGATCTACTGCGACGACAACGGCGATGGCATCGCGGATCTGCCCAAGGATCCGGCCAAGCTCCTGAACCCGGACACGCTCGTGTTCGCCTACGTCCCGGTCGAGGACCCGGCCGTGTACGGACCCGTCTTCGCCGATTTGCTGCGCCACATCGAGAAGGTCACCGGCAAGAAGGTCCAGTACTTCGGCCCTCAGAACTACGCGGCCCAGCTCGAGGCCATGCGCTCGGGCCGGCTGCACGTCACCGGTTACTCCACCGGGAGCGTGGTGTGGGCCGTCAACGTGGCCGGCGCGGTGCCCTTCGCCCAGATGGCCACGGACAAGGGACCGCGCGGCTATCACATGGTCGTGATCGTCCGGGCGAGCGACGCCAGGATCAACTCGGTGACCGACCTCAAGGGCAAGCGCGTCGCCCACGTCTCCCAGACCTCGAGCTCCGGCCACCAGGCGCCCGTGTACTTCTTCACCAAGCAGGGCGTCGTGCCGGGCAAGGACTACGAGATCGTCTTCTCGAGCAAGCACGACAACTCCATCCTGGGCGTGATCAATGGCGACTACGACGCCGCCCCCGTGGCCGACACGGTGCTCGAGCGCATGGTGAACCGCGGCGTGGTCAAGCGCGCGGACTACAAGGTCGTCTACACCTCGCCCGTGTTCCCCACCGCGGGCTTCGCGTACTACTACGCCCTGGATCCCAGGCTGGCGGCCAAGATCAAGGAGGCCTTCTTCTCCTTCAAGTTCCAGGGCACGAGTCTGGGGAAAGACTTCCGCGACGCGACCCACTTCGTCCCCATCGACTACAAGAAGGACTGGGACGCCGTCACGGGCATCCTCGAGGCCAACGGCGTGGTCTTCTCCCGCGAGTCGGCCGAGTACAAGAAGCTCTCCGCGCCGCCGAGAAAAGGCGGGGAGTAGGGGCCCGCCCGGCCGGTGCTCGACGTCGCCGGGCTCACCAAGCGCTATCCCGCCGGGGACGAGGCCCTTCGCGGAGTCTCGCTCGCCGTCGGCGCCCACGAGGTGGTCTTCGTCATCGGACCTTCGGGCGCCGGCAAGAGCACCCTCATCCGCTGCGTCAACCGCCTGGTCGAGCCCGATTCGGGATCGGTCAAGCTGGATGGCTTGGAGCTGACCACGCTCGGGCCGGCCGGGCTCAAGCTCGCGCGGCGGCAGATGGGCATGATCTTCCAGGAGTTCAACCTGGTCGAGCGCCTCACGGTGATGGAGAACGTGCTCACCGGGCGGCTGGGCTACGTCCCGCTCTGGCAGGCCTGGCGGCGCCGCTTCCCCACCGCGGACGTGGCGCTGGCGTTCGACACGCTCCGGCGCGTCGGGCTCGAGGGCATGGAGAACAAGCGGGCCGACGCGCTGTCGGGAGGTCAGCGCCAGCGGGTCGGCATCGCGCGCGCTCTCTGCCAGAGGCCCAAAATCCTGCTCGTCGACGAGCCGACGTCCAGCCTCGACCCCAAGACGGCCGAGGCCGTGATGGCGCTCATCACCCAGCTCGCCACCGAGGAGCGCATCCCGGCCCTGGTGAACATCCACGACGTGCCGTTGGCCCGGCGGTTCGCCCAACGGGTCATCGGCCTCAACGCGGGACGCGTGGTATTCGAAGGCCCCCCAGCCGATCTCGACGGCGCCGCGCTCGACCGCATCTACGGCGGCGCTCCCGGCGAGCTAGCCGAGGCGCTTGCGTGAGCCAGCCTGCGGCGTGGCGGCCGCCGCCGGCCTTACCCTACCGGTGGATGGGCCCGGCCTGCTGGCTCGCGCTGGGCGCCTTTCTCGTCTGGAACGCCGCCAACCTCGAGCTGGACCCGGCGCGGATCCAGCGCGGCCTGGCCCGCGCCGGGACGGTGTTCGCCAGGGCCTTCCCACCCGACTTCCAGCGCTGGCGGCTGCTGCTCGAGGGCATCACCGAGAGCGTCCAGATGGCCACGCTCTCGACCGCCCTAGGCGCGGCGCTCGGCATCCCGGTGGCGATCCTGGCCGCGCGCAACGTGGTGCCGCTGCCGACGTACGCGGTGGGCCGCGGCATCGTCTCGCTCGGGCGGACGTTTCACGAGATCATCGTGGCCATCATCATGGTCAAGGCCGTGGGCTTCGGCCCGCTTGCCGGCACGCTCACGCTCACCGTCAACTCGCTGGGCTTTTTCAGCAAGCTGCTGGCCGAGCAGATCGAGCAGATCGACCGCGGCCAGGTCGAGGCCGTCCGCGCGACCGGCGCGGGACGCGGCGCGGTCCTGCTCTTCGGCGTGCTGCCCCAGGTGCAGCCGCGCATCGTCGGGCTCACCGTGTACCAGTGGGACATACACCTCCGCCAGTCCACGATCATCGGGATCGTCGGGGCGGGAGGCATCGGCACGACGCTGTACAACTCATTTTCCCGCTACGACTACGACTTCAGCCTGGCCATCCTCCTCGTCATCGTCACCATCGTCGCGGCGGGCGAGTGGGTGAGCGCCTGGGCCCGCAGGAAAATCCAGTGACGGCGCCTCCGGCGGCGGCCCCGCCGGTCTGGACCCGATTCAGCCGCAGTCAGAGAGCGGCGCGGCTCGCCGCGCGCCTGGCGGTGGCGCTGGTGCTCGTGTGGGCGGCCCGCGGCATGGGGGTCCGCTGGGAGTGGGTCGCCGACTCCCCGGCCCAGCTCGCAGACCTCTTCGTCCGGATGGTCCCGCCCGACTGGGCCTTCACCGGCGCGCTGGTCAACCCGCTCGTGCAGACGGTGAACATCGCGACCCTTGGCACGGCCGCGGCCGTGCTCCTGGCCCTGCCCGTCGCCTTTCTCGCGGCGCTCAACACCACGTTCAACCGGGGCACCTATCTGCTCGCCCGCCTGCTCATCGTGGTCAGCCGCTCGGTGGACTCGCTCATCTGGGCGCTGATCTTCATCATCATCGTGGGGCCGGGTTCCCTGGCCGGGGCGCTCGCCGTGGGCGTGCGCTCCCTGGGTTTCGTCGCCAAGCTCTTCGCGGAAGGCATCGAGGAGATCGACCGGGGCCAGGTCGAGGCGGTGACGGCGACCGGGGCCGGCCGCTTCCACGTCCTGCTCTACGGCATCGTGCCCCAGATCCGGCCGGTGTTCGCCGGCGTCTGCATGTTCCGCTGGGACATCAACATCCGTGAGTCGACGGTGCTCGGCATCGTGGGGGCCGGCGGCATCGGCTTCGTGCTGAACGAAGCCATCCTGGGGCTCGAGTGGGCGCGCGTCAGCCTTATCTTATTGGTGATCCTGGGCGTCGTCGCCCTGTCCGAGGTGGCCTCGGCCTGGATCCGGCGCCGTCTCGCCTGAGCCCCCCGCGGCAGGATGCTCCCGCCGAGACGAGACTGACCACGTTGCCGCCGCCGAGGACAGAAAAGTATCGCTGGCCGAGCGTTCGCGGCCGTGGCGTGAAACTCAGGTTGCCTGCTGGCGTGTCGTAGCTTGATCACCGTCACCTTGGCGGCGAACTCTGGGATCCGGATCCCCTCCGCGGGCAACGTCCCACGGTGACCGGCCGCGGCGAGCGCACGCGAGCGACTGGTCGGCTCCAGCGCGAGGTTGGCCTTCAACGTCGCGAGTGCCAGCGTCGAGGAAGTCGCCGACCATGCATTACAGCCAGCACGACAGCCTCGCGCGGAAGTAAATAGCATACGGGAACCGGCGCACCAGCGCTCGCCGCGTTTCGCCGTGGACGCGCGGATGAGCGAGAGGATGTTCAAGGATCGCCATCAGCACTCTGTCGACCTCGGTCGCAAACGATTGTCCGAGACCGGGTTGTTGGTCGTCGTACCCAGAGGCGGGTGTCGAGGAGTTCGGACTCGGCTTCCGGCCGAAAGACAAGGCGAGGCGTCACGCCTCGCCCGCGAGCTTTCGGCGCACCTCATCCCAGGGAATGGCCGAGCCCGCGTTCGCGACGTGTTCAGCCAGGCGGCGATCCAGTTCCGCCTCCTGCTCGGGAGTAAGGGCGAGTTCGGCCTCGCGTTCGGCCTCTGGGAGGCTCTCCCACAAGGCCATGGCGATCTCAACGCGGGGAGTCTGAGAAGCTCGGCAAGTGTGTTCGATAGCATGTCCTGATCCTCCCACTGCCGCGTCCGTCGGACAAGGCCGGTCACTGGAGCGAACGCTCGGGTGGCCGGTCGCGGCGAGCCAATGCGAGCCAGCGGTCCACTCCACTGCGGCGTTAGTCAGCCCGCTCATTTCGCCGGCTCCCAGCCTCGCCCGATCTGCTCGATCTGCATGTGCCCACTGAAGTCCGCCATGTGTCGGAGTAATTCACCGAATGAAACACCGCCTGTCAAGCCTCGTCGCCAAACCTGTGAATCGACCGTGCCAAGCACGAGGTAATCGAGGGGGCGACTCGAGCCTTCGGCGTTGCGCAGTCGAGCTCTGATGAGCCGCTCGAGTTCGTCTTGGTGGACGATGAGCATGTCGCAGGCGACGCACATCCGGCAGCTCTTGCGAAGAATGAAAAGCCCGAGTCCTTCAGTGTGGATCGCGAGCGGCAGTTTGCGAAGGCGAGTCTGCGCCCGGCATCCAGGGCACGTCGTGAAGCGCACCTCAGGATAAGCGTTCAGGACTAATGAATACCGCGGCGTCAACGCTCCCATGCGTCGCGAAGTCGCCTTCCGCCGATTCGATCCTCGCTGCACCGCTCCCTTGACTGTGATTCCTGCCCCCTGCTGGCAACGCTCAGGCTGAGCGGCCGGCGTCGAGCCGGGCCGCTCCAGCCTGTTGTTGGACGGCCACTCCTGGCGTCAAGAAATGGGCCAGGGTTTTCAAATCTAGCTCCTGAACTGTGCTCAAACTCCGGCACTGCCTGGCGGTGGGGTATGTCTCGCATGACGCGCGTTTCGTGTTTCTCTCGTTCCTCATCGACCCCCATTCTCCGTATGAGGAGATAAGCGACTGCAGCGAGTGCGCATGCGAGAATCACGAGCCCCGCGAGCATCATCTCGACCCCTCCTCAACCGGGATCGGCTGAGCGGCGATTCCGTCAGACAGCGCCTCAGAGGCGGCCAGATGCTGCACTTCGTTCCATGTCGCCTCAGCGCTCATTCTCAGCACTTCCGCCCTCTCGCCCGAGCAGCACCTCCAGTTCTCGCCTTCCGCCAGGTTCTCGCCCTCCGCCCCCCGGTACAAGGCGCTCGCCTGCCTTACTCGATAACCTCGTCGGCGCGCATCAGCATCGATCGCGGCACAGTGAGGCCCAGCGCCTTGGCGGTCTTGAGGTTGATGACCAGCTCGAAGGTCGTCGGTTGCTGGACCGGCAGATCGGCGGGCTTGGCGCCCTTGAGGACCTTTCCCGCGTAAGCACCGACCAGGCGAAAGGCAGAAGTTAGGCTTGGTCCATAGCTGATCAGGCCGCCGGAAGCGGCGAATTCACGCCACGCATAGATCGACGGAACGGCACGGCGCGATGCCAGCGCCACGAGCTGCTCGCGCCGGCCGGTCAAGAACGGATCCGCGCCGACGACGAGCGCGCCAGCATGCAGTTGGACTAGGGAGGCGAAGGCGGTGTCGATCTCGCTTTCGCTGCGGGCTTTCAGGACATGGAGCTGCAACCCCTTCGTGCGCGCTGCTTTCTGCACGTCTCGAATGACGCGCTCGCCAGTCGCATTGTTCGGGTTCACCAGCAGGGCAATCACCCCAGCCCGTGGAACCAGCTCAGACAGCAGCTCAAGCCGCTTAGCCGTCAGATCGTCCGCGATGCTGACCCCCGTGAGGTTGCCGCCCGGCCGGGCGAGGCTGGCGACCAGCCCGTCCCGGACCGGGTCGGCGCCACCCCTGAAGACGATCGGGATCGTCGAGGTCGCGCTTTTCGCGGCTAGTGCCGCAGGCGGGTTGCCCGCCATGATCAAATCGACCTTGCGGCCGACGAGATCGGCGGCCAATGCGGGCAGCCGATCGTAATTGCCCTCCGCCCAGCGGTATTCGATCGCCAAATTCCGTCCCTCGACGTAGCCGGCTTCGCTCAGTCCCTGGCGGAACGCGCCCATAAACGGTCCAGAAGACGTGCTGGACGAATTGGCGCTGAGGACGCCGATCACCGGCATCGCCTTCTGCTGCGCGCGCGCAGCGAGCGGCCATGCTGCCATCGCGCCGGCGAGAAAAATTATGAAATCGCGTCGCCTCATACCTGGCCTCTCGCTCTGTGCGTAGTGCGTAGACGGCATAAACTCAGAGCGCTTGGTCATTCGAGATTGTCGCCGCAGCCGTCCAACGCTTGCCGTGACCGGCGCCGGCCAGAAGACTTACCGCGTAGCGCCACCGCGTTTTCACCGGCGTCCGGTCGACGGCTTGGTTGGGCGTCACTGTGACGGGGCCTCCCACGGTACAGGGAGAGGTATTCCATCGGCGGTCTTTACTCGCACCGGGGCCATGCCAAGGGCGGCAACCAACTTCATCTCTTCGTCCGAGGTATTCACGATCCGATGCACAACGTCTGGTTCTAGGATTAGCGTTGAGTTCGGACCGAAGGTGAAGTTCTTTTCTCCCACCGTACAAGTTCCGGAGCCGGAAAGAACAAGGATGACCTCTTCGCATGCGTGGCAATGCACGGGTGTTACCGCTCCTGGCGCCATCGTCTGCAACCAGACTTCCATCGTCTTTACACCTTGCTTGTGACCTCCGATGGTTTGGTGCCGCAGCCCAGGTAGTTCGAGCGTCTCCAGTTCATCATTCCTGACTATTGGCATATCGCCTCCTTTGACGCCCAACGCGCGGCGTCAGCGGCATGCGGCGCTCTGGCCGCGCGTCCGCTGAACGCCGACGTTGGACCGCTGATGGGACTGTCAGCGACGATCAAGCAGTTCCTCGACCGTAATCCCGATGTCGCGCGCGATCTTCCGCAGCAACGTGGGTGAGATATCCCGTCCAGGATGGAAGGGGACAGTCGTTCCGCGCCCGTCGGCGTGCCTGAACTGTCGATGCGACCCACGCTGGCGCACGCCGACGAATCCCAGCCGCTCCAGCAGCGCGACCACTTCGCGCGGCTTGAGGACCGGGATCGACCCCACTGCTACGCGACCTGGATCGTCTGGACACCGACAAATTCGGACTCTAGTTTCGGCTCGCCATCTTCGAGGAGCATCTCGACGACTTCCTGAAGATTTCGCCGCAGTTCGTCGAGACCCTCACCCTGACTGTGGGCACCCGGCCAGCCCGGGACGTAGCCCACGTACAGGCCCGTGTCGGGGTCTCGCTCAACTACGATGTTGAAGGTGCGCATCGTTCAAACTCCTTCCGATCGATCCGACTCTGTAGCTCGCCAGAATCGTATCCGTTGTCGGCCCAACGTTCGGTATCAGCCGCGGCCGAAGGCCGTCGGCTGCATGCCGTGGTTCGACGTCCGTTGAGATTCACGGTTTTCAAGGAGCTCCGCGCAGAGTGCTGACCACCGCTTCGATGAGCCGCTGGAGGGCCTCGTGCGTCAGAGCCGCAACCTGAGCGACCATCAGGTCCGCGCTGGCCGTGAACAATTTGCCAGGTCGCGCATAACTGTCAGAGCGAAGCGAGCCAGAGCCGAAGCTCGATGGTGTCATAGGAACGGCTCGTGGGTCGCCGTACGGATTACTCGTGACTTGACAGAGGATCCAATCACCGCGGCCGGCGTCGAGCCAAGACGATAGCCGGCCGTAGCTTGGCCTGAGAGAGATCTGAGAACGGGAACGGGACGAGAACTATCCCGCCGGCTGAAGGTGCGACCACGCGGCATCTTCCTCCGGCCGGCTCCAGTCAGCAAGGGCCCGCTCACTCAAGAGCGCGGCCTCGCTCCGTGGCGCATCGTCGAGGATCGTGAGGAGTGCGCGACGCGGCCCTGGCAGCTGGATGTCCTCCAGCAGGCGGACGTTGCCACTCGCGTCGACCACTGCCTCAACTGTCCGGATCATGAGCACCCTCCACCCCTCGATAATACCCCAGCCCATTTGTTCGCGTGCTGCGGCGAACGCACGGCTGAGGGGCCGGCGTGAGCCGGTCCGCTCAAGCCGGTAGTTCGACAGTGCAGCGCCCTCAGCACCGGCTGCGTTCCCACTCGGCCACGGAGGAGAAATGCACGACATCGCATGAGAAGAGCGCATGCACGCGCTCGGCCACTCTTGGCGACGGATTGACGACCTCGATCCGTTTCGTATGCGATACCCAGGCCTTGTAGAGTTCGGTCAAGTCGACGTCGCTCTCCGCTAGGCCTACACCCCACATCGTGAGCTGCTCCGGTGCTCGAGCAGCAACGGGCGCGAGAATCATAGCCGCGATCGGGTGCTGCGAATAGCTCTTGTTGAGCCGGGGAGGGATGAGACCCGAGTAGCTCCGGAACCCTGGGGGCTGGGGCATCCCGAGCCACTCAGGCTGGCCGAAAGCGAAATGCTGGTCGTTAGAAACCATGTTCAAAGAGCCATGCGGCTTGCACACGAGAATTTGATCGGCATTCGGAACGATTGGTGAATAGGCAAACGGTCGGTTCGCCTGACTGAGGGCGAGTTCGAATACCGTATCGTAGTTGAGATTCAGTACGAGATCACCGGCCATGAGCACCGAGGCGACGCCCTTCGAAAGCGCGAAGCTCTTCCAGCCGCGGCCATTCTCGAAGAAGCACTGCAACATCAGGAACTGCAGCGGGCTACCGACGCCGTGATAGAGGAGATTCTCCCAAAACCCTCCACCCGGATCAGCAGCGACGTCCGCACTCGATCCTCCGGCTTCGGTGATTCTGAGACCAGAAATGAACCCGGGCGGCACGTTGACGAGATCGGGCACCCACGGTCGGTTTCGGTTTACCCAAGAAAACTTCAGGAATGTCTCAATGTTGACTCGACCCTTCTCTTCAAGCCGATAGAAGAGTTCGCGAGGGTCATCTCCGAGGTCGGTATACCCGAGTTCATGGAGGTAGGCTTCCAGCACAGGGTGGGGCGAGTAGTTCATCCAGGTCTTTCGGGCGAAGTCTCGAATCAATGGCGGGTGGAACTCAGGTGGGCAGCCATGATCCAGCGCCTCGGCCAACGTAGCGCCGGCTCCGATGACTAGGTGGCGCATTGTCCTGTCACGATCCAAGCTGTCGAACGCTCGCGCTCAGCGGCCGGGATGCGAGCAACGCGAGCCCCGGTCCGTTGCAGCGCGTAGTTCGGCGACGCCTTCACAGCGCCTCCAATGGAGTTGAGAATGTCTTCTGGATCGGGTCATGGCACCTCACTGGATTACATGATCCGCTTGCTGCAGCAGCGACTGCGGGATCGCCAGCCCAAGGGTCTTCGCTGTCTTCAGGTTGACGACGAACTCGAACGTGGTGGGCTGCTCGACCGGCAGTTCACCTGGCTTGGCACCCTTGAGGATTTTGTCGACATACGTGGCGGCGCGGCGGAACAGATTGGCGGTGTTTGGCCCATAGGTTATGAGGCCGCCAGCGTCGGCGAACTCCTTTTGTCCATACATCGACGGCAGCCGATTCCTCTGTGCGAAGCTCACAATCTGGCTCCGGTTCGCGAACAGTACGGGATTCGGTGTTTGCACGATCAACGCCTGCGCGCGCTGGTTGCTTATTGCTGAGAAGGCGCGATCGAGGTCCTCGGCGCGGCTCACTTCAACGGATTGGAGTTGCAGACGCAGCAAGCGGGCAGCAGCCTCCGTTTCCTTGTAGTCAATCACAGCGCCACGGACGTCAGGATTCCAGATAATCGCCACTCGGACGAGCCCGGGGACGACTTCCCTCAGCAGCCCCAACCGCTTCCCGCTGAGCTCCGGGGAGAGAGCGCTGAGGCCGGTGACATTTCCGCCGGGACGCGCCAGGCTCGCGACAAAACCAGTCCCGACCGGATCCGTGCTGTTGGCCATTACAATCGGGATCGTCTGAGTCTGTTGTTTGACCGCCGCAGTGGCCGGATCTGTGGCCGCCACGATAACGTCCACCTTGATGCGCACCAGTTCGGCCGCGAGATCGGACATCCGCTCGGCCCCGACTTGGCCGTACCGGCGCTCCAAGATGATGTGTTGCCCTTCCACATACCCGTGCTCTCGCAGCCCCTGCCTCAAACCATCCAGGAGATGCGACGTCGCAGCCGGAGTGCTTGCAAAGAGAACGCCGATTCGGGGGACCCTCGTCGCCTGTTGCGCGCCGGCGGTGACCGCTGCAGCGAGCGTACCGAAAGTCAGGGTCACGATAAGCGTGAGCGCTCCCCGGATCATCTCACCTCCTGCCGCACGAACTCGACCGGAAGAAGACAGCTGTCCCCGAACCCCTCTTGGCCTGAGCCTGAGTCTCGCGCCGATCCCAGACTAGCGAGCCCAAGGCAGGACACCGCATCAACATTTGTCTATGCTCCGGTCGCCTAACGCGAAGTCGCCTGAACAGCGTTATCTAAGTGCGTAGTTCTGTATATCACGACCGATGAGCCCGACGCGGCAAGGGGACGCGTGAATTCCCGCCACCTTGCGCAGGCCCCCCATCCCGCGTCCCGTGATAGGCCGCGAGGCGCTGCGGGATATCCCGCTCGGATATCTGATATCGCTGCTGAAGGGCGAGGCTCATCACAGGAACATCCGGTCGGCGGGGCTCTGGACCCCGGCCGGGCCCCGGTTGAGGACGTGGGTGTAGATCATCGTCGTGCTCACGTCCTGGTGGCCAAGAAGCTCCTGGACGGTGCGGATGTCGTGGCTCTCCTCCAGCAGATGGGTGGCAAACGAGTGACGGAAGGTGTGGCACGTCGCCGGCTTGGCGATCCTGGCGGCACGGACGGCATCCTTCAACGCCCGCTGGAGCACGGATTCGTGGAGATGGTGGCGGCGCCGCTGGCCGGTCACGGGTTCTACGTAGAGACGCGTGGCGGGGAAGACCCATTGCCAGCCCCATTCGCGGCCGGCATTCGGATACTTGCGCAGGAGCGCGCCGGGCAGTTCGACGCAGCCGGCGCCGTGGCGGAGGTCGGCCTGGTGTTGCTCGCGAGCACCTATCAGGTGGGCGGTCAGGGCAGCCTTGACCGCGGCCGGCAGCATCGTCACCCGGTCCCTGTGACCCTTGCCGTCGCGGATGAGGATCTGGTTCGTGGCGAAGTCGATGTCCTTCACGCGCAGGCGACAGCACTCCAGCAGGCGAAGCCCCGCGCCATACAGCAAGAGCGCCATGAGCCGGGGCACGCCGTCGAGCCGCTGGAGGACGGCGCGGACCTCGTCCCGCGTCAGCACGACGGGGAGGTGCAGGGGCCGCTTGGCGCGAACGACGTCGTCGAGCCACGGAAGCTCGACGCCGATCACCTCGCGGTAGAGAAAAAGCAGGGCGCTCAGGGCCTGGTTCTGGGTGGAGGCCGCGACCTTGCCGTGAACGGCGAGCGACGTCAAAAATGCGGTGACCTCGGGGGCGCCCATCTCGGCCGGGTGGCGCTTGCCATGGAAGAAGATGTAGCGCTTGAGCCAGTGGACGTACGCCTTCTCGGTTCGGCGGCTGTAGTGGCGGGTGCGGAGGGCCTCGCGTACCCGGTCGAGGAGCCGGGGCTTCGGGGCGCCGGCCGGGCCGGCTTCATGGACGGCGAGGGCCCCCGCGAGAGTACCTGCCGACAAGACAGGATAGGACCACCCGCTGCTCGACCGAAGTGCGACCGTGCTCATACCAGCCACTCCTTCCTGTTCGTGCGCTTCGAAGATAGTCGACCGCCGGGGAGCGTACAAGAGAAATCCAGCCACCCGTCGTAAGGACGGGAGGACTGCCCGCAATCGGATACGGTGCGCCGCCCGGTGGGGCTCAGCTGCCGGCGCCGGGCTAAGATAGGGTCGCGATAGGGCTCAGCGTTCGCTATTTTGTTGGCGAAGCGGCTGGGCTTCGTCGCCAAGCTCTTCGCCGAAGGCATCGAGGAGATCGACCGCGGCCAGGTCGAGGCGGTGACGGCGACCGGGGCCGGCCGCTTCCACGTCCTGCTCTACGGCATCGCGCCGCAGATCCGGCCCGTGTTCGCCGGCGTCACCGTCTTCCGCTGGGATATCAACATCCGCGAGTCGAGGGTGCTCGGCATCGTGGGAGCGGGCGGGATCGGCTTCGTGCTCAACGAAGCCATCCTGGGGCTCGAGTGGGCGCGGGTCAGCCTCATTCTGCTGGTGATCCTGGGCGTGGTCGCCGTGTCCGAGGTGGGCTCGGCCTGGATACGCGCCGCCTCGCGTGAGCGCCGTTCGGCTCCCGCTCCGATGGTATGACTGCGGCCGCCGACGCCGTGCCCACGCATAGGTTCCCCGCCCGGAGCGGGGTGCCCGTGTGATCCCCAGCCCGTTGGGCGTATCCGGCGGAGGTCAGGATCGAGATGGAGCTGCGACCACGCGGACCTCCGGGCCCGGCGGCTTCGCGGCCGGCGACGTCGCCGACTTCACCTACCGCCAGGCGGTCACGGCCGCCGGCACAGGCTGCATGGCCGCGCTCGAAGCCGAGCGCTACCTCGAGGCCCATCACTCCGGCCACTGAGGCCGCCGCACGCGGCCAGCCGGCCGTGGCCCAGCAAGTTCCGGTGTGCCGCCGGATGATCAGTACGCGTCGTGTCCGTGACCGCCGCGCACGCACCAGGCGAGGACGTGCTGATTCTCGGTCTTGTCACCTGTGTTCGCGTCGCCGCTCGCAAGGCGCACGAACCACGCCGTGGTTGGGCCATCGGGCGCCGTGGTCGATGACCAGTAGTTCGTGGTTCCCGCGTCGAAGGGATGGCCGGGCGGGAGCTTCGCGCCGGCCTCCACCGACGGATCGATCAGGCTGGTCAACTCCTCGATCGTCGGCGGCCGCCACCCCTTCCTTCCGCCGACCGTCTTCCCGTAACAGTCTCGCTGGGCTTGCGCCCATTGTATCGGCGTCTTGTTGGTGGACTGCTCCCAGACAAGCTGAGTCTCGTTGTCCAGCACGGCCTCGCCGTTGAAGTCATTCAGCACTTTGAAGCGCTGATTAGCGTTCGGCATGACCTTGTCCCAGCTCCGGAGGCCGCCTGCGCCGGCCGCTCCGGCGACAAGGGTCAGAGACGACGCCATCAGCATGATTCCGAGTCCGCGATGTGTCAGCAGTGGCATATCGTGCCCTCCATTTCGGCGATTTACCCCGGCGGATAAAGCCTCTGCCTCGTGGGTCGATCCTGCCAGAGTCCGTGGGAGTGGGCAAACGGCAGCAGCCGGCTGGCGACCGGGTCAGAACTTTCGGCGCGCGCCGCTGACCGGGTCGCCCGACGGCGGCGGAGCTCCGGTAGTCGTCAAGGCGCGCCCGCGCTCCCCGCCCATCGACTCGGAGGTATCATCCAGCCGGCAACGCCTTGCCACGGAGGACCATCGTGACCCACGCGCAGACCGACGCCCGGAAGCTTCGCGGCCGCCTGAGCCATCCGATCATCGACGCCGACGGACACTGGGCCGAGTTCCATCCGCTGATGCGCCAGGAGTTTCGCCGGATCGGCGGGGACACGGCGGTCGAGGCGCTCGACATGGCGAGCACGCGCATTCCCAACTCGCTCAAGATGTCCGTGGCCGAGCGACGGCGTCGCCGGATCGGCCAGGAGGCGTTCTGGTTCCTGCCGACGAAGAACACGACCGCCATGATGCCGCGCCTCCTGTACGAGCGGCTCGACGATCTCGGTCTCGACTTCTGCGTCGTGTATCCGGCCGCCGGGCTCGGGTACTACCGCCTCCGCGGGCTGGATGAAGCTGATCGCCACGATCGAGGACCCGCCCGTCATTCACCGCATCCTCGCGCATCTCGAGCTGCCCGGAGCACGGGACAGCCCCGGGCCTGCGGCCGCTATGTCTCCACCCCGAGACGCCCAGCCCGCGCTCCCCTTCGCGCTCCCGTAGCGGTATCGCAAGCCCGCCGGCCGGGGCGGCCGTCTGCCCTGATTCGAAGCAGGAGAAGGAGCGCCAGGATCGCCATGTGAAGCAGCAGAAGGAGCTTCAGGACGAGGCGAAAGAAGTAGTAGTTGAGGGCTGGCACGACCGACCGCCGGCCTCGCTCAGCCGGCGTGAGTCGGCTGCAGAACGCGGGCGAAGTGGCTCAGCTGCAGCCATCCCGGAAAGGCCTGGACGATCGCCCTGGGGCCTTCCAGCTTGATGCCGCCCGATCGCACGGCCTCTGCCCAGACGAGGTGTCCGGCCCACACGCGGGCGAGCGCGCCCACGTCGGCGTGGGCCGTCATGTCGACCTCGAAGCCCGGATCTTTCATGCACACGTCCACGCCCGACGGCTCCAGCACCATCCAGCACGTCCGCATCTGCTGGCAGCGTGACGGCACGCCGCGGAGCTCGAACCGCACGACCACGCGCGGCGCCGGTAGGCGGGAGACGTCGATGCGGCGGTGCATGGCCCACATCAGCAGCGCGGGATCGAGGTTGCCGGGCGCGAACTGCTGGGCGGCGTGACGCTGGCCCCACTCGCCGAGGCGCTCCACCACCTCGCGGAACTCCTTCCCGGCCTTGGTGAGCTGATACTCCCGACCGCGGCCGGCGTGGAGCGGCGCGCTCTCGATCACGCCCGCGTCTTCCAGTTGATGCAGACGCTGCGCCAGGAGCGTCCGCGAGATCAGCGGCATCCCGCTGCGGATCTCGTTGAATCGGCGGGAGCCTGAGAACAGCTCGCGCAGGATCAGCGGGGTCCACCGTTCGGCGAAGATCTCGGAGGCGACGGCGACCGGGCAGAACTGACCATAGCCCTTCATGGCTCTGACTTTAGTCGGGCGCCCCGGTCACGGCAAGTCCATTTTTTGGTCTTGGCGGATCCCCGGGGGGCTGGCATTGTTTCTGTTAGGAGGGGGAGCCATGACGCCAAGCGAAACCGTCCCGACCCATCGGGCTAGGAGGACCGACTGGGTGGCGGTGGTCGAGGAGCTGGCCCCGACCTTCGCCGCCCGCGCCGCCGGCCACGATGCCGACGACACGTTCGTCTCCGAGAACTACGCCGACCTCCGCAGGCGGCGCGTCTTCTCCGCCGCCGTGCCCGCCGAGCTGGGCGGCGGCGGCGCCTCGCACCCCGAGATGTGCGACGTGCTGCGGACCCTCGCCCAGGCCTGCTCGTCCACCGCGCTGGCGCTCTCCATGCACACGCACCAGGTCCTCATCCCGGCCTGGCGCTGGCGTCAGGAGCGCGCGCCGGTCGAGCCGTTCCTGCGCCGAGTCGCCGCCGAGGAGCTCGTCATCGCGACCAGCGGCGGCTCCGACTGGCTGACCGGATCCGGCCGCGCCGACAAGGTCGAGGGCGGTTACCGGGTAAGCGGTCGCAAGATCTTCGCCAGCGGCTCGCCAGGGGCCGACATCTTCACCACGATGGCCATCTACGACGATCCCGCCGACGGTCCCACCGTGCTGCATTTCGCCATCCCGCTGGATGGGCCAGGCGTGACGCGGCACGACAACTGGCGCACGCTGGGGATGCGCGGCACCGGCTCCCACGACGTCACGCTTGACGGCGTCTTCGTGCCCGACGCGGCGATCAG
>Ga0137374_10002981_pt1 | contig 19842 bp, 14 predicted proteins | sample SagtaG_20_FD_104811 | JGI IMG/M metagenome (GOLD analysis project Ga0137374, IMG submission 104811) | Vadose zone soil microbial communities from Sagehorn Ranch, Mendocino, California, USA - Sage1_R_100_16 metaG | ecosystem: Environmental > Terrestrial > Soil > Vadose zone | place: USA... | reverse complement strand
TCACTTTTACCAGATACGTCTTCGGCACATGGTAGCGGTGATGCAGCAGCCGCTGCGCTAGTTCTCCATCGTTTGTCAGCAGCAACAGGCCTTCCGTGTCGTAATCCAGCCGGCCGACCGGAAACACGCGCTGTTTGATCCCATGCAGGAGATGCTGGACCGTCGGACGGTCTTCCTCTCCCCGTCCTCCGAGGGTGGTCAGCACATCTTTGGGCTTGTTCAGGATCACATAGGCCTTGGGCGCGGCGGGCTTGAGGTGTCGGCCATCCACCTTGACATGGTCCTTGGCGGGGTCCACCTTGAGCCCCATCTCGGTCGAGACCCGCCCATTCACGGTCACGCGGCCCTGGCGGATCAATTCCTCCGCCTTCCGGCGGGACGCCACGCCGGCATCCGCGATCACCTTCTGCAGCCTGATTTCCATACGACCTCTAAATCACTTTAAGCGGGTGGCGCCGAACGGGCGCCCAGGCGGAGCGCAGCGACTGTGGCTTCCGGAGCGAGCACGTCTGGGCTGTTCGGCGACAGGACCCGCTCATCGTCTCTATTCCCATTCAATGGTGCTCGGGGGCTTCGAACTGATGTCGAAGACGACTCGATTCACCCCTTTGACTTCATTGATGATCCTGGTCGACACTGCAGTAAGTACCTCGGGAGGTAGCCGCGCCCAGTCTGCCGTCATGCCGTCCACGCTGGTCACCGCGCGGATGGCCACCACATTCTCATAGGTCCGCTGATCGCCCATGACGCCGACGGTTTTGATCGGCAGCAGCACGGCGAAAGCCTGCCACACCTTGTCATAGTAGCCTGTCTTGCGGATTTCCCGCTCCACGATCGCATCAGCCCCACGGAGGATCGTCAGCCGCTCCTTCGTGACGGGGCCTATGATGCGAATGGCCAGCCCGGGCCCCGGGAACGGCTGCCGCCAGACAATCTCAAAGGGAAGACCCAGTTCCTTGCCAAGCTCCCGGACTTCGTCTTTGAACAATTCGCGCAGAGGCTCGATCAACCGGAACCGCATGCGCGTCGGGAGTCCACCGACATTATGGTGGGTCTTAATCGTTGCCGAGGGTCCTTTGAAGCTCACGCTCTCGATCACGTCAGGATAGAGCGTACCCTGGACTAGCCACTCGGCCTTGCCCGGACCCCGCGCGAAGTTTTCGAACTCTTTAATGAACGCACGCCCGACAACCCTGCGCTTACGTTCCGGATCCGCCACTCCCTTGAGCGCCCGCAGAAACCGCGGTGCGGCCTTGATCACGTTCAATTTTATCTTGAAGTGCTTGGCGAAGGTTTCGCATACCAGCGCCACCTCGCCTTCCCGCAAAAGCCCATTGTCCACGAAAAGACAGGTCAGGCGATCACCCACCGCTTCATGCGCCAGGACCGCGGCGACCGACGAGTCCACCCCTCCGCTGAGCGCGCACAGCACCTTTCCGCTCGGCACCTTCGCGCGGATCGCGTCAATCGCTTCCGCCTTGAAGGACTGCATCGTCCAATCCGGCCTGACCCCGCAAATATCGTAGACGAAATTCTTCAAGATCGCCGTCCCGCCTTCGGTATGCGCCACTTCCGGATGAAACTGCAGACAATAGATCCGCCGCTTGGGATCGCTCGACTTCATCGCCGCAACCGGAGAATTCGAGGTATGGGCGAGAGCGCTGAAACCCGACGGCATCTGTTCAATCCGGTCCCCGTGGGACATCCAGGCCGTCGGGCTGCCCGTCGCCCCCTCGAATCCTTTGAATAGATCCGTCCGGTCGTCGATCTGCAATGTGGCCGGGCCATACTCGCGATGAGCCGCACGCGCCACAGTTCCCCCCAAGAGATGGGTCACCAACTGCATCCCATAGCAAATTCCCAGAATCGGAATCCCCGAGTCGAACAGCTCGGCCGGCAGAGTCGGCGCCTTGCGATCATAGACGCTGGCGGGTCCTCCGGACAGAATGAGCCCCGCCGGGCGCGGTTCCAGAATGCGTGTCAGGGGAACGTTATAGGGCAGGATTTCCGAATAGACGTGCGCCTCGCGGATGCGCCTGGCGATGAGCTGGGTGTACTGCGAACCGAAGTCGAGAACCAGAATCCTCTGGTGCGGAGGGCCCATGGCCTTCGGAGAGAAATTAGAGTTCAACTTCCGTCCGATAGTTGGGCGCTTCTCTCGTGATGATGACGTCGTGGACGTGACTCTCGCGCAACCCGGCTTGGGTCAGTTGAATGAAACGGGCCTTTTTCTGCATGTCGGAGATGGTGCGGCAGCCGCAATACCCCATCCCGGAGCGAAGGCCGCCGACCAACTGATAGACAACTCCGGACATCGTGCCCCGATAGGGGACGCGCCCTTCGATCCCTTCCGGAACCAGTTTCTGCACAGGCCGGTCCTTTTGCGCATACCGGTCCCCGCCGCCACGCTCCATGGCGCCGAGCGAACCCATCCCTCGGTAGACTTTGTAGGTCCGGCCTTGAAAGAGGACCATCTCCCCCGGACTTTCTTCGGTCCCGGCGAACAAGCCGCCGATCATCACCGAAGACGCGCCGGCGGCGATCGCTTTGGAAATATCACCGGAATATTTGATCCCGCCGTCCGCGATAATCGGCACTTTGGCGCGAGCGGCAGCCGCGGCACATTCCGCCACCGCCGTCAATTGGGGCACCCCCGCTCCCGCCACGATCCGCGTGGTGCAGATCGAACCCGGCCCGACGCCCACTTTGACAGCATCGGCGCCAGCGGCAATGAGGTCACGAACCGCCTCTTTCGTCGCCACATTGCCGGCCACTACCTCCACGTCGGGAAATTTTCGCTTTAAGGTCCGCACCGTCTCCAGGACGCTGACGCTATGGCCGTGTGCGGTGTCCACCACCACGACATCGGCCCCGGCTTTGACCAGCAGGGACACACGCTCTTCCGCATCGCTTCCCACGCCGACCGCCGCGCCCACCCGCAAGCGGCCATGTTCGTCTTTGCAGGCATCGGGGTATTGAATCCGTTTGGCGATGTCCTTGATCGTGATCAAGCCCTTGAGCTCGAAGCGATCGTTCACCACCAACAATTTTTCGATCCGGTGCTGGTGCAGAATCTCGCGGGCCTTATCCAGCGTCGTCCCTTCCGGCGCCGTCACGAGATTTTCACGGGTCATCACCTGTGAGATCTTCAGCTCCATGCGGTTCTCAAACCGCAGGTCGCGATTCGTGACGATGCCGACCAGCTTGCCGTTCTTGGTGACGGGGATGCCGGAGATCCGGTACTGCGCCATGATCTTATGGGCGTCCCTGATCGTATGGTCTGGGGAAATCGTCACGGGGTTAAGAATCATCCCGCTCTCGGATTTTTTGACCTTGTCCACCTCTGCCGCCTGATCCGCCGCCGCGAGCACCCGATGGATGATCCCGATTCCCCCTTCCCGCGCCATGGCAATGGCCAGCCGGGATTCCGTCACCGTATCCATGGCGGCGCTGACGATGGGGATATGAATGGTGATGCGGCGCGTGAACTGTGTGCGGGTTTCGGTATCGGCCGGAAGGACCGACGATTTTGCCGGGACCAACACCACATCATCGAAGGTCAGTCCCAGCGGCAAGGAAGGAGGGAGCATGGATCCTTTATTTAGGCGTCGACCACAGATGCGTTCCCGGAGAGTCCTGCTGAATGGCCTTCTTTTCCTCCAGGGCCGAGGATTCGGACTCCGCCACCTCGGCCTGTTCGCGCAATTGCAACTCCCCTTCGTCGGCCATCATGAACTGCTGTACCCGGAAGTTGGAGCTGTCGAGGACGAAAATCGAACCCCGGCGATCCACCGCGATGCCATACGGGAAATTCAATTGACCGCGCGCGCCGCCGAACCCGCCCCACTGCGTCTCGAAATTCCCGTCTCGATCGAACTTCTGGATGCGGTGGTTGCCCGTGTCCGTTATGTAGACAAAGCCGTCCCGATCGCAGGCGACGCCCCAGGGATTCCATAATTGCCCCGGTTCCTGGCCTTTGGTGCCCCATTTGCCGAGCAACTGCGGAAGGAAGTTCGTACTGGTATCGAATTTCTGTACCCGATGATTCCCCATGTCGATCACATAAACCGTCCCATCGTTCTCATCCACCGCAATGCCACGGGCAAAGTAGAACTGGCCGTCGGCGTTACCGAAGCTGCCCCACGCCATCACAAACTCCCCGCTGCGATCGAATTTCTGGATCCGGAAGTTGGCGCTGTCCACGACATAGATGTAACCGCGTGTGTTGTCGACGGCGATTCCCCAGGGCGCGTTGAACTGGCCCTCACCCCCACCCTGCCGTCCCCATTTCGAGAGGTAACTGCCCATCTTGGCATCAAACCGCTGGATTCGATGGTTCCCGGTATCGGCAATGTACGCCACGCCCTTGTCGTCCACCGCCACGCAGGTGGGATTCTGAAAGTTGGAGGGAGCGGTACCGAACATGCCCCAGAGATGGACGAAGTTTCCCGCATTGTCGAATTTCTGGACCCGGCAATTACCGGTGTCGACGACATAGATATTGCCGCTTTGATCGCAGGCCAACCCAAACGACGGCGTTCCGAACTCTCCACCGTGCAGGAGGTGCGCGCCGCTGCCGGCCTTTCCCCAGACGTTGACGCAGACATAGCCTGAGGTGTTGAGGAGCAGGGAGTTGGTCGCCGGCGCGGAGATGTTCCCACCGCCATCCTTGAACCACACATAGACCGTCTTCTTGCCGTCGCCGGGCGAGAGCGTGTACGGCACGGTGGCGCCGAATTTGCCGATCGGTTCAACGTCGACCCAGCCCGGCGTGGTGGCGGTCGGCGCGGCCGGCGACTCCGAGATAAAGTACCCGGTCACACCAGAATCCACATCGTGGGCCGAAATGGTCAGCACCACATCCGGGAGGTTCGTCATGAACGCCCCGTGGTTGATGATCATGTAGGGATTCTGGGGCGCGGCCATGTCGATCATCATGGGGGTGGCTTCGACTTCGGGAGAGGCCGCACTCTCCACCCCCTCCGATCCCACCGCCGTCAGTATGAAATGGTACGTCGTCCCGTTGGCCAGCCCGCTATGCGTGTAGGGAAAGGACACACCTTCGACGCATGTTCCAGTCTGGGTCGTGACATGCGGCTCGGTGTGATAGTAGAGGTTATAGGAAACGGCACCCGGCACGTCCATCCAACTCAGCGTCACTTCGGTATCGCCTGCTTTCGCGGTCAGCTCGGCGGGAGCCGCCAACTCGCCCTTCGCCTTCTCCGTCGTCGGCTTGGCCTGAGCGCCCTCCACCGGTGTAAACTTCACGACGCGCGCGTTACCGCTGTCCACCACATAGACGAATCCCTCGCGGTCCACCGCGATCCCATACGGGAAATTCAACTGGCCGCGCGTATTACCCCGGTTACCCCACGAACAGATAAAGGCCCCGTTGCTCGTGAACTTTTGAATGCGGTGGTTGTTGGTGTCCACCACATACACATTGCCCAGCGCATCGACGGCGATCCCCCATGGGCCGTTGAACTGGCCGGGACCGTTGCCCTCCTTGCCCCATTTGGCGAGGAAATTCCCCCGGCTGTCGAACTTCTGGACGCGGTTGTTGATTTCGTCCGTGACATAGACATTGCCCACAAAATCGACGGCGACACCACGACAATAGAAGAATGCCCCTTCGAAGGCCCCTTCCTTCCCCCACATCAAGATCGGCTCGCCCTCAGCGGTAAACTTCTGAATCCGGTTGTTGAGGGTGTCGGCAATGTAGATGTTGTCGTCTTTGTCGACCGCCACGCCCCAGGGGTTATCGAAGATCCCCTGCGAAGCACCTTTCCACGCAAAACCAAACTTTCCCCAAACGGTCAGGAATTGACCGTCCTTGTCGAACTTTTGGATACGGTGGTTATTGGCGTCAACGACGATCACGTCGCCTTGCGAAGTGCAGGCCAATCCCCGGGGATAATAAAACTGCCCTTCGGCCTCCCCCGCCTCGTCGCCGATGCGCGCGAGGAATTTGCCGTCCTTGTCGAATTTCTGGATCGTGTGGCTATCGGTGTCGGCCACATAGATATTGCCCTCACGGTCCAGGGCAATTCCCGTGGGAGATTTAAATTCGCCGTCGTCGTAACCTTCGGTCCCGAAATGCATCACAGGGACATATGGAGAGGGAATGGCCATGGCCTCTTCGGACTCAGGGCTCTCGCCATTCTTCGTGACCGCGGTGATCACATAGTGATAACACAGGCCATTGGCCAGGTCGGTGTGCAGGTAGGGAGGCGCCGCCGTATCAACCAGGGTGCCGTTTTCCTTGGTCACGCCGATCTTCGTCTTGAACCGTTCCGCCCCGACGGCGTCATACTGGAATTGGTTGAATTCCTTGCCTTCTTTGGTCACGCCGCGGGAGGTCTTGTAGTAGATATTATAGAAGAGGGCGTCAGGAACAGGCTGCCACGTGATCGTCAGTTGCCCCTCCCCGACTTGAATACTGACATTCTGCGGCGGCGGCGGGAGGTCGGATTGTTCCGCGGCAGTCCCTCCTCCGGGTTGAGCAGATCCGTCAACCGTCAGGGAAAATCGGTCTCGTGGATGCCGGTCGCCGTCATACATCGTCATGGCACTTACTCCTACGGAAAATCTTCAATAAGTAAGGTGAGTTTAGCACCCGGCTCGCGATTAAGTCAAGGTGGACAATCCGCGTATGCGGTCAGAGAAATGAGGTGGAACGCGTCGCTTCGGCCTATGTGTGCTCGGTCGGTTCCTCCCCGTTTTGCAGCCTCCTGAGACGCTCCTCGACGTCCTCGATGGACGGGATCTCCGCATAGAGTTGGGCTGCCCGCTCAGCCATACCTTCTTCCTCGTACAGCACGGCCAGATTGTATTTCACGTACGGCACACCGGGCCCACTGCATCGGGGATCCACCAGGGCTTCCTCAAGAAACGCGATGGCAGACGGGGCATGGTGCTGATCCGCGTAACAGGCTGCGACCATCGTACAGGCATCGACAAAGCGCGCGGGGCGGCACGCCGCTAGTTGGAATTCCTCGATAGCTTCCTTCGCCAAGCCTATCTCCTTGTACGCAATACCCAAGTCATAATGGGTTTCGCAATCTTCATCACCCGTCTGCTCTTTGATTCCTCTGCAAAACTCCTCGAAGGTCGCGTCGAACACGTCATCGGCATCCTGGGAAGGCGCCACTTCCGCAAGCCGCGTCTCTTCCTGGAAGCCTTCGGCAAGGATCTCATCAAGATCAGCGAGGGGCGCGGCAGGCTCTGGCTCCGGTTCAGACACTTCGATCGGCGCCATCGGGGCTTCGACCGCACGCTCGGGAGTCTCCACCGCCGGGGCCACCGCCGCGGCAGTCTCCGTAGCCTCAGCAGCCTCCGCAGTCTCAGCAGTCTCCGCAGCCTCCGTAGCTTCCGCGATTTCCGCAGCGGGCTGGGATGGGGTATCCAGCCGGCGGCTGGCCTGGGCGTGAGAGGGTGAGAGCGTGAGAATCTGCTCGTAGAGGGCATGGGCCTCGTTCGTTCGTCCAAGCCGCTCATATTCCTCCCCGACCGTCAGATACTCCGCAATAGCCCCCTCCGTGAGCTTCTCTTTCCGGCACAGCTCCGCCACGCGCAGGCGGATGTCCATGTTGCGTGGGTCGACTTTCATGATTTTGCGGAAGAGCGTCAGCGCATTCGTATTGTGACCCTTCTGTATGTAGACTTTCGCGCCGGCCAAATAATCGGCGATGGCATTATTCATCAACCCGCGGACCACGTTAAGATCACCGAGCATGGTACAGAGGTCGGCGCGATCGGGGCTCAGCTTGAGGATTTTCTTGTACAGCGCGATGGCTTTGAGATGAAAACCTTCTTGAAGAAAGAACCGGGCGGCCTTGCTATAGGCCTCCACGGCATCCGCCGTCATCCTGTTTTTCAGACAGAGGTCGCCGATCGTGTTATAGACGTTTGCGTCTGTGGGGGAGCCGTCGAGGAGTTCACGCCACGTCGCAACGGCCTTGGCGAATTGGCCGGCGGCGGCATACTCGTGGGCACGTGCGATCGTGGCGTCTTTCTTGCTGGCCACGCTCAAAACCTCACATCTACACCTGACGTAAACTAGCGGAACCGTCTGCCCAAGTCAAGAATTCGGAGAGCTTCTAAACAACAAGGGCCCATCCCGTGGGATGAGCCCTTGCCGCAGCATATTCTGGCAGGCGACTGCCTGCCGCACCTTATACCGGACTAACCTTCACCACATTGGAGGCTTGCGGCCCCTTCGCACCTTCGACGACATCAAATTCGACGTTTTCGCCTTCCTTGAGCGTCTTGAACCCTTCCCCCTGAAGGGCCGAATAATGGACAAAGACATCCTGCCCGCTCTCCATCCGAATGAAGCCGAATCCCTTGCGGTCGTTAAACCATTTGACGGTGCCTTTGCTCTTCACGCTGCCCTCCTTTCCTACACGCCCACCACCGCACAGAAATCCTGTATACAGTACTTACCCAGAATACCGAGCAGACCAAAGCGTTGAGCATCTATCACAGCCCCTCACAGGTGTCAAGAGGGCGCCAGCCGATCGTTTGCATTGCTCCCCGGCCTTCCAGTATAACTGTGGCCGGGAGACGCCGAGACCGCGTGCGGATAATCGACCGGTACATCCTGCAAGAACTGAGCGTGCCGTTTGCACAGAGCCTGGGAGCACTCACGTTCATCCTCATGACACGGGAGATCCTCCGTCTCGTCGAGCTCTTGATCAACAAAGGGGTAGGTATCATCCCTATCCTCAAAACCTTCGCTGTGCTCCTTCCGTCCTTCTTCGTCCTGACACTCCCCATGGCCTGCCTCATCGCCTCCATCAGCGCCTTCAGCCGTCTGTCGTCCGATCACGAACTCACCGCGTTGCAGGCCACCGGAGTCAGCGCGAAGCGCCTGATTCAACCCGTCGCATTCTTTTCGTTTGCCGTTTTTCTCCTCACGCTCTGGCTGTCCCAATTCGCCCAACCCTGGACCGGGCAGTCCCTCAAAAAGCTGGCGCTGGTGATGCTCCGTGACCAAGTCTCGCTGGCGCTGGATGAAGGGGTTTTTAACAGGCCCACCGACAACGTGGTGATGTATATCGGCGACCCAAGCCTGCCGGAAGGCCCTCGTGGCGTGTTCATTTCTGATACCCGGGCCAAGGGCGCGCCCCGGATTATCGTCGCCCGCAACTGGTCGATCATCAACGATCCACTGCACAACCGCGTCGGCCTGACGCTTCAGGACGGCACGATCCACGTGAACCCCAGGGACCCGAGCGAGTATCGGATGATCCGGTTCGCCCATTACGATTTCAAGCTGGAGCTGAGCGAAAGCCTGGCTCCGACCCCGGAAGAGCGTCTGTCGCTGTTTGAAGTCCGGGCAAAAATTGCAGAAACCAACGGGGAGGACCCTCGGTACCTCAGAATGCTGGAAGACCACTACAAGAATTGGGCCTTTCCCGTCTCCACGTTCCTGTTTGGGCTGATCGGGATGCCGCTGGGTGTCGTGATCAAACGATCCGGCCGGGCCGGCGGATTTGCCGTGGGCATTCTGATCATTCTGCTCTTCTACGTGCTGAACGTCATCGGCGATTATTGGGTCTCCAGCCATGTCGTGAGCCCATTCGTCGCAGCCTGGTTCCCCGATGTGATCTTCGTGCTGGGCATTCTCTGGCTCTTTAACCGCCGTCTGCGCGCCTGATCCGCGCACACCGACCGATGCCGCTCCCGCTCCTCATGTCCTATCTTCTCCGCGAACACCTTCGCGCGTTCGTTCCATGCCTCGGAGGAATCGCCACGGTCTATCTCGTGGTCGATTTTGTCGAGAAGATCAGGAAGTTCGTCGCGTACCAAGCCGAACTCCGCCATGTCCTCTGGTATTTTATCCTCAAATGCCCCGGCATCCTTTTTCAAATCATGCCGCTGGCCGTTCTGATGTCCACGTTGTTAGCGCTCACGATTCTGTCCCGACACAACGAGATCACCGCGATGCGCAGCAGCGGAATCAGTCTCTATTGGGTGGCGGTGCCGTTTCTCGCCGTCGCTCAGGTTCTGAGTTTGCTGATGCTCTGGACCAGTGACGCCGTCATCCCGCGCGCGAATCAGAAAGCGGAAACACTGCGTGAAATTCGGATCGAAGGGCGGAATCCGCGCGCCGTCTTTCAAGACAACGAGATCTGGGTGCGCCTGGGCGATCAAACCCTCATGAGGGGAGACTTGCCAGACGATACCGCGCCGAGGATTTACGGCATCAGCTTGTACCGCCTGGATCAGAATTTCGGCATCAGGGAACTCGTGTTCGCGAAGGAACTGCGCCACGAAGATAGTGGCTGGGTTCTGCTGTCCGGGATCAGCCGCACGTTCGACGCGGACCAAATGGTCAAGTCCCAGCCCTTCGGCCGCCTGCCTGTTCAGTTGAATCAAAAGCCGGAAGACTTCCGGCGAACCATCCGCATCGAGTCAGACGACTTGAGCCTGCGGGAGTTGGCCTCCTACGTCGAGCGCCTCCGGCAAGACGGCTACAACCCGGCCCGCTTCGCCACGGATCTGTTCGGACGAACGGCCTTCCCCTTTGTGTGCCTGATCATGGCGCTCATCGGGATCACGATGAGTCTTACGGAGACAGGTACGCGAGGCACGGGACTCGTGAGGGGCGTGGGGTACAGTCTGCTGGTCGGCTTCCTCTACTGGACGACCCATTCCGTCGCCCTGGCGCTGGGACGGAGCGATGTGCTGCCGCCTCTCCTGGCCGGCTGGACTGCCAATATTTTGTTTCTGTCCTTCGCCGGATATCTGTTTCTGCGGGTCCGCCAATAACGCGGTCCGGAGCTATGAATGGGTGAATAGGTCCCGCCAGTAGATAACCTTGGCATTGAAATAGCCGGCCCAGGGGAGAAAAATCGCCGCATACGCGCCCAACTGGCCCAGATAATACAGTGTGAGGCCACCCTGGGCGAAAAGTCCCACCACATACAGGATGAGCACGATCCGGCGTCCCCGGTGGAGAGGACCAGCGGTTGGTACATCCCGCTTGACCCGTTTGTATTCCTTGGCAGCATCTAACAATCTCTGCTTTTTCGCCAAATAGTCCGGGCAGGCCGTCACCAAGTACCGCTCGTACCTGGCATGGCCCCAACCCCATACTGCCCCGCAAGCGAACAAGACCGTGCTCCCCAATATCGCCCTGGGCGTGAGTTCGTCCTGTATCCACATCACCGCCATATCCCCGTACCCGGCAAGCAGCGTGACCATTCCCAGGGGAATGGTCGGCAACATCAACCGGCTTTTGAGATACTGTCTGGCACGGTCTCGCTCATCTTCCTTGCGCCTAGCGGTAACGATCTTGGGCATTCGTGGCCTTCTTCACAGGAAAATAATCGGGGCGATTATAACAATGGATAGGGCAACCGCCAACTCCTCAAGACATCGGGGGAGCAGAAATTGTCTCCCACCATATCCTGTAGCACCAGGCATGTCAGGAAAACTTCACCTTCATCCTCGACGGTCACGACCAGATGCTTCGTTTCAGGCAGGGAGAATGCCCCTCTACGTCGTCAGATGCGTGTCTCTCGGCATCCTGTGGGCCCAAGACGCGATCTGTCGTGTTTTGACTGCTCCATCTGCCCTCTTTCAACGCAGCCGCATTCGAATTCCGCAACTGGCTTGGGGTTCATGGCCTCCAATTCGCATAAGGCCCAATTCAAGCCGAAGGTCTTCACAGTCAGCACCGTCTTCCACAGACGCCTATCCACAATTTCTGGGGACACCCTGGGGATAGCCTTGTGCAGGTCGAGCTTCCGCACAACTCATCCGTCGGTTGTTTCCGCTTGCTTAAAATTTAGGCGAAAGTTCCATCACCGATCCAACAAGTTAGAAGAGTTTTCAGAATGTCGAACGGCATCGTTTCAGTGCCAACTGTATCTTGTTCTCACACATGCGGCTATTGTGCCTACCGCTCGTCTCGTTCCCACAGCGCTTCCGGTTCGCCCTTCTTCTTGGCCATCCAACGGGCCAGCACGAACAGCGCATCGCTGAGACGGTTAAGAAACTTTATGATAACCATGTCGACAGGCTCTTCGCGTGACAGCCGCACGCACAACCGTTCAGCCCGACGGCACACGGTTCTTGCATGATGCAGGAGGGAAGGCACCTTTCCTCCGCCCGGCAGTATAAATTCCTTCAGCGGAGCCAGGTCCTTCTGGCAACGATCAATCAACCGTTCCAAGCGAACGACGTCCTTCGCGGTCACCTGCGGCATGTGTCTGAACTCCTGCCCGGGGACCGTCGCCAAAATCCCGCCCGCGTCAAACAGTTTGTTCTGAATCCACCGGAGCTCGTCCTCCAATAGCTTGGCGGGAGCCTGCCTGCCGCCTGCATCGACGTTGAATGCCCGTCCCACTCCCACCAGCGCGTTCAGCTCATCCACGGTGCCGTAAACGTCAACCCGCAGATGGTCTTTCCAGACCATCTGCCCGCCGGCCAACCGCGTCTGCCCTCCGTCCCCCGTCCGCGTGTAGACTTTTGTGATCCGCATCGTCAGTCCTCCTAGAGCCCTTCAAAACGATAGCTCAGTCCCCCATAAAACGCGATCCCTGGCGCAGGGACAATGAACCTCTCAAGGGCGCCTCCACCGGTCAGCGCATTAGGGAAGATAATGCCCTGCGTGGAGTATTTTTGATCCAGGAGATTATTGATCATGAAAAAGGCCGCCAGACGGCCACCTGGAACAGATCGTTCATAAGACGCCCGAGCATTCATGATGAAATAGCCAGGCAAGCGCGGCTGGACATTCTGCTCGTCATTGAGAAAAAACTGCGTGCTGACGTACAAGCCCGATAAGGAAAGGGTCCACTCCGGCTGCGGATGGTAATTGCCCGTCACGGCCAGGCGATGCTTAGGAACCTGGGGAAAGGTATCGCCTTTCTGAACATTTTCGATCAAAGGAAAGACAGGGCTCAGCACAAGATCACTCTCAATCGTCGCAATGGTATAGGTGTAATTCACCACCCCATCAAAATACGGACTGGATTTTCCCTTCAGGGTGGCCTCAATTCCACGGCGTCGGGATTTATCGATGTTCACATTAGAAGGAGTGCCCGGGAAACAGGAGGGGTCTCCGCACCCCAGGATGATTTCGTCCCGTACCTCCGACTGAAACAGAGCGAGTGCGCCTTCCCCCCAGGTTCCCAACCGAGTTTTGGCACCCACTTCGTAATTGTTGGATCGAACCGCCTTGAGCGCAGGATTGGACGTACCAAAAAGCCCTTGTGATGCAAACAACTCGTTAGGGGTTGGCACGCGAAACCCTTGACTATAGTTGAAGTACACGCTGGTCATGGGGGTGATCAGGTAGGTGATACCGCCTCGTGGCGTGATCCGACTAAATCGTTTGTTTCCACTATTACTCGAATTGAGATTGTCCACAAAATTGATTTGATCATGGTCGTACCGCCCCCCCACAGTTAGCAACAGTTCTGGCGTCAGGCGGAAAGTATCCTGCGCATATACCCCAAGAATGTCTTCATCCGTGGACGTCAGACCGGGGAACACCCCTGGAAAGGCGAAGAAAAAGCCACTCGAGCGGTTGCCAAAATCATTACGCGTGAACTCGCTTCCCAGTACGAAGTCGTTCGGGCGACCCAGGGGAGATCCTTTGTGAGTCAATTGTAGCGCAGCACCCTTGGATTCCGTCTGAATGGTGGTATCAGTCTGGCTTGTCTGGCCCACTGTAAACTGCTCCTGGGCAAGACGCCGGTAAAAAATATTCCCGTCCAGTGAGAAGCCCCCGGGAAGGCTCTGGCGACCGTTGGCCCTGACAAAATTTGTCTCGGAATCAAAGAAATCGCCTGGAGTGAAGTTTCGTGTCGGGTCAACCGCGGCCACGCTCAATGGAAGAGAGCCGGCCTGATACAGCCGGTCTTTGACATAATTATAGGCAACCGAAAGATCGGTCCCCTCAACCGGCCGGTAACCCAGCCGTCCGGCAAAACGAGAAATACGTCCGCCGGAGTCGTCCCGGAATCCCTTTTCGGTCTCACGAGTGAAGTTGGTAAAGTAATCGAACTTCCCAAGGGGCCCGCTGGAATTCAGCGTATACCGTTCGCGCTGAAAGCTTCCGAACAACGTGTCGGCGGTTACCTGACGCTGGCCCCCTCCCCGCTTGGTAATGATATTAATTGCACCCCCCAGGGCATTTTTACCGTATATGGCCGACGCGCCCGGCAAAATCTCGATACGCTCGACCATTTCGATCGGGATGAGATCGAAGTTGACGGTATTGAAGTCCGGCTCGTTTACCCTGACGCCGTCGACAAACACGCTCGTTGCTTGCACGGGCTGGCCGTTGAATCCTCGAAGATCGATGGTTTGCTGGAAGGCATTTCCTACTTGATCGTACATCACAATCCCAGTGGCGTATTGCACCGCCTCCTGAACGGTTTTGGCCCCCTGCCGCTGGATATCCTCGGCGGTGATCACCGTCACTTTCGCCGGCAGGGTAAGAGGATCAACTGGATCGCCGGGAAGGCGGGTACTGGTGACGACCGTTTCCGGTAGCGACTCAGTTGGCGTTTCTGCGAAGACCGGCAAGGAAAGGCACAACAGAAGGATGGAACTGGCTAGAAGACGGAAACCGGCGCGTAACCTCGACATGACGACACCTCCCTTTGGCTCGAAGGGTGAGTTCGATATGGCCGACAGCCGGGTTTCCTGACTTGCGGGTCTCCGTGTCTCCTGCGCCTTCCCATGCGCCCATCGCGCACAGTGGCTCCTGTGAGGAGCACTCTCCGCTTACAGTGGCGGCACCGTGATGGCTTTGCACCATCTTCCCCTGAATCTGTCGTCCCTCTTTGTGTGACCCCTCCCTAAACGTTATCCGTGTATCCTTATCCGGCATATCTCGGCGGTGGATACGAGCCGTCCGAGCCCACTCGTTTACTTCTGAGTCATACGCACCGATTCTGTGTGAGGAAGCGTGATCCTCGGCGTTCCCGCCGTCGGATGATGATCGATGAGGACCTCGCACCCATACACCATGCGAAGATGCTCGGCTGTTAGGACTTCGCCCGGCTGGCCGGTCCGAAAAGGCCTTCCCTCATGGAGCAGCAGCAAACGGTCGCAATGCTGACTGGCCAAGTTCAAATCGTGCGAGACCACCACCACAGTCACTGCTCGTTCCCGGTTCAGCCCCTTCAGGATGGCATAGATCTCAATTTGATGTTTCAGGTCGAGAAACGCGGTCGGCTCATCCAACAGCAAAATCCGTGTTTGTTGAGCCAAGGCCCGTGCGATCACGGCTCGATGCCGTTCCCCGCCGGAGAGTTCCTGGAACGTTCGAGTTGCCAATTGTTCCACGTCCATGACCTGCATGGCTTGTTGGGCGATACGCAGGTCTTCGGAGGTTTCCCAGCTCCAGCCGTTTTGATGGACAAACCGTCCCATCAGCACCAACTCGCCCACAGTAAAGGGAAACAGCACCTGGCTTTCTTGGGGCACCAGGGCCACTCGGCGGGCAATCTCCCTCGGCGAAAGGGTCGCCACGTCTTGCCCCTGCAGGCTGATCAATCCTTTCTGAGGTTGGAGGAGTCCCGCCATCAATTTCAACAAGGAGGTTTTACCAGACCCGTTTGCACCGATAATCCCCAGGATTTCCCCTTCCGCCACTTCTAGAGAACAATCCTGAAGCACCCACGGTTGAATGTATCGGAAGGACACATTTTGTATTTGGCAGCAGAGACCCATCACCCTATCCCTGGTATCCTTTCCGGTAGCTCACCAGCAGGTAAATAAAAAAGGGACCGCCGCATAAGGCCGTGATGACTCCCACCGGTAATTCAGTCGGTGCCAAGAGGCTGCGCGCGACCGTATCAGCGACCGCCAGAAAGGTTCCGCCGACCAGCGCCGCCGCCGGGAGCAGGAGCCGATGATCGGGCCCATTCACCATGCGGACCGCATGGGGAACGATCATGCCGACAAACCCGATGAGACCGCTCACGGCCACGGCTACGCCGGTGAGGAGCGCGGTGGTGAAAAAAATCACGTGCTTCACCCGCTCCACATCAAGGCCCAAACCCTGTGCCGGGTCCTCTCCCAACGATAATAGATTGAGATTCCGCGCCTGGCTGCAGAGCAATCCCACACCCACGGCGACGGACACCGCCAGCGCTCCCAATCCGCCGTACCCCAGCGTCGCCAAGCTTCCCATGAGCCAGAAAAAAAGGCGGAACGCGCTGGTGGAGTCGGCCAGCGAGGTGATGAATAGAATGAGCGCCGAGAGGATAGCATTGATGATCACGCCGGCCAGCAGCAGCGTCTGGACGGGAATCCGCCCATCGGCGATGGCGATGCGATAGATGGCTCCGATCGTCAGCGCCGCGACGAGGAATGCGCTCAACTGCTCCCCCAGGAACCCCCCGATCGCCCAGGTGAATCCGAACTGCAGCGCGAGCGCCGCGCCCAAAGCCGCCCCGCTTGAAATCCCGAGAATATAGGGATCGGCCAAAGGATTCCTCAACAACGCCTGAAGCGCGACACCGACCGCCGCCAAGCTTGCGCCGACGAGAAAGGCCAGAATCAGCCGCGGCAGACGCACGTCCCATAGGATCACCGCAGCGCTGATCCCGGAGGCGTCAGCCACGGCGCCGCGGGGTGCCAGCAGAATACGTACCACCTCCGACAACGAAATACGCTCCGTGCCAAACTGAAGGCAGACCACCACTCCAAGCAGCGCCGCCGCCGTGAGGATGGCCAGCGACCTGACCCAACGGCGGACCGTGAGCGGGGGGAGGAACGACACATCGGGATGGGCCCCTGCCCGAATGGGAATGTCCATCGGAATCTAGCCGCCTGTTGAACGAGGAAACATGGCTGGATGGAAGGTCCTGGCCAACACTTCTACTCCTTCGATCACCCGCGGCCCGGGGCGATTCACCAACTCCGCCCTGACTTGATGCAGCCGATTGTGTGCGACGGCCGACAGGGAAGTCCATTTTCGCCAGCGCTGCTGTTCGGTCTCTGGAATGCCTTCCATTGTACCGACAGGAAACAGTAGTACTTCTGGGTTTTTCCGAATAATTTCTTCAAGTGAAACTTTAGGATATGGTGCCGCGGTCCGCCCCACAACATTCTCTCCGCCGGCCAGTTCCAGCATCTGATGGATGAAGCTTCCCGCCCCTACGCTGATCAACGGATCGGTATTGACCACATAGAACACTCGTACCGGCTTGACTGAAGCCATGCGGCTGCGGATGTCGTTCAACCGATCCCGCAGCCCCTGCCCCACCAGTCGTGCTTCTTTGTCGTGATCCACGAGACGACCGACTGTGCTGATATGGCCCAGAATGTCTTCCACCGTTTTGGGAGAAAGAATGAAGACAGGAATCTTGAGTTGCTCGAGTTTAGCCAGCGCATCTGGACGAATGAAATCCTTGTTGCCTACCACCAAGTCGGGTCTGAGCCCCAGAATCGCCTCCAGATTCGGAATGGAGGAACCGATCTTAGGTTTCGTTTTGGCTTGGGAGGGATAGTCGCAGAAGGAGGTCACTCCCACCACTTCGGCATCGAGTCCTACCGCAAAGAGGATCTCAGTGACGCTGGGAGCCAGCGACACCACACGCCGCGCCGGCTTCGCCAGGTACACCCGCCGCCTCAAATCGTCAGTAAAGGTCTGTTCCGCGACATTGGCCATGAACGGCATCCCGGTCCGGATACCCTGCTGACGGCGCTTCATTGAGACTCCAAACAAAAAATCCTCAAGGCCGCGATGGGGACCCTGAGGATTGTACCCGGACTAATTCGACATCCTTCCCACCCCTTTTCCGCGAGGAGAGGTTGGCTCTTGGACCCGGGCAGGTCTTCTGGCTTGTGGTTCGTCCTACTTCTCACGCCTTCCCGGTGAAGATGCGTCGTCCATCCTCAACCAGTGGCTTTCCGTGAGGTTCGTCCCCACTCACAGCGGCGGGACCGCAAGGGTATCGCACCCTTTTCCCTCGACCCGAGCTTATTCAGGAATAACGTGCTGAATGTAGACACCGGACGAGCCGAAGTCAAGGATTTTCTGGCTCATCGTGGGTAGGGTGGGCCGGCTTACCGCACTTCGCCCACGCAGCGGAATCCGACCGCGTTGGACCGGCTGCTCGTGGGAAGGGATGCCCGACCGGCCACACGGGCCACTGCCGGTCGCTTGGCCCAGGAGCCTCCCCGTATCACCTTGGTGTCGCCTGAAGCTGGCCCAGCCGGATTCTTCTGAGGGGCAATCTGATAGTAGTTTCTTTCGTACCAGTCCAGAATCCATTCCCAGACGTTCCCCACCATGTCGTACACGCCGTAGGGGCTCTTACCCGATTCGTAGCTGCCCACCGGGGATAGGCTCTTGCTATAGCTGAAGGCCACTCCAGAGGCGAAATTCGCGAACAGCGGGCTGGGTTCATCATTGCCCCAGGGATATCTGCGTCCATCCGTACCCCGTGCGGCCTTCTCCCACTGGGCCTCGGTCGGGAGCCGCTTGCCGTAATATTCGCAGTATTCGCTGGCATCCAACCAGTCCACGCCGACGACTGGACGATTCCCATCCTCCTTGCGGTTCACGCGCTCCCAGAAATCTGGCGCTTCAGCTCCCGCTTTCTTCATGTACGCGGCGTATTGCTCGACCGTGATCTCAAACTTGTCGATCGTATAGGCGTCCAAATAGACCGTTCGCTGGGGGCTTTCATCGAGCTGGCCGTCACCCGGCTTACTCCCCATCACGAACTCCCCGGCGGGGATCGTCACGACCGTGGCAAGATCCTTCGCCTTCGGTGCTTGGAATGGACGGAGGGTGGCTTCGATGATGGGGGCCGCGCCTGTCTTCGCCGCTTTGGCGGCCTCCTTCTGGGCGAGCAGCGCCTTCCGATCTTCTTCAGTCTTCTTTTGGGCTTCCTCAATTTTGCGCTTCTGCTCTTCAGCCTCGCGGGCCAGCGCCGCCAACCGCTCCTGCTCCGTCTTCCGCCTCACCTCTTCCTCCTGCTGGCGTTTCAGAAGCGCCTGCTTCTCACGTTCAATCCGTTCACGTTCATCAGCCAGTCGCTTCTCCTCCGCCTGTCGCTTCTCTTCCGCAAAGCGCTGCACTTCCTCTTCCTGTTTCCTCTTGAACTCAGCTAAGCGCTGTACCTCGCGCTCCTTGGCAGTCTTCGTTTCGGCCTCAATGCGGCGCCGCTCCTCTTCCTGACGTTTAAGCTCGGCCAGCTGCTGGCGCTCCTTCTCCTCCGCCTGTCGCTTCAGCTCGGCCAGCCGTGTCTCCTCCACTTTGCGCTCTGCTTCCTTGCGTTTGAGCTCAGCCAGCCGCTGGCGCTCCCGCTCTTCCGCCTTACGCCGCTCTTCAGCCAGCCTTGCCTCCTCCGCCTTGCGCTCCTCCTCCTGGCGTTTGAGTTCGGCCAGCCGCTGGCGCTCCTTCTCCTCCGCTTGCCGCTTCAGCTCGGTGATTTTCTCTTCTTCAGCTTTGCGGCGGGTTTCATCGACTTTGCGGATTTCTTCTTCCTGCCCCTTCAGTTCGGCTAAGCGGGATGCCTCCTTTTCTTCCTCCTGCTTCTTGCGGAGCGCTTCCATCTTGATCCGCTCCGCTTCAGCACGGGCTTTTCCCTCTTCCTCGCGCTTTTTCAGCTCGGCCGCCAGCCGTGCTTCCTCCACCTTGCGCTCTTCCTCCTTACGCTTGAGTTCAGCCTGGCGTTGGCGCTCCTTCTCCTCCGCCTGCCGCTTGAGCTCCGCCTGACGCGCCTCCTCCGCCCTGTACTCCTCCTCCTGGCGTTTGAGTTCGGCTAGCCGTTGGCGTTCCTTCTCCTCCGCTTGCCGCTTCAGCTCCGCCAGCCTTGCCTCCTCCGCTTTACGCTCCTCTTCGAGCTTTTGGCGGGT
>Ga0137374_10002957_pt1 | contig 19916 bp, 14 predicted proteins | sample SagtaG_20_FD_104811 | JGI IMG/M metagenome (GOLD analysis project Ga0137374, IMG submission 104811) | Vadose zone soil microbial communities from Sagehorn Ranch, Mendocino, California, USA - Sage1_R_100_16 metaG | ecosystem: Environmental > Terrestrial > Soil > Vadose zone | place: USA... | reverse complement strand
CCCGAGGTCGGCCTGGCCGGCGACTGCGCGGTGGCGCTCCGCCAGCTCACCGATGCGTGGACGGCGGAGCCGGGCACGCTCGACGGGTGGACCGAGCAGGCCGAGGGTGGCGCCCGGATGTCGCGGGAGCAGTGGTCGGCGGAGTGCGAACGCCCGGCGAAGGGCGTGCACCCGGGATGGCTGGCCCGCGAAACGGCGGCATTCGCGGAGTCGCTCGGGCCGTGCACCACCGTGAGCGACGGCGGCGACAGCGTGCTGTGGGGGATCGCGTTCTTCCGGGCCCGCGGGCCGGGGACGCAGCTGTACATCGGCTCGGCGTTCGGCACCCTCGGCATCGGCCTGCCGTTCGCCATCGCGGCGAAGGCGGCCCGGCCCGAGGAGCCCGTGGTGCTGTTCACCGGCGACGGGGCGTTCGGGCTGTCGGCCATGGAGCTCGACACCGCCGCCCGGCACCGGCTTCCGGTGATCGTGGTCGTGGTGAACAACGGCGGGTGGGGCGACGTCCGCCACGAGCAGCGCGCGTTCTACGGCCAGGAGGCCGACACCGGCGCGGTTCTGTCCGGGATGCGTTACGACAGGCTCGCGGAGGCCGTCGGGGGATACGGCGAGCGGGTGGAGGCGCCCGAGGAGCTCCGCCCCGCCCTGGACCGGGCCGCGGCGTCCGGGACGGTGGCCGTGGTGGACGTGGTCACCGACCCCGACGTCATGAGCGACCTGATGAAGAACCTCGGCGGCATGGACGTGATGTGACGTCCGGCGCGCCCCCAAGAGGACTCGCCGCCTCGTTCCGCCCGGAACAACGGGCGACGTGATCCTCGACGGGATCCCCGGCGGGATCCTCCCCGGCATGCTGGCCGGGGCGATTCAGCCGACCGCGGCGGCGAGGAGGCGGGCCAGGGTCCCCTTGCGGACCACCCGCACGTCGCCGCCGAGCCCCAGCCACCCGGAGAACCGCCGGAGCTCCCGGGCCAGCGAGGGGGCGACCCTCCCGGCGTCCTGCCCCTCCTCCAGGTGAGCCCCCTGGACCAGCAGCACGCCGCCCTTGCGGTCGGCCTTGAGGTCCACGCGCGCAGCGAGGTGCTCGCCCAGCAGGAACGGCAGCACGTAGTAGCCGTGATTGCGAAGGTGGGCGGGGACGTAGATCTCGATCCGGTAGCGCATCCCCCACAGCCGTTCGACCCGGTCGCGGAACCACACCAGCGAGTCGAACGGTGACAACAGCACCGCGTTACTGATGCGACGAGGTGCACGGGCATCTCGATGCCGGTACGCGGGCTAGCGCCAGCCATCCACTGCCACTGCAACGAGATGCCCGTCCTCCACCAGCTCCTGGATCCGGGGCCGGGCCTCGGGAACCTTGATCCGGAAGTAGTCGGCCAGGTCGGCAGCGGTGCTCACGCCGAGCGACCGGGCCGCGATCTCCAGGAGTCGACGATGGGCCTCCTCGGTGGTGGGTTCCGGCGCGTTGAGGGCCTCCGGCGGTATGACCCGCTCGGGGAGGTCGTACCGCCGCTCGAACCGGATGCGGGTGGCCGCCGCCACCTGGCCGGACCAGAACAGGTACTCCATGGCGATCTTCCCGGCCTTCCAGTTCCAGCCCCAGGACGTGCCGCGGCGCTCGCCGGGGTCGTGGAGGTCGCGGATGGCGATGGGACCGTTGCGCCGGACGTCTTCCAGCACCGCCCGGACGTACTCGGGCCGGTCGCGCGCGATCCGGACCATCCCGCCCCAGGTCTCGCCGGTGGTGGCCCTCCGCATCCGCCACCGGAACAGCGGATACATCGCCATCGGGATCAGGGAGGCCTCGTGGCCCCAGTACTCGAACAGCTCCCGGTGCCGGTAGGCCATCTCGTCGATGGACGCCTGCCCGTACGGCCCCAGCCGCGAGTAGGGCGGAACGTAGTGCGACCGGGAGACCACGTTCACCGAGTCGATCTGGATCACCCCGACCCGGTCGAACACCCGCCGGAGGTGCCGCCGGTCCACCCGGCCGCGGGGCACCGGGTCGGCGAACCCCTGTGCGGCCAGCGCGATCCGTCGGGCCCGGGGAAGGGAGAGGGAGTCCAGTCCGGCCCGCCGGCTCAGCCCCACTGGGAGGCTCGGACCGACAGGATCGGCGGGAGGTGGTCCGCCACCACGTGCCAGGTCTCTCCCTCGTCGGCCGAGCCGAACACCTCGCCGGACTCCGCGCCGAAGTACAGCCCGAGCGGGTCGCCGCCGTCATGGGAGAAGGCCTGGCGCAGGACGGTGAGGTACGCGTCCCGCTGCGGCAGGCCTTCCTCCAGTGCGCGCCAGGACCCGCCCCGGTCGCTCGTGAGGTACACGCGCACGCGTCCCTCGGGCGTGACCCGGTCGAGGTCGGCCACCAGGGGGATCACATAGGCGCGGTCGGGGTCTCGCGGATGGGACACCAGCGGGAACCCGAAGTCCGAGGGCAGGCCGGTATCGACACTGATGTCGTTCCAGGACTCGCCGCCGTCGTCGCTCCGGTACACGCCGCCATGGAACTGCAGGTACAGCGTGTCGGGCTGGGTCGCCGCGCGGTGGACGTTGTGCACGCACAGGTCGACGGCCTCCGCGCGGGCCTCCTCCGGCAGGTACCTCGGGACCAGGCCCTCCACGCCCCGGCGCCACGACGACCCTCCGTCGTCGGTCAGCCACACGCCGGCCGCCGAGATGCCGACGGCCATCCGCGCCGGCTCCCGCGGGTGGATCGAGATCGAGTGCAGGCAGAGCCCGCCGGCCCCGCCCTCCCACTTCTGACGCGAGGGGTCGTCCCACAGGGCCCGGTTGAGCTCCCACGTCCGGCCACCGTCGCCGCTCCGGAACAGCGCCGCCGGCGCGACGCCCGCCCAGAGCACCCCATCCTCCACCCCGGGCTGGACCACCCACGTCCGCGACACCGTGGCCCCGGCGTCGTCCGGGAATGCCGGTCCTGAGGTCTGCTCCCACTCCCCCGCCGGATCGTCGGTCAGGAACACCCGCGGTCCGTGCTGACCATGCGTGACGCTCGCGTAGTACGTCCCGGTGCGAGGGTCGCGGACGGCGTACTCGACGTGCTGGCCCGAGAAGCCGCGCGCCACGACGTCCATCGGCCCGCCTCGCTCCCCTCGCAACACGAACATGCCCTTGTGGGTGCCCACCAGGACCTCGCCGGAACCGTCGCCGGCGCCGCCGGAGATGGCCGGCAGGATGTGGACCTGGTCGTTCGGCTCGAGGGCGGTCTCGATCGGCGCCCGCTCCCCGTTCACGAACACCGTCACGTGTTCCCGGATCCGCCCCTGTTCGTCGCGGACCCACCCGACCAGCTTGGGGTGCTCGCGCTCCAACCGCTCCACGACCTCGCCGACCGTTCCCCCTTGGACCTCCAACGAGGACCGCCCTCCCGCCAGGTCGCGCAAGGGCGATCTCAAATTCACGTGGACCATCGTTCCTCCGAATGCCTCGACGTTCCGGGGGCCATTATCCGCGACCGAACGCGGAGCGATGGCGTCGCCCAGGCGGGGACCGCGCGGCCGGCGGCCCACACCCGCATCAGGGCGATGTCCTCGGCCCGCGAGCGGGACCGCGGGACGGGGGTGAGCGACGACCGATTCCCGTCCGGGACGCACCGGCCCCGGGGTACGCTGACCGGTGGTCATGCACCTGCTCGACGCCCTCCCGGAGATCCAGACCGCCGACATGGACGGCCCCGTCGCGTACGTCGAATGGCCGTCCGAGCGCACTGACGCACCCGGACCCACGTTTGTGTGCGTGCACGGCCTTGGCGGCTCCCACCTGAACTGGATGCAGGTCGGGCCCATGCTGGCGGAGCACGGGCGCGTCCTGGCCCTGGACCTGGCGGGTTTCGGCCTGACCCCCCGGGCCGGGCGGAGCTCGGCGCTCTCGGCGAACCGGGCCCTGCTGTCGAGGTTCGTGCACCAGGTGGCGGAGCCACCCGTGCTCCTCGTGGGAAACTCGATGGGCGGCTCGCTCTCGATCCTCCAGGCCGCATACGAGCCCCGGAGCGTCTCCGGGCTGATCCTCACCAGCCCCGCCCTGCCGTGGAGCGCGCGGGGCCGCCCGCCGGCGGCGGTGGTCATGGCGACGTTCGCCATCTACCAGATGCCGCGCGTCGGCGAGGCGTTCGTCCGGGCCCGCAACAGCCGTCTGGGACCGGAGCGGCTCGTGGAGGAGGGCTTCAAGGTGGTGATGGCCGATCCCGCTTCGCTCCCCGTCGAGATCGCCGAGGCCCACGTCGAGATGGCCCGCCTTAGGGCCGAGGATCCCGACTCCGCCCCGGCGTATCTCCAGGCTGCGCGTTCCCTGCTGTCGCTGGCCGGACGGCGGCCGTTCGTCGGCGAGGTCCTGGGGCGGGTCCACCAGCCCGTGATCGTGATCCACGGGCGCAAGGACCGGCTGGTCCGCATCCACCTGGCCCGGGCCGCCGTCAAAGACCGCGAGAACTGGGAGCTCCACGAGCTGGACGGCGTCGGGCACGCCGCCCAGCTCGAGGCCCCCGACCGGTGGATGGCCGCGGTGGAGCCGTGGCTGGAGCGTCAGGGCCGCTCGTTCGTGCCGTCCACGATCCCGGACTCCAGATAGGACGCCCAGCTTCCCGGGACGGTCGTCCCGCCGTCGGCCTGGACGTCCCGCTCGCCGAGGAACGCGGACGTCGCCGGGTCGAAGATGAGCTCGTACCGCACCCCGCGGTGGGTGTAGCCGACGCCCACCCCCGGACGGCCGATCTCATCGGTCGTGTTGCCGAGGAGCTCCACGCCGGGCAGGCTCGCGGCGACGTCGAACAGGGCCGATCGCAGCTCCGGCGACTCGAACACGACCGGCGAGGAGAAGCTCTCCCGCAGGAGGTCTCCGACCACGACGAACATCTCGTAGTCCAGGGGCTGGTCGGCCTTGGACGCCCGCTCCTCGATGAACGCCCGGAGCGCATCCCGGTCCGTCGGCACCTTCGAGAGGTCGTCGGCGTTCAGCTCGCCGGGAACGAACTCCTCGCTCCACGTCATCGATCCCCTGGTCTCCCTGATGCGGCCGGACCCTTCCGGCGCGACCCAGGTCTCGCGGTCCACGTCCTCCCACACGCAGGCTCCCGTGTCGCCGTCACACGTCTGGTAGCGCCCCTTGTACCTCGAGTACACGTACTGGCCGGGTCCGACGGACACGTCGGGCTGACGGGCGGCCACCGCCGCCAGGCGGTGCAGCGTCGCCGCCGCGGCCGACGTCCGATGGCCCCCGGGCAGCACCGTCGGGGCGAGCACGGCCGCCGCCGCCACGATCGCGACGACGGGCGCCAGCACCGACGCCCTCCGCACGCGGCGCTTCCGCCGGCCCGCCGACTCGATCGACGACACATGCGCCGGGAGCCGGATCGGATCGAACGCTTCCTTGATGCGGTCCTCAACGTTCATGGCTCGACACCTCCTGTGTGATTTGTCTCCGAAGCGACGACAGGGCCCGGTGGAGGTGGGCGGTGACCGTTCCCGGGGCCACTCCCAGGGCCTCGGCCGTCTGCTCCGTGCTCAGGTCGAGCAGCAGACGGAGCCCGATCACCTGCCGCTGGCGCTCGGGGAGCGCCATGACCGCGGCGACGACGTGACGGTCGAGGGGATCCTGGATCTCGACCTCGCCCTCGGGCCCGCCGGCCGGTCGCCTCAGGAGGCGCCGCCGCCAGGACGAACGGACGTCGTTGAGCGCCGTCGTCGTCACCCAGGCGACGGGGGCGGGATGCCGGCTGACCTTCTCCCAGCGGGAGCACGCCCTGGTGAACGCCTCGCTCACGGCGTCCTCCGCGGCGTACAGATCGCCCGTGCACGCGTACACGGCTCGGAGAACGCGATGCCGGTTCTCCTCGTAGAACTCGCCGAAGCCCTTCCCCACGGCCGCCTCCTCCTGGCCTGTCATCCCGGTAATGCGGGAGTCGGCGGTTCCACTTACACCCCGGTCCGAAATACCCGGCGTACCCTCAATGGGGTCATGGACCCTGCAAGGGTCCGCCCTTCAGTCTCCAGCGGCGTGCCGTCAGACCCCGGCGGCCTTGGCCAGCTCGTCGACGGCCTCGTCGAACGAAGCCGCCAGGAAGTCGATGTCGGGGACCAGGTCCCAGTCGCCGGTGAATCCGAACCCCATGGTCCCGGCCAGCGAGGTCACGGCGACCGACAGGCCCACGTTCTCCGCCGTGGGCATCACCGGGTAGTTCACCAGGAGCTTCGCCCCGGCCACGTACATCGGCACCGGCGGCCCCGGCACGTTCGACACCACCAGGTTGAACCACCGTCCCCGGGAGGCCAGCCGGGCGGCCAGCGCGTGCAGGGTGGGCGGGGCGAACCTGGTGATGTTCATGAGGGCATCGGCGCCCACGGCCATCATCGAGTCCTTGAGGTCCTTGGTGGTCGCCGTGATCTTGTGCAGGAGGTTCACGGGGTCGATGGGGCCCACCGGCAGCTCCACGAAGAGCATCGACACCCGGTTCCCGAGCGCCATCTTCTCGGATTCGGACCGCACGGAGACCGGGACCATGGCCCGGAGGATGCGGCCCCGGGTGGGCTCCTTCCGCGACTTCAGCAGCTTGTGCAGCCCGCCGGCCACCGTGGCCAGGACCACGTCGTTCACGGTCCCGCCGGCCGCGTTCTTGATGTCTTTGAATCGCTGGACCGGCGAGTCGGCCATGGCGAACCGGCGGTTCGGCCCGACCCGGCCGTCGAACGGGCCCTTCGGCGGCGTCCCCATCCCCACGATCTCCCGAACGCCCCCCAGCACGCCGCCCATGCCCGACAGCAGCCTGGCCGGCGCGCGGAACACACTCTGCACGGTCCCGGCCGCCATGGCCACGGGGTTGCGGACCTGCTCCTTCACGGCATCGGCCAGCAGCGTGTTCCGGGACGGCAGCGGCTCCGGGACCCACGGTTGGGGGGCCGGGATCTGGGGCTCCGGGGCGAAGTCCAGCAGGACCGTGGCGATGTCGATCGCGGAGACGCCATCGATCATCGCGTGGTGGACCTTGGTGAGGATGGCCACCAGGCCGTCCTCCAGGCCCTCGATGAAGTACATCTCCCACAGGGGCTTGCTCCGGTCGAGGGGCCGGCTGGCCACCCGCTGCACGAAGTCCGCCAACTCCCTCCGGCCGCCGGGCGAGGGCAGGGCCGCCCGGCGGAGGTGGAACTCCACGTCGAAGTCGGGGTCGTCGGCCCACACGGGACGGGCCACGTTCCCCGGGACGGACACGACTTTCTGCCGGAAGCGCGGCACGAGGTGCAGCCGCGAGGTGATGACGTGGGCCAGGTCCTCGAACCTCAGGACGCCGCCGGGCCGGTCGGAGGGATCGAGGATCCCCACCCCGCCCACGTGCATGTGCATGGATGGCTGCTCCAGGTACAGGAACGAGGCGTCGAGCGCGGACAGGCGGTTCGTGGCCATGCCCACACGGTACGCCGAGGCAGCCTCGGCCCTCAAGCGCGCGGGGCCGTTCTCGCTCAGCGGCCCACGGCCACGCTCTTCCCGAACTGCTCGTTGAACGCGGCGCCGGCGGCGATCCCGGTCGTCTGCTCGGTGAAGCGCCGGGCGCCGGCGGACGACAAGACCGTCCGCCGTGCCGTACACGACGCAGGCCGAGCGTTGGAACGAAGCGTCAGTCGTGATCGTGACCGTGGTCCGGGTGCTCGTCCGCGTGGTCGTGGCCGGCCTCGGACCCCTTCGATCCGCCGCCCGTGGGGCCCCGACCGGAGCCCTTCCTGGCGGGCATTCAGCACCCGGGCTCGCCGTGGTGGCCGCAACACCCCCCGCGGATGAACGTGGCGATGGTGCGATTCTTGACGACCTTGGCGAGCTTCTGGGGCAGCGGATCGTCACTCGTGCGCCAATTGTTGGCGTAGTCCTCCACGTAGTCGCGAAGCTTCCGCTGCCTCCTGGGCTCGTCCTCAGTCATGGCACCGCAAGCGTACTCCCGCCCGACCGGCCCGGTGACCGCCGGCGCTCTCGACGCGGGTCAGGGGATCTCGGGTTCCGAGCTCGACGCCGCACGGGCCAGGCTGGCGGTGACGGCGCCGGCCAGGATGAGCACGCCTCCGCCCACGACACCCGCCCTGATCGGTTCGTCGAGGAACAGGAACGCCAGGACGGTCGCCGACAGGGGCTCGGTGGCCGCGACGATCGCCGTCCGGACCGGGCCCAGGCGGCGGAGGCCGGCGAACAGGCACACGAACGCGCCGGCGGTGGCCGCGCCCATCCCGAACAGCGGCCCCCACTGGCGGAGGCCCCGCGGGACCTCGGCGTGGCCCGAGGCCAGGGCGAAGACCGCCAGGGCCAGCGACGCGAACAGGCTGACCCACATGGCGCCGGCCAGCGCGTCGGTACCGCGGAGGACCCGGTCGGCCCCCAGGAGGTAGCCCGAGTACACCGTCGCGGCGCCCAGCGCGAACAGGACGCCGAGCCCGGTGACGGCCAGGCCCCCGGAGGCCAGGATCACGAGCGCCGCGCCGGCCAGCGCGCACAAGAGACTGGCGCCGATCATCCATCCCGGCGCTCCCTGTCCCAGGGCCATCGACCCCACCGTCACCAGGATCGGATACGTGAAGAACAGCAGCGTCACCGCGGCCGCTTCGCCGTGGGTGGCGGCCAGGAAGAAGAACGACGCCTCCACGGCGTAGCCGAACATCGCCAGGAGGGCGAGGGGCACTCGCTCCCGGGGCACGGGCAGCACCGGCCTCCCCAGCGCCACCAGCGCGGCCACCAGCAGCACCGCCCCGAACGCGAACCGCACCGCCAGCATCGTCGGGACGTCGAGCCCGTGCGGCCTCTTCGTCAGGATCTTCCCGAGGACCACCACGATGCCGAACTGGAACGACGCGGCCACGATGAATAGCCCGCCCACCGCCTCGCCACTCCGCCGCTCGGTTCGCATGAGGGGCCATGCTAGGCGGACACCCCCGGGGATGGCCCGGTCTGGCCCGGCGAGCCGTCGCCGCCCTGGCCCGGGGGCGGGTACGGGGCCCGCATGGGGCGGAATCGGGGGTCGGCGTCGGCGAGGAGCTCGGCGGTCTCCAGGAGGAGGCGCTCCCGGTGCCTCGCCGCCATGAGCTGGAGGCCGAGCGGCAGGCCGTCGCCAGACAGTCCGCAGGGGATCGACAGGGCGGGAATGCCGGCGAGGTTCGCCGGGCGGGTCAGGGCCGACGGCGCGCCGCGATGGACACCCAGGGTCATCCCCAGACGGACCTCGACCTCCTGCGCGTCGGCCGGCGGGGCGGGGAACGGCGTGGCGGGGGCCAGCAGCACGTCGGCTTCCCGGAGGCGCTCCCCGAACCACGCGCCGTACTCCTCGGCCTTGAGGCGCGCGGCCATCCGGGCCTCGCCCGACAACGAGATGCCGTGCTCGAGGTACGACGCGGTGAGCGGGTCCAGCCGGTCCCGGTGCTCCAGAAGATGCCCGTGGCCCGCGGCGAACTGCGACCACGCGTAGTCCGTCCACACGTGCAGGACGTCCTCGAGGCCGGAGCCGTCCACCGGCTCGACCTCCACTCCCAGGCGCTCCAGCGCCACTCCCGCCGCCCGGACCCCCTGCACGACTTCGGGCTGGATGCGGTCTGCGAACCACCCCCCCAGGATCCCGGCCCGTCGCGGCCCCACCAGCATCCCCGGCCTTCCCGACGCGCCGGTCTCGTGGTCGGAGCCCTCCAGGGCGTCCCACGCCAGCAGGAGGTCCTCCACCGAGCCGGCCATGGGGCCCGGGCAGTCCAGCGACGGCGCGAGCGGCATCACCCCGTCCAGGGGCAGCGCGCCGTGGGTCGGCTTCAGCCCGGCGATCCCGCAGAACGATGACGGGATCCGAATGGAGCCCCCGGTGTCGGTCCCCAGCGCGATCGGCACGATGCCCGCGGCCACGGCGATGGCCGATCCGCCGCTCGACCCCCCGCTGATCCGGCTGACGTCCCACGGGTTCGCGGTCGGCCCGCACGCCGAGACCAGGTTCGTCGCGCCGGCGGCCAGCTCGTGCATGTTCGTCTTGCCCACCACGATCGCGCCGGCCGCCTTGAGCCGCCGGACCACCGTGGCGTCGGACGAGGCCATGTTCCCGACGTAGGCCAGCGAACAGCCCGTGGTCTCGTGCCCGGCCAGGTCGAACAGCTCCTTCACGGCCACCGGCACGCCGGCCAGCGGCCCGGGGTCCCGGCCCTCGGCCACCACGCGCTCGATCCGCCGGGCCTCCTCCAGCCCCTCGCCGAACAGGAGCTGGGTGAACGCGTTGGTGGCCTCCTGCCACAGTTGGACCAGCGACAGGGCCCGCTGGACCAGCTCCACCGGGGAGACCTCGCCGGCCCGCACCGCCGCGGCCATCGCAGCGGCGGTTTCCAGCTCCCCGGTCACGGCGCCGGCACCGCCGCCAGGAACTGCAGCGCCCGCATCACGAGCGACGGCATCGACTCCAGCATGTCCACCTCGTCGCGCAGGACCACCAGCTCGGCGTTCGGCAACAACTCGGCCAGCGTCCGGGCCAGCACGGCGGGATGGATGACGTCGCCCTCTCGGGCGATCAACAGCACCGGCGCCGTGATCCTCCGGACCAGCTCCCGGTCCCGGACCGGGAAGTCCGTCACGATCTCCCGGATGGCCCGGCCCAGCCCGGCCGGGTCGGTCAGCTCCTGCCACATCGAACGATCCACGTCACGCAGCCACGGCGACCGGAGGTACGGCTCCACCCTGTCGGGATCGTCGAGGATCCGTTCGATGGCCTCGTCCTTCGGCAGCGTCTCGAGCGCATCGGCGTAGCGCAGGAACCGCTCGGGGTGGCGGAACGGCGAGTCCAGTCCGGCGGGGAGCAGCAGCACGATCCGCTCGAACCGGTCCGGGCGCTCGCACAGCAGGTGGCAGATGGCCCCGGCCCCCATGGACGTCCCCACCGCGCGGGTGGCGCCGTACTCCGCGGTCACCGCCTCCAGGTCGCCCGCCATGTCGGCGAACGAGAACCCCGACTCCGGGGCCGACGAGTGCCCGTGTCCCCGGAAGTCGAACCGGACCTTCGTCCCCGGCAGGAGCGGCGTGAGCGGCGCCAGCTCCCGGCAGGAGTTCGTCAGCCCGTGGGCGAACACGGTGACCGGCTCCCCCTCGCCGTCGAGCTCCACGTGGAGCGTGACGTCGCCGTTCCGGACCTCCGGCACCGCAGCTACCTCCCGGGCGTAGCCTACCCGTGTGGACATCGGCATCTCGCTGCCGACGGTGGGGCCGGCGGGCGAGCGGGAGTTCGTCCTGGACGTGGCCCGGGCGGCGGAGCGGCTGGGCTTCCACAGCGTGTGGACCACCGACCACATCGCGTTCCCGAAGGTCCGGACCACCGAGTATCCCTATCAGGAGTCCACGACCGAGCTGGCCTTCTCGCCCGGCATGGACTGGCTCGACCCCATCGCGGTGATGGGCGTGGTGGCCGGGGCGACCGAACGAATCACCATCGGGACCAGCGTGCTGGTGGTTCCGTATCGCCACCCCGTGGTGCTGGCCCAGGAGCTGGCGTCGCTCGACCGGTTGAGCGAGGGACGGATCGTCCTGGGCGTGGGATCCGGATGGATGGACGAGGAGTTCGCGGCGGTCGGCGTGCCGAAGCGCGAGCGCGGCGCCCGGACCGACGAGTCCATCGACCTCATGCAGCGGCTGTGGGAGGCCACAGGCCCCATCTCGTTCGACGGGCGGTTCTGGCAGCTCGACGAGGTCGTGCTGGCCTCCAGGCCCCACCGCCCGGGCGGGCCGCCGGTGATGGTCGGCGGGAACAGCGAGCCCGCGCTCCGCCGGGCCGGGCGGCTCGGCGACGGCTGGCTGGGGTTCGAGGTGTTCGTGGATCAGGTCCCCGACAAGCGCGAGACCCTGGCTCGCGCCGCGAAAGAGGCCGGGCGGGACCCGACGGCCATCACGCTGTCCGTGCGACGCGGGCTGGTCCCGCCGCTCGAGGTGTCGAACTTCCTCCCCGACCGCCGGTCCATACAGGGCCCACCCGAGGACGTCGCGGCGGAGCTGGGGGCCTACGCGGCCGAGGGCGTCTCCCTCGTCGTGCTCGACCTCGCGTTCATCGTTCCCGACATCATGGCCACCATGGAGTGGCTCGCCGCGGAGGTCGTGCCCCTGCACGCGTGACGGGCTCTACCGCGGCTTCTCGACGTCCCGTATCCGCTCGCGTTCCCGGCGTTCGGCCTGGCCGGCGGCGCTTTCCACCTCGTCGTCGAACCGGACGCTCACCGATTCCTCGGGACGGCGCTCCTCGGCGATGGCCGCGCGGCGGTACGTCTGCCGGTCGCCCTCGGACAGTGGTGGCTGGACCAGGCTTCTCGGCCAAAGGCGCTCCTTGCGGACGACGTTCACCTCGGCCGCGTACAGCGTGACCTGGGCTCCCAGGTACATCCACGCCAGCAGCCCGATGACCAGCGCGAACAGGCCGTACACCTCGCCGGCGGACTTCAGCTGGTGGCCCACGACGTACCCGCCCGCCATCTGCAGGACGACCCACGCCACCGCCGCGACCGCGGCACCGGGGAACACGTCGCCCCACGACAGGTTCCGCGCAGTGAGGATGCGGAACGCCAGCAGGAACACCCCCAGATTCAATGCCAGGGACAGCACCACGCCGCCGACCACGATGAGCGGGGAACGGCCGCCGGCAGACGCGATCCCCGCCACGACGGCCGACCCGACGGCGGCCACCCCGAGGAGGACGAGCATCAGGAGGGCCCGCAGCCTCGATTTCCAGAAGTTCGGCCGGTCCACCTTCGGCACGTCCCACACCCGGTTCATCGCGGTCTGCATGGCCTTCATGACCCCGAGGCCGCCCCACAGGGTGCCGGCGATGCCGACGACCAGGCTGAGGCCGGTCCCGTTCAGCGAGTGGACGTTCGAACGGATCTGATCGCCGATCACCGGGAACTGCGCCAGCGCCGAGTGCAGGATCGAGTCCTGGAGGTCGGAGTTCCCCTCCAGCACGAACCCCAGGACCGTGACGAACACCAGCAGCAGCGGGAACAGCGAGAAGAACCCGTAGTACGCGATCAGCGCGGCCAGGTTCCCCGCCTCGTCGTCACCGAACTTCTTGACGACGCCGAACGGGAACGCCAGGACGCGGTGCCGTTGCTGGAAGGCGTCGACGCCCCGGATCGCCCGCTCGACCGGGTTCATACCCGGAGCGTTCCCGCAGCCGGCCGCGACGAAAACCGGCGCGCCGTCAGGAGGTGGTGGTCGTCGCGGCCGCTGCGGGGTCGTCGTCGCGCTGCGGACGGGGGAGCTGGTCGCCCAGGCGCCGGGCCCACGCCCCCACCAGCAGCGCGGCGCCCAGGAACACCGCGCCCGCCACCATCATCAGCAGGCGGGCCCGGCCGGCGCTCCACGTGGCGAACAGGATCAGCGCCGGCACGATCCAGGCAAGGTTGAAGGCCACGTCGAAGAAGCTGAACCCCCTGCCGCGGTACTGGTCGGGGAGGCTCTGCTGCATGATCGTGTCCGCGGAGATCTTCCCGATGAAGTACGCGAGCGCGGCGACGAACGCCGTCACCGACAACCCGAAGGTCGAGCGCACCCCGCCCACCAGCACGAACCCCACACCGGCAGTGCCCATGGCCACCACGATGAGGCGGGCCGGGGGGACGCGCTCCTTGAGGACCTGGGCCAGCACGAATCCCAGGGACGCGCCGGCCGCCGCGGCCAGCCCGGCCACGATCACCGCCGTGTTCGACGAATCCCCCTTGCCCCCCAGGATGTCCCGGGCCTGCAGCGCGAACACCAAGGACGCGAACGACACCAGCGTCCGCAGCGTGAGGAACGAGGTCACCCCGAGCGAGGCCGCCGGTCGCTTGCGGATCTGGCGGATCCCCTCGCCGATGTCGCGCAGGATCCGCCGGGCCTCCGCCAGGAACCGGGCGGACCGGGTTCCCTCCGCCAGGTTGCGGGCCCGGGAGGCGAACATCGCGCCCACCCCGTACACGATCGCGCCCCCCACGATCACCACGCCCGCCGAGGCGAGCTTCGTCCCCACCAGCGCGATCCCCGCCCCCGTCAGCTGGAACACGGCCTGGCCGGCTTGGGAGATCGAGTTGCCCTGCATGAGGTTCCGGCCCGAGAGCACGGTGGGGAGGCCGGCCGACTTGATGGCCAGGACCAGTCGGGTGGAGGCCAGCGTCAGGATCAGCGCGGCGATCAGTACGGCGTCGGGCAGCGACGAGGCCCCCAGCCCGATGACCACGATCACCGCGGCCCGGAACCCGTTCGCCAGGACCAGGAGCTTGCGGCGGTCGAAGCGGTCGATGACCACGCCCATGAACGGGCTGATCAGCATGTACGGCAGGTAGGTCAGCAGGACCAGGGCCAGGATGTGCCGGGGCGACCGGGCCTGGTCCAGCGAGAACCCGGCCTTCCCCCCGAACGCGATGGTCTTGGCCAGCGAGGCCTGCACGATGCCGTCGCCCAACACCGCCAGGAACACCGCGCCCATCAGGGCCCCGAAGTCCCGGTTCGAGAACAGCGACACCGAGCGCCGCACGAACGGCACCACCACGGCCTTTCCCCCCTCCCGGCGCCGGGCCAGGAGGTTGAGCACCCCGGCTGCGCCGCACGCCACCACCACCGACGCCACGCCGTCGGCCACGGTGAACGGCGATCGGTGCACGGCCTTCACGAAGAACGCCGCCGTCACCGACATCGCGAACGAGATCCCCGGCACCAGGCCCAGACGCGGGGGGAAGTCGTCGAGATCGAACCACCGCATCGCGATGAGCCCGGGGACCACCAGCAGCAGCACCAGCACGATCACCACCCGCAGCAGGTGCAGCGGGTCGGAGAACCGGCCCGGCGGGTTCGACAGGGTCCGGGCCTCCTGCCGCCCCGCCGTCTGCCCGGCGCCGATGGCCGGGCCCGACACGGGTGCCAGGTTCGGCCCCGTCACCACCGAGACGTGCTTGAACAGCGGGACCACGTTCTGCGACAGCGACGGGTCCTTGGCTACGGGGTCCTCGTTCACCGTGGACTGGTTGAACCGGTCCACCAGGAACGCCATGGGGGCCTGGTCGAACTCGGCCAGCCGGGCCTGCATCTCGTCGAAGAACCCCACGGACACGCACTCGTACACCGAGTCCAGCGGCACGGGGTTGCAGTCGCCGAGGTCGATCCCCGTGGCCGACGGGCGTCCCGCCAGGTAGTCCGGGAGGTCGCCGAAGTAGATGGTCGAGCGCAGGGCCTCGTCGCCCTCCAGGCCGGAGCGCGACACGTTCGAGAACGTCTTGGCCCATCCCCAGGCCTTGCGGTCCCTGCGGTAGTCGGTGATGAACACGACGGGCCGGTCCTTCGGCGACGCGGCCACGTAGCCCTGCGCGGCGGCCAGCGCCGACCGGGTCTCGTCGTCGAGGAACCGAGCGGTGATCTCCCGGGAGTTCCAGTTCGTCTCCTCGAACCCCCGGGCCATGACGAATCCGAACCCGGCGAGGATCAGCACCGCCACCGCCGCGCCGGCCACCCGGTGGCGCTTCGCCGCCCATCGGGTGGCGACCCACGCCCCCATCCCCACCAGCAACATGATCGCGACCGTCGTGTTGAAGAAGCGGTAGTACGGGTAGGTCAGCCCCGCCACCCACCCGAACAGCCCGAGCAGCGGGAGCAGCCACAGCAGCGACATCCGCGGGTACTCGTCCATGGGCTCGCCGCCCTTCCGCCGGCGCCACGTGGTGGCCGCGATGGACCCGATGGCGATGGCCGCGAGCGGCCCCATCACGGCCGGCCTCAGGCTCCCCGCCCACTGCCCCAGGGTGTGCTTGAACACATCCATCGGGTACGGCGGCGGGAGCGCCGCGTCGGCGAACGGGGCCTTGACCCCCCACGCGCCGATCTTCCACATGGCCAGGCCGAACACCGCCCCGGCGCCAGCCGAGAGCAGCACCGCGGCGTCGGAGCGCCAGATCTCCCGGATCGAGAACCGGCTGGTCAGGAAGTGCAGGCCCGCGCCGGCCATGAGCACCGCGACGAAGATCGCGGTCGTGGTGGGGTGGGTGATGGTGGCCATGAACATCAGCAGCGCGATGGCCGAGCGGGCCCCCCACGACGTCCGGGCCGGACCCAGGAACGGCAGGATCAGCGCCAGGATGTACAGGCACGTGATGTTGTCCATGTAGCCGACGTACGGGATGGTCAGGAACAACGCGGCCGACGCGAAGAACGTCATCAGCGGGACCAGGTGGTCGCGCCGGTGGCGCCAGGCGAACGCCCCCAGGGCCAGCGCCGCGAGCGTGGGGATGCCCACCATCACCAGGATCGAGAACGTGTACCGGTGGATCCCGCCGAGCTTGATCAGCCACGCCCCGGTCAGCAGCGTCGACACCCGGTAGCCGCCCGAGAACATCCCGAACGGGCCCCATTCCTGCACGACCGAGGACGGCTTCGCCGCGGTGAGCAGCTCGGCCCGCCACGTGTACCAGGCGGGGTCACGGGTCGGTGCGGACAGCGTGGGGTGCACCAGGAAGTTCCACCCGAACAGCAGAAGCATCGCCACGGCGGAGGCCACGAGGACCCAGGGGCTGGCCAGGAACCCTCGGCTCGTCTCCGGCCGCTCCGGCGTGCCGGTGCCGGGCGGGGCGGCCTCGGTCACCGCCATGCGTGGTCCTCTCGGGTCATCGGAAGTCCGGTGCTCGCTGGTCTCGGGAGGCCGGCGCGGGTCCGGCCGGACTGAAATCCGGCTCATGGTACCCGCTGAGGGTGCCCGAGGATGCCTCGGGAGATGGCGCGCCGGGGGTGACCCGTCCTACGACGACGGCGCCGGGGGTGGCGGGTAGACCTTCATCCGGCCGGGGCCGCTGTACACCCCGCCCAACGGCGGCACGACGCGGCGGCCGTTCTTCGTCAGGAGGACCAGCCCGGACTCGCAGTTGACGTCCGTCTCCCCACCCAGGCACGAGTCGGTGCCATCCCCGCCGTCGAGGTTGTCGATGCCGAGCCCGCCGTCGAGGATGTCGTCTCCGGCCTCCGTGGTGATGGTGTCGGGCTGGTTCCCGCCGAAGAGGCGGTCGTTGCCGGACCCGCCGGACATCACGTCCGACCCGTCCCCCCCGTACACGACGTCGTCGCCCTTGCCCCCCACCTCGCGGTCGGGGCCCTGTCCGGAGAAGATCACGTCGTTGCCGGGGCCGCCGATCAGGCGGTCGGGCGTGAACCCGAGGGTCAGCAGGACGTCGTTGCCCGAGCCACCGGACAGCCGGTCCACCCCCCTGCCCGCCCCGCCGTCCAGGACGTCGCTCCCCCCGCCCCCGATCAGGAGGTCGTCGCCGATCTGGCCGTACATGCCGTCGGGGCCGGGGCCGCCGAACAGCCGGTTCCGCCCGAACCCGCCGATGATGGAGTCGGCGCCGGCGCCCCCACACACCACGTCGTCGCCCTGACCGGCATCGACGAAGTCGTCGCCGCTCAAGGCCACGATCACGTCGTCGCCGGGCGTGCCCACGATCACGTCGTCTCCCGCGGTCCCCACGATGGTGGCCGGCCGGTCGTCGCACCGGAGTGGCAACCTCGGGGTCGTCCCCGGCACCTCGGACCCGGACTCGCAGCCGGCCAGGCTCTCTCCGGCCACGCAGGCGTCCTCCCCGTCGCCCCCGTCGAGCCGGTCGGTGCCGTCGTCGCCCGAGACGGTGTCGTCGCCGGCGTCGCCCCGGACGTCGTCGTCCCCCGAGCCGCCCCACACCAGGTCGTTCCCGCCACCCCCGTGGATGGCGTCGGCATCCGGGTCCCCCACGACGATGTCGTCGTCTGGGCCGCCACCCAGCCGGTCGTCGCCCTTCCACCCGTGCAGCACGTCGTTGCCCCGATCGCCGGACAGCACGTCCTGGCCGGGTCCCCCGGACATCACGTCATTGCCCGAGCCCCCGAACATCTGGTCCTTCCCAGGGTCGCCGCCGCCGCCGGTCAGCGTGTCGTCGCCCGCGCCTCCCACCAGGCGGTCGCCGGAGTACTCCCCGAACAGGCCGTCGTGACCCGGGCCGCCGAAGATGGTGTCCTTGTCCTGCCGCCCGAACAGGCTGTCGTTCCCGGGACCGCCGCAGATGGTGTCCTCGCCGTGCAGGGCCTCGATGACGTCGTCGCCCCCCAGGCCCACGATCACGTCCGGGCCCTGGGTCCCGAGGATGTAGTCGTCGCCTCTCGTGCCGATGATGGTCGCGGCCAGCCCATGACACGTGGGCCCCGCGGGCGGTGCCGTGGGCGAGACCTCGGTGGCCGGAGGCGGCGCGGAGGCTCCCTGGCTCGGCGTGATCGGCCCGTCCTCCGAGCACGCGGCCAGCAGCACCGCCAGCGCCCCGGCCATGGTGAGAGCCCGTACGCGCGGCGCGCGTCGGCGGCCGGCCGGTGACGTGCGTGCGCTGGGTCGTGACATCGAGGTCGTGACAGACAACGACATCCGACTCCAAATGACAACCCCCGGTTCCGGGGACAGTTCCGTCGCCGAGCGGGCGGCGGCGGGCCTTCCGTCCCCGTCCCCCGCTACACCTGGACCCGGAGCTCCCGGCGGTTCACCTTCCCCACCGGCGTCAGCGGCAGCTGCGGGACGAAGCGGATCTCCTTGGGGCGCTTCGGCTTCGACAGGCGCTCGGCGGCGAACGCCAGCAGGTCGTCCTCGGTCGCGTCGGACCCCGAGCGCCGCACCACGAACGCCACGACCTCCTCCCCGTACAGCTTGTCGGGCCGTCCCACCACGCCCGCCATGGCCACGGCGGGGTGCTCGGACAGGACCTCCTCCACGTCGCGGGGGTAGACGTTGATGCCCCCCCTGATCACCAGGTCCTTCTTCCGCTCCACCACGTACAGGAACCCGTCGGGATCGACCCGGCCGATGTCGCCGGTGTGCAGCCACCCGCCTCCCATGACGGCGGCGGTCTCCTCGGGCTGGCGCCAGTACCCCGGCATGACGTTGGGGCCCCGGACGCAGATCTCGCCCAGCTCGCCGGCGGGGATCTCGTGCCCATCCTCGTCCTCGATCCGGATCTCGACCCCGGGTACCGGCCGCCCCACCGAGCCCGGCCTCCGGGGTCCGGACGGGCGGTTCGTCGTCACAGCCGCCATGGCCTCGGTGCAGCCGTACCCCTCGAGCACGACCGAGCCGGTCCGCCGCTCCCACTCCCGGGCCACCTCCAGCGGGAGGGCGGCCGCCCCGGAGACGACGTGGCGGAGCGACGACAGGTCGTGGTCCTCCAGGGGGACCTGCAGCAGGTACTGGAGCATGGTCGGCACCACCGCCATCCGGGTGACCCGGTGCTCCTCGATGGCCTGCAGGAACGAGAACGGCTCGAACCAGCGGTGGAGGATGCCCCGGCCCTTCACGTACAGGCCCACCGCAGCCACCAGGATCCCGTAGGAGTGGGCCAGGGGGAGCGCCGTCATGGCCACCTCGTCCTCCCCCACCTCGCCGGCCTCGGCGGCGGCCCCGGCGTCGAACGCGATGTTGCCGTGCGAGAGCATCACGCCCTTCGACGCCCCGGTGGTCCCCCCCGTGAACAGCAGGGCGGCCAGGTCGTCCTCGGTCCGCGGCACCGGCCGGTCCAGCGGTTCGTGCTCCAGGAGGTCGGGGAACCCGACCAGGCCGTCGCCGGCCGGTCCCGTCGTGACCACCGCCAGGGGGGGCGGGGCACCCTCCAGGGCCTGCCGGATCACCGGAAGGAACTCGGGGCCGGCCACCACCACGGAGGGCTCGGCCTGCTGCACGACCCGGGCCACCTCGTGGGGTGAGAGCAGGAACAGCACCGGCGTCACCGCGGCCCCGGCCCGCCACGTGCCGCCGTACACGGTGCCGACCTCGGGCCCGTTCGCCAGCATGACCAGGACGCGGTCCCCGGGCCGCACCCCCAGCGACACCAGCCCGCCGGCGAACCGTTTGGCCATGTCCGACAGCTCGAGCGAGCGGTACCACCGGCCCTCGAAGAACAGCCGCT
>Ga0137374_10002945_pt1 | contig 19951 bp, 17 predicted proteins | sample SagtaG_20_FD_104811 | JGI IMG/M metagenome (GOLD analysis project Ga0137374, IMG submission 104811) | Vadose zone soil microbial communities from Sagehorn Ranch, Mendocino, California, USA - Sage1_R_100_16 metaG | ecosystem: Environmental > Terrestrial > Soil > Vadose zone | place: USA... | reverse complement strand
TTGCTACTCCTCCAGACCAGATCGCTAGGCATCTCATCCTGACGCAACCGGCTCTCGGGACATCCATTGTCGTCCATCCTGAACAGAATTTTTCAGGAGGGTTCACTAATGTGACGATTTGCGTTGCCGAACGCCGAGGTGTATTCTCCATGATTGCGGGAGCGTTGAGTCGGAACAAACTCAATATTCTCGGAGCGCAAATTTATACATCTCGTCATGGGGTGGCAGTGGACACTCTGCAAGTCGAAACCCTAGAGAAAACGCCGGTGACAGACCAGCGGGTATGGCAGCAAGTCGAAGCGGATCTCCATGCGGCTTTAGGCGGAGCACTCCATTTCGAGACTGTCTCAACTCAGCGTCGTCATCCGGCGCACGAACGCAAACTGCGGGCGTTTGCCCAGCCGCCCCAGGTTCTCATCGAGAACGCTAGCTCGGATAGCCATACCATCATTGAGGTACAGGCACAGGATCATCTCGGTCTTCTCTACAAGTTGACACGTGTTTTGTATGAACGGGGGCTCGATGTTGCCCTGGCGAAAATCTCTACCGAGGCCAACTGTGCCATCGATGTGTTCTACGTGACCGATACTGCTGGAGGGAAGATTATCGATGATGGAGAGACGGGGATGATACGTCAGGCATTACTCGACGCTCTCCGTTAGGCTCTGTACGCACGGCAAGGAGAATTATCATACCCACATGGAACGGACGCTTGAGCTGAAACGCAGCCGTATCACTCCGTTATTGTTTGGTATTCAGGATGCGAATTTGCGCTACCTTGAAGAACAATTAGGAGTGCGTATTAGCACCTATGATACAACCGTGACCGTGGTCGGCGAGGCATCGTCAACACTCCTCACCGTGCGCCTGCTGGAAGGTGCCCATGGTCTCTTGGAAGCTGGCATTCGGTTAGATCTCGCTGATCTAGGTTTTTTATTACGCTTGCTCGAAAATGGCGAGGATCTGAGCCCTCAAACCCTTCTGGCCGAGCGTATTGCTGTACCATCCCAGAAACGCTTTGTAAGTCCAAAAAGTTTGGGACAACGGCGCTACCTTCAGGCGATCCGTCGGCATGATATCGTCATTGGTATTGGTCCTGCGGGAACTGGGAAAACCTATCTGGCCATGGCCATGGCTGTGGCTGAACTGGAGCGCAAAGAATTCAGCCGTATTATTCTCGCACGCCCAGCTGTAGAGGCCGGGGAAAAACTTGGCTTCCTGCCCGGGGACTTGCTCGAAAAAGTGAATCCGTATCTGCGCCCACTCTACGATGCCCTCTATGACATGTTAGATTTTGACAAGGCCCAGCGGCTGATTGAACGTGGGGCTATTGAGGTGGCGCCGCTGGCCTTCATGCGAGGGCGGACGCTCAATGACTCTTTTATTATTCTCGACGAGGCACAAAACGCGACGGTGGAGCAGATGAAAATGTTCCTGACACGATTGGGGTTTTATTCGAAAGCTGTCATCACGGGCGATGTCACACAGGTGGATCTCCCCAGCGGCAAGGACTCTGGGTTGATCCAAATTCAACACATCCTGCAAGGCATCCAGGGTATTGATTTTATCTACTTTTCAGAGCGTGATGTCGTCCGCCACCCACTCGTGCAGGAAATTGTGAAAGCCTATAATCGGTATGAGCAACGGCTGGAGCCCTCGCCCCTCCAGCATCCGTCCTCAACGTAGACTGACCTATACTTGGTCTCTAGTACAGCATGACCATCCGCATACATAATCGTCAACGCATTGTGGCAATTGACACTGCTGCAGTCAGAAAGCGTGTGTTGCAGATCATGGTGTATCTTGGTCATAGTGATCAAGATCTCAGTGTGGTCTTCGGTAGTGATCGTCTACTCCAAGATCTCAACTGTACCTACCGTCACCAAGATCGTCCCACGAACGTGCTCGCCTTTCCACAATCTCCAACGTACGAGGGCGAACCAGCCACTCCCATGTTAGGGGATGTGATTGTCGCGTTGCCCACAGCAGCACGCGAAGCTCATGACCTTCAGCAATCGCTTGAAGAACGTGTTGTTTATCTGCTGCTCCATGGCATTCTCCATCTCTTAGGCCACGATCACGAAGGCTCAGCGACTCAACGCCGTCGCATGGAAGTGCTCGAACGGCAAGTGCTGGCACACCTGCAGGCATAACTATGCCACAATGCCTCGCATGAGAGACACGATTGTCATGCCTCAAATCACGCACGCCTCGATCCATACGTCCCCAGTGGCTCAGCCCCCTGCCAGCGTCACGCCCATGATGGAGCAATATCAGCGTCTGAAGGACAAAGCTGGCGATGCGTTGCTGTTCTTTCGCATGGGCGATTTTTACGAGCTGTTCCAGGATGACGCCGTCGTAGCGTCCCAGGCGCTGAACATTGCCCTCACCGCACGCAATAAACAGCAGGATGCCCCCACACCTATGTGCGGTGTACCCATCCATAGTGCCGAGAGCTATATTGACCGGCTCTTACAGCAAGGCTTCAAGGTGGCTATTGCTGAGCAGCTCGAAGATCCCAGACAGGCTGAGGGCTTGGTAAAACGCGACATCATACGTGTCATTACCCCAGGGACTGTCGTCAGTGGTCCGACCTTGACTCCCAAAGAACATAATTTTCTCGCCAGTATTGCTGTCACTCCAGGAGGAGCTGCCTTGGCCTATGTCGACGTGTCTACGGGGACATTCGCGGTGACAGCCTGGGACAGTCCCGATTGGCCACAAGCCTTACACCGTGAATATACCCGCGTGCAACCACGCGAAGTGCTGATCCCAGAGCCCCTGGAGATACCTCTTGATATGTTCCAGGCCACATCACCTGCTTTTCCTACAACTCTCCAGCCTTGGGCCGCCCACTATTTCCACCAAGATCGAGCCTACCGCACCCTCCTCCAACAATTTGCTGTGCACACGTTGGATGGCTTCGGGTGTGAGGGACATCCCCTGGCTATCGCTGCAGCCGGCGCTTTGGTCGCCTATGTGCACGAGACGCAACATCATACCATGCCACACCTCACTAGTCTGCGCCTCTATAGCACAGGCGATTTTATGGGGCTCGATGAGACGACACGACGTCACCTCGAACTCACCTATTCTCAGATGTCGCAGGGACGCGCCGGCTCTCTCCTGGCGGTTATCGACTACACCCTCACCGCCATGGGTGGACGCTTACTCCGGCAATGGCTATCGCAGCCGCTGTGTCAGCTCAGCCCCCTCCAGGAGCGCCAGGAAGCCGTCGCTGAACTGGTGGAGCAGTCTCCGAGGCGGGCCCGATTACGGCAGGCTCTGGACACACTGGTCGATTTTGAACGTATACTGAGCCGTCTGGCACTTGGGACCATCACCCCCCGTGAACTTAGCGCTTTGTGTCGTGCTATTGTCCGGCTGCCAGCCATAGCGACAGAGCTGCGTGTGTGCCGTAGTAGGTTGCTCACTACCCTGACAGCCCAGTGGGACCCCCTTGACGATCTGGCTGTTTTGATTGCCAATGCCATTGTGGATGATCCTCCAGCGACTCTCCGCGATGGTCATGTCATACGCGCTGGTTACCATGCAGAGCTAGATGCGCTACGCGAGCACGGCACCTCAGGGACCGCCTGGTTAAACCACTTCGAGGCACAAGAACGCCAGCGCACAGGCATTACTTCGCTGCGCATCGGTTTTAACAAAGTGTTTGGTTACTATATTGAGATCCGTAAGACACACGTGTCCCAAGTGCCGGCTGATTATCTCCGCAAACAAACCTTGGTTCACGCCGAGCGCTTCATTACTCCAGCCTTGAAAGACCGTGAAGTACATATGTTACGCGCTGTGGAGGAGGCGCTCTCTCTGGAGCGTCAGCTGTATGAAGCCCTCCACCAGCAGCTTGCCCAACACGTCCATCGTCTCCAACATATGGCCCAGATACTCAGTCAGCTCGATGTGCTTGCCGCCCTTGCAGAGGTCGCAGTGACCCGCCAGTACAGTCGTCCCACACTCGATGACAGCGATATCCTGGCTATCACTGACGGCAGGCACCCGGTGTTGGAAGCCATGGCACAGGAAGAACGCTTTGTGCCCAATGACACGTTCCTGGATCGGGAGCGGCGCCAGATTCTGCTCCTGACTGGTCCGAACATGGCTGGGAAATCGACCTATATGCGGCAGGTTGCTCTCATCGTGATTTTAGCCCAGATAGGTAGTTTCATACCGGCTCGTACTGCGCATATCGGGTTAATCGATCGTGTGTTTACGCGGGTTGGCGCCCACGACATGCTCGGCAAAGGGCAAAGTACGTTTATGGTTGAAATGACCTAAACGGCGAATATCCTGCATAATGTGAGTGCTCGGAGTCTCGTCTTACTGGATGAAATTGGCCGTGGCACCAGTACCTATGATGGTATTAGTATCGCCTGGGCGGTCGTCGAGTATCTCCACGACCACGGCGACCTGCACCCACGTACGCTCTTTGCCACCCATTATCACGAGTTGACGGTTTTAGCTGCCTCTCTCACCCGCCTTCATAATTATAGTGCCGCTGTGCAAGAACACGGAGATAAGGTTCTTTTCTTACGTCGTATCCTCCCCGGGAGCGCTGATCGGAGCTATGGCATTCAAGTCGCACGCTTAGCAGGACTCCCAGCCCATGTCCTGCAACGCGCCCAACAGTTACTCACCCACTTCGAATCGTCCTCCTCTATGGCAAGCGTCGCCTCGAGGAAACGTCGGGCGACGCCTCAGACAACCCTCAGTCCCCACGCTGGTAATCAATTGTCACTCTTCGAGTCCCTTACAATACAGCTGCTTCAGGCGCTACGCTCCTTGGATCTCGACGCCCTTTCACCGGGTGAAGCAGCAGCCATACTTGCAGAGTTCCAGCAGCGAGCGCAGCGCCTGCCTTAACTTCCTGCCATCCCTTCGACACGCATAATCAAGGGCCGTCAAGGAATTTTCTTGCCTTTTACCACAAGTTGCTTATAGTATTGCTCAATATGTTGAAAAATAGGCTACCATATCCCTCTCATACGTTTTTGTGATCTATGCCCTCTGCGCGACATTACAGTGGTGCATGCCCGCACATCCCAAGGCTGACATACTTACCTTTGCAGCGTTGGCAGTTCTTACGTCGTGTTTTATCGTACGTCTGGGATACTTCTAACCTGCTTTGTCAAAAACTTTTTTGCAACATTACTCTTGAGGTACATGATACAGGACCAGGTATTCTTCCACACAACCGCGACAAAATCTTCACGCCCTACTTCTCGACCAAAAAACATGGGACTGGGCTAGGGCTTAGTTTTGTACAGTACATTGTTGTCGCCCATCACAGCCCCATAGTCCTTGTTACGGAAGACGCTATTTTAGGGGTGACCTTTCGTATTGAGCTTTCCCTTAAACAGCCGCAAGCGATTTGTATACCGCAGGCGCAGTGATTGCAGAAAGAGAGACCCATGGGAAAAGGCCGGATCTTAATTGTGGATGACGATGAGGACCTCGTGAAGTCTTTAAGTGGCTTACTGTGTGACGAAGGCTTCAAAGTGTCTTCCACTGCTGACGGCATGGAGGCTCTGGCACTTATTCGCACTCTTGCACCAGCGGTGGTGTTGCTTGATGTGTGGTTACCGGGCATGGATGGTGTCGAAACCTTACAGGCTTTGCAGGCCATGCACGCTGACGTAGAAGTCATCGTCATGTCAGGGCATGGGAACATTGCCACGGCGGTACACATGACCAGGCTTGGTGCGTTCGATTATCTTGAAAAGCCCCTCTCGTTGTATAGGGTACTCTCGGTCATCGAACGCGCCCTCGAACACCGAGAGCGCCGACACAACGCGGCTCTCCAGGACACAGCGTTGTCACGGGGCATGGTCATACCTTCTGACTTTCCTCAGCTCACCCCTACGTACCGCCAGGAAGCAACCTCCACTTTTCCGCCACCTACCCATTACTGGGGGCGGGACACGGCGACCCAGCAATTCTGCAGTCCCATCAGGCAAAGCACCCTCAGCCGCAGTGTTGTCCTCTATGGCCAAGGACTACAATCGGGTCTCAAGACAGGTATGATTCTTTCCCCCATGCCGCCTCATAGTGGTATTCTTTTCAGAAATATTACCACAGGGCAGACCATGCCAGCTTCGGTTGACTTCATTGAATCGACCGATTTCTGTACCAGTCTGAAGCAGGGTTGTCTCGCAGCGCGTACCGTTGAGCACCTCATGTCAGCCCTACATGCGTACCGCATTACCAATGTCCTTATCAAGATCAGTGAGGAGGTACCCATCATGGATGGCTCTGCCGATGCCTTTTGTCATCTCATTGAAGATGCCGGCATTGCAGAGCAGGATGCGGTTGTGGAAGAATTTGTCGTGGATCGGTGTTACGCTGTAGGGCAAGTCAGAGCGGATACAAAGTTTATCCTGGTAGAGCCGTATAATGGATTCCGGGTGACGTATCGGTTAGACTATCCACCTCCCTTAGGAGTCCAAGAGTTCTCGTATGAGCATAAAGACAGCACTAGCTATCGCCGTGAAATTGCACCAGCACGTACCTTTGGGTTTGTCAAAGAGGTGGAACGCATGCATGAGTTAGGGCTGTTAGCAGGGGCGCGTTTAACAAATGCCGTGTTCATCGGTGAGGAGAAAATTATCAATGGTACTCCGCTCCGTTTTCCTGATGAATGTGTCCGACACAAAATCCTTGATATCATTGGGGACTTTTATTTGTTAGGCAGGATGCTGCGAGGACATGTACGGGCGAATATGACAGGTCATACCGAAAATGTTGCCCTGGTGAAGAAGATTCGTGCAGTAATGCCAGATTCCAAAGGATGGTAAAGGTACCCCAAGAGGACCATAGCGGTGCCTAGACTCTTTGTAGAGAAGAAATGTCTGTTCCCCCGCATGGGGTATCTCGCTTTGTTGTGGATATGTATGACAAGTGTTTCAATTTATAGTCAGACCCCTGACCTCAACACGTTGCTTGATAAGATACAACAAACCTATGAACGCACTAGGGTCTTGACCGCCCATTTTGACCAAGTTGCCACTTTAACGTCTCTCAATCGTCAGCAGACCTCTGCCGGGCGTGTGTATATTGAGAAACCCCATTCCATACGGTGGGAATATACGCAACCAGATGCACAGACGATCCTATATGATGGGACGACGCTGCGTATCTACACGCCCAAGCGGCACCAACTGTTACAGAGTGTAGTCGATGAAAATAATCGTACGAATATTGCTTTGCTGTTTTTGGCAGGTGTTGGAAAGCTCCGTGAGTCTTTCGCGGTGACCTTGTTGTCAAGCCCTGATCCTCAGTTAGTGTATCTCCTCTTAATGCCCAGATCAAGCCAAGCGGGCTTTTCAGAGCTGCATATCGCAGTGAATACCCAAAGTTATTTCGTTGAAAAACTGCTTATTCATGACAGTATTGGCAACTTAACGGAAATCCGTCTCTCCTCCTTAGAGAGCCCTACAGCGTTGCCAGCCAAGACGTTTGAGTTGGCCATACCACCGGATACAGAAATACTGACACCAATGGATTTTACAGGACCTAAGTAGCGGCGATGGCGCAAGAAGCGGCCGTGTTCGAGTAGGCGGAGGATATATTTTGCAACTCGCTATAGCAGCTTTTCTCAACACTGTATTACATTTCGCAATTGTCCTTGGAGCACTTATTGTAGTCCATGAATTTGGCCACTTCATTGTGGCCAAAAAATCTGGCGTACGCGTTGAGCGCTTTTCCATTGGTTTCGGTCCACCCCTATGGAGTAAGCAGTGGCGAGACACCGAGTATCGGCTTGCACTCGTGCCTCTCGGCGGCTATGTCAAAATGTATGGAGAGCAGCTCGATGAAACCACAAGCGACAGCGAGGGCTCTTTCTTGCATCAGTCAGTATGGAAACGCATTCCCATCGTGGCAGCAGGTCCCGGCTTTAATCTACTTTTTGCCGTCGTGCTTATTGCCTTTATCCATACAATGGGCATTCCAGTTGAAAAATCCGTGCGTCTGGGAAAGATCCTCGATGGCTCTGCCGCAGCTCAGGCTGGCTTACAAACCGACGACACAGTCATTGCTATAGATGGCAAACCTATTGAACGGATTGATGAACTCAAGGCGCGCATCGTAGCCAGTGAGGGTCACGCTCTACAAATGCAATTGAACCGTTCTGGGCAGATACTCACCATTCCCTTGACACCAAGAAAAGATATGGATGCACGGGAATGGCGGATTGGGGTGGAATTGCGTCCTGGAGATATGCGCGTGCAGCATAGTGACCCTCTCACAGCGCTTGGACAGGGTTTTGCGTGGACATGGCGGATTACCACGTTGACTCTTACAGGTTTCGGCAAGATCCTGTCTGGGGCCATTCCTTTGAAAGAAAGTCTTGCCGGTCCCCTAGGCATTGCCCGAGAGATCGGTCGTCAAGCCGACCAGGGGTGGCGTAATGTCGTTTTTTTCGCGGCAGGTATTAGTATCAATCTGGCAGTACTCAATCTTCTTCCCATACCTGTTTTGGATGGTGGTCATTTACTATTCTTTATGTTTGAAATTGTTCTAGGGAAACCACTCAGCGTGCGCGCGCGCGAGATAGCCCAACGTGCTGGTTTACTTGTCCTAGCAGCGTTAATGTTGTTAGCTCTCTCGAATGATGTGAGGGTTTTCTATAACGATATACTCCATCGTTTATTCCCTTAAACATTGTTGCCCAATCTCTTCAGTTTTGCACCTGCATGCTTAATGCGGGTCCTTACGCTGTCTCAGTTGCAAGGGGGAGTTTCCCCTTGCAATCATGTATCGTCTTTGTCATACTTACGGCTAAATATCCACTTATGTGAGTGGGCATAGAGCCCACTTTTTTTTTCGTTATTGCCGGGTTGCTATGTACCGTGAGACGATACGCCAAAGCATTGTGGAGATAGTCGAGCCTCTTCTTCAGAGGCAGGGTTTCGAACTGGTTGAGCTGCAGCTACAACAACAAAAAGGGCAGTGGCTTATACGGGTGTTTGCTGATATTGCAGGAGGGATATCACTCGAAGATTGCCGGAGGCTGAGCCTCGAAATAGGCCAGGTGTTCGACGCAGAAGACCTTTTTTCCACCTCCTATGTACTTGAGGTCTCATCGCCAGGGTTGGATCGGCCTTTATATACTGCTCGCGACTTTCAGCGCCAATGTCAGCGGATGGTGACGGTGTTCCTCAACTCCTCCCTTATGGGTCAGACCCAACATAGAGGAAGAGTGGCTGCGGTGACTGAGTCGTACTTGGTCCTGCATGTTCCTCCCGATACACCACTCACCATTCCGCTGCCCCAGATTGACCACGGGGTTGTTGAACTGGAGTTCACATAGTATAGCGCTTGCTCAAGGCTCTAAAACCTGGCGCACACTAGAACGAGAGGAGTATGCTGTAGGTGAATCAGGAACTACTGCATCTTATTGAACAGATTAGTCGCGAGAAGGGTGTTGAGAAATCTGTAGTGACTGATGCGGTTCTCTCTGCCGTCCTCTCAGCAGCGCGCAAACGTTTTGGCACTATTGATAATATCGACGCGCGTCTCGATGAAGTGACCGGTGCCATCACGCTTTTTTCTTCGAAAACGGTGAGAGATGAGGATGCTATTGTTGATGATAGCCTCGAAATTAGTCTCGAAGAGGCGCGTGACACACGCCCCGATGCGGCGGTGGGGGACCTTATTGAAGTCCAACACGATATCGAGGATTTTGGCCGTATCGCTGCCCAGACCGCAAAGCAAGTCATTATTCAGAAAGTGCGTGAGGCTGAACGTGATATGGTCTATCGAGACTTTAAAGACCGCCAGGGTGAGCTTGTCAACGGCTTAGTGGCGCGTATTGAGCGTGAAGGTAACCTGATCGTTGACTTAGGGAGGACAGAAGGTCTTTTGCCACGTCGTGAGCAATCTTTTCGCGAGACATTCAAGCGTAGCGATCGCATTCGTGCCTATATCACCGAGGTGAAACGGGCTTCGAGCGGACCGCAAATCATTCTATCGCGTACCCATCCAGGATTCCTGATGCGCCTCTTTGAAATGGAGGTTCCTGAAATCTACGAAGGCATTGTTGAGATTAAGGGCGCAGTACGCGATTCAAGTGGTCGTGCCAAGATTGCCGTAGTCTCCCACGACAAAGACGTCGATCCCATTGGCGCGTGCGTGGGTCTGAAAGGTATGCGTGTGCAGTCTGTTGTCCAAGAATTGCGTGGTGAAAAGATTGATATTATTCAATGGACAGATGACCAAGTCCAATATGTCCGCAACGCCTTGAGTCCAGCGAAAGTCTCACGCGTCTCTGTCAACGAGGCAGACAAAACAATGCAAGTCATTGTTCCCGACGATCAGTTGTCGTTAGCGATCGGCAAGCGTGGCCAAAACGTACGATTAGCCGCAAAGCTGACCCACTGGAAAATTGATATTAAAAGTGAAAGTGAAGTTGACTCAGATAGTGAGCGGAAGGAAGCGTTGCGTCGAGCTGAACAAGTTTTTCATGCTCCAAAGCGTAGTGTCGTGGAAGTTCCTTCTACACTCTCCTCTAGTCCATGCAGCGATCCAATAGAAGAGGGGGTTGCTGTAGAAAGCGTGGCTACGGATGCACCTGTGCCAACCGCTGACATGTCTATCCTGGAGGGGTTTCCCTCTTGACTTATGGTGTTGTGATCTGTGACTGAGACAAAGGTTGGTCAACAGCAGCATAAGGAGCAGCTGAAGGCACTTTCCCAACATGGCGCTGAGCGTACCTGTATAGGATGCAAAGCGCAGCGGGAGGTGCACAATTTGCTGCGCTTTGTGTGCTCCCCACAAGGGGTAGTTATCTTGGATGCTTCAGGGCACACTCCAGGGCGGGGAGTGTATGTTTGTTGTGATGTAATATGCTTGCGAAAAGCCCTCAAACCTACCAAGATGGCTCTTACATTGAAACGCGCTGTTCTGGTGCCCGATTTTGATACAGTGTATCAGGAAGTTAGGAGGTTGCTTTACAAGCGTCTTAGCACTTGTCTGGGCCTAGGACAAAAAGCCGGTGCTGTTGTTTCTGGCTATGCGCTACTGAGAAAAGCCTTTGCCCAGGCACGTGTGTTGCACCTGATTCTGGCAGAGGACATTGCGGCTGCGCGAGTAGAGGAATACCGCTTTTGGTGCACACAGCATGAGGTGCCATATGTTACGCTCTTTACCAAAGTAGAGCTAGGCCACGTCATTGGCAAGTCTAGCCGAAGCGCTGTTGGACTTACGGGGCCGCGTTTTCTTGAACTCCTGCGTACTAGCCTGACTTCGCTGGAGAGATTAGAGACGGCTTACTGTAGGGCTTGAAATACAAGCGCGTCTTGCCCTAGCTAGAGATCTTTGTGTTGATATGCCTACAGTTTTTGTGCGGAGGATGTTGCATGGCAGGTGTGAGAGTCTATGAATTAGCGCGGGATCTAGGGATCTCAAGCAGGAACCTTATCGAGGAGCTACGAAATCAAGGCATTGAGGTCAAAAGCCACATGAGTACGATGGACGAAGAAACTGCAGGGCTGGTCCTTGATCTATATCGTACCAACGAAACCGCTGTTACCACGAGTCCCCCTCCAATAGAAAGCCCGACAATGCCTTCTCCCACCCTTGCTCAACCTACGCCACCCCCTGTGGAACTCTTGCCTTCACCTCCTCAATTAGAATCAACGAGCACGATAGTACGTCTTCCGGAAGCTCTAACAGTCAAAGATTTCGCTGAAGCATTGCATCTTAAAACCAAAGATGTTTTGATGCAGCTCATGAGCCTAGGAACAGTAGCTTCTATTAATACGGTGATTGGTCTTGACCTTGCCAATACCGTGGCGCAGAAGCTCGGGCAAGAGGTGCTCCTGCTTTCAGAGGAAGAGGCTATCGAGCGTCCTGACGAGAGTGTGGAGATGGGGCGTCTTGAGCCACGTGCGCCTGTGGTCACGATTATGGGGCATGTCGACCATGGGAAGACTTCGCTCCTCGATGCTATTCGTGAGGCCAATATTCAAGCTACTGAAGTCGGGGGTATCACCCAGCATATTGGGGCCTACGAGGTAGAAACGCCGAAAGGTAAGATTGTTTTTTTAGATACCCCCGGTCATGAAGCGTTTACTGCAATGCGTGCGCGTGGGGCACAAATCACGGATATTGTTGTTTTAGTTGTGGCTGCGAACGATGGCGTCATGCCGCAGACGCGAGAAGCCATTGCCCATGCCAAAGCGGCGGGTGTACCGATCGTTGTAGCCATCAACAAAATCGATCTGCCAGACGCCAATCCTGACCGTGTAAAGCAACAGCTCTCTGATCTCGAGCTGATCCCAGAGGAATGGGGAGGCAATACCATCTTTGTGGAGGTGTCCGCAAAGAGGAAAGTTGGTTTGGAAGACTTACTCGAAATGATTTTACTCCAAGCTGAAATCCTTGAACTGCAGTCTGATCCCTATCAGCTAGCCAAGGGCACTGTCGTCGAAGCCAAGCTGGATAAAACACGGGGGCCAGTGGCAACCGTTATGATCCAAAAAGGGTCCCTACGCGTCGGGAACGCGTATGTTGCGGGTGTGCACTACGGGCGTGTGCGTGCAATGTTTGATGATCGCGGCCGCAAAATTACGCTTGCAGGGCCATCGACACCCATAGAAGTGCTTGGCTTTGCAGATGTTCCTGCTGCAGGCGATGCCTTTACGGTGGTGGAAGACGAAAGGAAAGCGCGTCATATCAGCAGCATACGCCAAGACAAACTCCGGACCAGGCAACTTTCCCAGACGAACCGTGTGACTCTTGAGGATTTGTACCGGCGTATTTCCGCGGGGGAGGTCAAGGATTTAAATCTCGTTATCAAAGCCGATGTGCAGGGTTCCGTGCAAGCGCTCTGGGATGCCATCGCCAAACTTGAAAGCGAAAAAGTTCGCTTACGTTTAATTCATGGCTCGACTGGTGCCATTACTGAATCCGATATCATGCTCGCTTCGGCTTCAAATGCTATTGTGATAGGCTTTAGCGTTCGTCCCATACCAAAAGCTGCAGAGCTGGCAGTACAGGAGCACGTTGATGTACGTCTGTATACGGTGATTTATGAAGCCATCTCTGATGTCGAAAAGGCTATGGTGGGGCTGTTGAAGCCAACGTATACTGAGAAGATGCTTGGGCGTGCTGAGGTGAGAATGCTCTTTCATATCTCGCGGGTTGGTGCCATCGCAGGATGTCAGGTCCGTGAAGGGGTGATCCGACGTAACGCTTCAGCGCGTGTGCTGCGCGACAACGTGGTCGTCCATGAAGGCAGGGTCGGTTCACTCCGACGCATCAAAGAAGATGTCGAGGAAGTTACAGCCGGGTTTGAGTGTGGTATTGGTCTGGGGCGCTATCAGGATATTAAAGAGGGAGATGTAATTGAATCCTTTCTCCTCGAGGAGGTGGCTCCCCGACTCTAACCTGCATGCGGGGAGTAGAGGTACGTGCAGTTATGATTGTTGGAGTTTGTACTATTGAGCTTCGCTTACGGGAAACCCACTCCCTCAAAGAGAAGAGACAAGTTCTCAAGAGTATGATTACTCGGGTGAAAAATAACTTTAATGTTGCCATTGCTGAAGTTGACTATCAGGACAAATGGCAGCGTGCTGTGCTCGGCGTGGCTGTCGTCAGTACAGCCCAAGATCATGCAAATGGCATTCTCAGCAAGGTTGTGAATTTCGTTGAGTCGATGTACGTCGCTGATTTGCTCGATTATCGTATCGAGCTATGGTAAATCGCTATGACCCGATACCGTCCAACCCGTGTGGGGGAGCTTTTGCAAGCCGAAATTGCCCATCTTTTATTACGTCAGCTGAAGGACCCCCGTTTGAGTATGGCGACGATTTCTCGAGTTGAGGTATCGTCTGATCTACGTTATGCTTGTGTGTATATCAGCCGGATAGGGAGTGAAGCTGAGCAACAGGCTGCCATCCAGGGATTTGAGCATGCCGCTGGTTTTATTCGTAGTCAGCTGGGCAAGCATCTAACACTGCGCTACACTCCAGAACTCACCTTCAAACTCGATACAGCTATTGCCTATGGTGTTAGAATCTCTCGTATTCTGCACGACCTCATTCCAGCCCCTCCTGTAGCACCAGCAGAAAGTGACACTTCGCATGCTTAGTGGCATCTTAAACCTCGATAAGCCGCGAGGCATGACATCGCATGATGTGGTCGCCACGGTGCGTCGCATCCTAGGGGTACATACAGTCGGCCACACAGGGACACTCGACCCAGAAGCAAGCGGGGTGTTGGTGCTTTGTCTCGGCGAGTCAACTCAATTTGCACGCTTTTTTGAAACGCTGGAGAAAACGTATTGGACAGTTTTACAATTGGGCGTATGTACAGACACCCAGGACGCAACGGGGACAGTGACATGCCAACGTGAGGTACCCCCTCTCACACCCGCGCAGCTCCACGATGTATTAGATGGTTTTCAGGGTTTATTGCAACAAATCCCTCCGATGTATTCAGCTGTGAAGTATCGCGGACAACGCCTCTATCGTCTTGCCCGACAAGGCAAAACTGTTACACGCCAAGCACGTGATATTTTCGTACGGCGTCTAGAACTACTGGATCAACGTGAGACGCAAATAACCCTCAGTGTCACGTGCTCAAAAGGCACCTATATCCGTACCCTAGGTGAAGACATTGGCCTCGCGTTGGGATGTGGAGCGCACGTGTTGCATCTCCAACGTTGTCGTGTGGGGCATTTTTCTCTGCGAGGTGCGTGCTCGTTGCAGGTTTTACAACAACAGGTGTGCGCCGGCACCCTGTCGCACGTGCTCATACCTGTTACAGAAGCCTTATCCTTTTTGCCATCGTTAATGCTGACAGCGCAACAATACGACGATCTTTGCATACGGCAGGGGAGGGCACTTTCTACCATTCTCGACACCTTACAACCTTTGCCTGAGCATGCTTCTGGATATCGGTTGTGTATACCATCGCAGAGGACTGTAGCAGTTATGCAACGGCACTTATCTCCTTCTAATAAACTAAAATGGAAATTGTATGTGCCTTCATAGGTTCTGCGTATTCGCATGGCTGCAAAATTCTTTGAGCATTCTCATATGACATGCACCTTATAGTCTATAGCCTGCAAAGGAGTAAGTATCATGCCCTTAGTAAAGGAACAGAAAGACACAATTATTGCAGACTTTCGTACCCATGATGTTGATACAGGTTCGTCAGAGGTCCAGATTGCTCTCTTGAGCGCTCGTATCAATTATCTTACTGAACACTTCAAAACTCATAAAAAGGATCATCATTCCAGACGTGGATTGCTCAAGCTCGTCGGACTACGTCGCCGCTTACTCGACTATTTGAGACGACAGGATCATCAGCGCTACCAGCGTGTCATTGCACGCCTCGGTATTCGTCGATAAACTGGCTGTGGGTAGGTTTGATACAAGAACATGGCCTGCGTGGAGGAGCACCCTTGAATCATCAAGCTGTAAGTCATGTCATTAATGGACGTACATTAATCATCGAAACAGGAGAAATCGCCAAACAAGCCAACGGGTCGGCTATAGTCCAGTATGGCGACACAGTGGTCTTGGCTGCGGCTACTGCCGCACCAGAAGAGCGCGGGGGGTTGGATTTTTTCCCGCTCACGGTGGATTACCGTGAAAGAACCTATGCTGCTGGGAAAATTCCTGGAGGCTTTATTAAACGTGAAGGACGGCCAAGTGAAAAGGAGACCCTCACCTCACGTATTATTGACCGTCCTATCCGTCCACTTTTTGCCGATGGTTACGGCAAAGAAACGCAAGTACTGTGCATGGTGCTTTCCGTAGACCAGCAGAACGATCCAGATATCGTTGCCGTCATCGCTGCGTCAGCGGCTTTGACAGTCTCAGATATTCCTTTCTTAGGCCCTATTGGTGCTGTCCGCATGGGCTATATTGCTGAACAGTTAGTCATAAATCCGACTTACAAAGAGCTTGAGAAGAGCTTGCTCAACATGATCGTCGCTGGTACACGTGATGCTATTGTTATGGTCGAAGGTGGAGCACACGAATTACCCGAATCGATCATTCACTCTGCTTTAGAAACCGCCCAGCAGGCATTACAACCCTGTATCGATCTGCAACTGCATCTACAACGTACCATCGGGAAGGGCAAGATGCCTGTTGCAGCTCCCGCGAAAGATGCAGCACTCGAGCACCAAGTACGCCACATGGCTTATGAACGTCTCAAGGCGGCCTTAGCCATCGAAGGCAAGCTTGAGCGCCAAGAGGCTTTGCAGACCATCGAGCACGAGATCATGCAAGTGCTGGTTGAAGCAGATGGGGCAAGTCAGGAAGCGGGACAGCGCAGTAAAGTCATCAAGACCCTCTTGCACGATTTAGAAAGCCAGGAGATGCGCCGGAAAATCCTGGAAGAAGGGCAGCGGGCTGATGGACGAGGCACTACGAGTATTCGTCCCATTAGTGGTCGCGTGTCTCTGTTACCCCGTGTGCATGGTTCAGCCCTCTTTACCCGTGGGGAAACGCAAGCTCTGGTCGTGGCGACGCTTGGGACCCAAGGCGATGAACAGCTTGTCGATGACTTGGAAGGGAAGACCTCGAAGAATTTTATGCTGCACTATAACTTTCCTCCCTTTAGTGTCGGAGAAGTTGGGCGTTTAGGTGGGCCAGGACGGCGGGAGATTGGCCATGGTGCCTTAGCTGAACGAGCTATGCGCCCTGTCTTACCCCCTCACGAAGCTTTTCCATATACGATTCGGGTGGTGTCGGACATCATGGCATCAAATGGTTCATCGTCTATGGCCACTGTGTGTGGTAGCACGCTTGCGCTCATGGACGCGGGGGTACCCATTAAAGCCCCTGTGGCTGGTATCGCTATGGGACTGATCGCTCAGGATGATAAGGTGGCGATCCTGTCGGACATCATGGGACTGGAAGACCATCTCGGTGACATGGATTTCAAAGTTGCAGGAACAGCACAAGGGGTGACAGCTATTCAGATGGATATCAAAACAACAGGGGTCTCCCAGGCGATTATGGGCCAAGCATTAGAGCAAGCTCGACAGGGTAGATTGCACATTTTGCAAGCCATGGAAACTATCTTGCAGGCACCACGCCAACAGACCTCGACATATGCGCCCCGTATCGTGACGCTCAAAGTGCATAAAGACAAAGTGCGTGAGGTGATAGGACCGGGGGGGAAAACCATTCGCGGTATTATTGAAGCCACAGGTGTCACCATTGATGTCGAAGATAACGGTACGGTGGTGATCGCTGCTACAGACGAAACTGCCTCTCAGGCAGCAGTACGTATGGTACGCGAGCTGACGCAAGAGGCTGAGATTGGCCAGATCTATCTCGGAACAGTACGAAAAATTATGGACTTTGGAGCCTTTATCGAACTTTTCCCTGGAACTGATGGGCTCCTACACATTTCGCAAATATCTGACAAGCGCATCAACAAAGTTACTGATGAATTCCAAGAAGGAGATCAACTCCTTGTCAAGGTTTTGGAAGTCGATCGTAACGGTCGTATACGGCTCAGCCACAAGGAGGCTATCCGTGAGCGCGAAGCGACCAAGATTACCCTGACCAGCGCTGATTTGTGAGAGTTTTGGTTGCCAGAAGAACAGCACAATCTGCATGCTCAGGCAGTCCTAAGAGAAAGGAAAGATACAGTTGAGAGATCGTAGGTAGTCTCCTGCCAAAAGTTGACATAATATCTCTTATCAGAAGCCAGATATCACCAACAATTGTGTACTGGTAAACAGGTTATGGCTTATTCGGGGCAACCGCTTCGCGGCCCTGTCCTTCCTCCTTGGCAGGCAGTTGTAAAAACGCTATCTGTTCGAAGATCATTTGACGTGTAGATTCGTTGATTGCTCCATCGGATAGCGCGCGTTCATAGACTGCCACCGCTTTGTGTGATGCCCCAGTATTTTCGTGGCATCGCCCTATACCTAGATAGGCTTCCCCACGTAACCAGTGAGCAGGTAATTGTAATACAGCTTCAAAACTCGTGATCGCCTCTGGGTCACAGGCACCACCCGCTTCATGTGCATAGGCAACATCCAAGGTTACCAATGCCACCATCAGGGGTTGTGAAGCTTTGCTGAACTGCTGTTGTACCTTCCTATAAGCAGTGAGTGCAGCAGTATAATCCTCTCCTTCAAAATACAGGTGCCCTAGACGCCATTGGGCCAAAGCAGCAGCGCCTGTATTTCCATAGTCACTGATGAGCTTTTGTAAATGCTCCATAGCGTTAGAGCGATTGGCAGGGCGCGCATTCACCAATTTTGTCGCCTCATAAAGTCCTATCTCCGCTTGCCGCTCACGATGCTTCTGCCAAGCCCACCAGCCAGTGACCAGAGCTATAGCCACGACTACCCCTACAATGCCATAGATCAGAGAGCCCGGGTGTTCTTTCATCCACGCAATGATATGCCCACTCAAAAAAACGAACGAATCCGGCTGTCTGATTTCCTTGCGGGACAAACGCTGTTCAGCCACTACGCCTCCCTTTTCGTAGCCTTCCGGAACTTTACATACGCAGGTAGCATGCTTGATGAGGCTAGAAACATCGGATCGTTTGTCATCAAAAGACATACGGGCAGGTCATCCCTGCCCGTACAGAGGAAAGACCTCGGCGGGAACTACGCTTCGTCGTGCTTTCCACTCGCCACGACAGCTTGCATGAGATGCTGCGGCAGAACCTCATAGCGTAAGAATTCCACTAAGTATGAACCCTCACCGCCGGTGACTGACTGTAGAAAGGCACTGTACTGTTGAATCTCCGCCAGAGGGACCTCAGCCCTCACAACTTGAAAATCTCCCAAGCTCTCCATACCACTCACCCGGCCCCGTCGACTACTGATATCACCGGTGACATCACCCATGTATTTTGCTGGGACCATAACCTCCATTTTAACAATAGGCTCCAGGAGGACTGGGAAAGCTTTCATCACCGCTTCTTTCACAGCCTCACGGCCAGCGATCTGGAACGCGATGTCCTTACTGTCCACCGGGTGCTCTTTGCCGTCATAGAGTTCAATCTTTAAATCAACAACCGGATAGCCAGCAATTATCCCCTCAGTCATCTTGTCCTGGATACCTTTATCAACACTTTGACGGAATGGTTGACTAATGACACCGCCAAAGATTTTATCGATGAACTGGTAGCCAGCTCCACGCTCATTAGGCTCAATTCGGATAGCACATTCAGCAAACTGCCCTGCCCCACCTGTTTGCTTTTTATGGCGATAACGTATGTCAGCCTTACCACTGATAGTCTCGCGATACGCAATTTTGGGAAGCTTAGTTGTAATCTGCACCCCACGACGTTGCAAACGATTGAGCATCAATCCAATATGCTGCTCGCCAATGCCAGAGATAACCAGCTCTTTCGTTTGCGGATTCATCTCAACCTGAAATGTTGGGTCTGCTTCTGCAAGACGACGTAGTCCTTCAGAAATCTTGGCTTCATCTCCACGCGTCTTGGGTTCCACGGCTCTTGCAACCATGGGAAGTGGATAGTGTGGCAGAACAAAGGGCCGCTGCTCCTTCGCCGCCACCAATGTATCACCAACATGGAGTTCCTCGACCTTGGCAGTTGCAACAATAGCTCCAGCCTCTGCCTCATTGACATCTTTCTGGTCTTTGCCCTGAGGACGCACTAACTTGGGTATTTTGACCGCTCTACCAGAATTAGCGATGACCACAGTGTCTCCACCTTTCAACACCCCCCCAAAAACACGTATAAAGCTCACTTTGCCCACAAACTCATCAGACATAATCTTAAAAACCTGTGCCTCCAGAGGTCCTTCTAACTCTACGCCATGATCCACCCTTCCTCGTTGGTCATCAAGCATTTGCTTCTTAGCATATACTGGCGAGGGCGCAAATGTCGCAATAATATCTAGGAGTTCAGAGATCCCTCTATCCTGCTCCGCGGCACAGCAGAGAATAGGAATAACGGCTCTTTCGACCAAGACTGG
>Ga0137374_10002942_pt1 | contig 19957 bp, 16 predicted proteins | sample SagtaG_20_FD_104811 | JGI IMG/M metagenome (GOLD analysis project Ga0137374, IMG submission 104811) | Vadose zone soil microbial communities from Sagehorn Ranch, Mendocino, California, USA - Sage1_R_100_16 metaG | ecosystem: Environmental > Terrestrial > Soil > Vadose zone | place: USA... | reverse complement strand
CATCATAATCAACATCAAACCCAAAAATGATTCCATCTAGTTTAGCGGTTACATGACTTTTTGCTTTTTCTGTCTGCTCGTGTTTTTTAGTTTTAGTTTTTACTTTTTGATTAATGCCCGGAGTAGTAAATAATTCAAAATGAATTTTCTTTTCTTCAACCCCTTTTTTTTGTAAAAAATCTTTTACAGTAAAAATCATTTCTTCAGGACCACAAATAAAAAATTCATCTGCATGAATGTCTATTACTTTTTCAAAAAGCAAAGCACATTTTGCTGCATCTATTCTTCCATGATTTATAGGTGCATCTGTCATTTCACGGCTAAGCACATGAATAAGGCTAAACCGATTAATATATTTATTTTTCAGTGCTTCAAGTTGTTCACGAAAAATGATAGAGCTTCTGTTACGGTTGCCATAAACAAGTGTAAAACTGCTGTTGGGCTCAGTAGCTAAAATAGTTTTGATAACGGATATAACCGGCGTAATGCCACTGCCTGCGACAAAAGCTACATAAGATTTTTTATAAGCAGGATTAATTTCTGTATAGAAATGGCCGAGCGGAGGCATTACTTCAAGAAGGTCTCCGGTTTTTAAAACTTGATTGGCATAAGTAGAGAACAAACCAGCTTCGGCTTTTTTCACTGCTATTCTCCATTCGTTCTCTAATGGTGAACTGCACAACGAGTATGAGCGGCGAATTTCTTCACCATTGATAAAAGTTCGCATGGTAAGATGTTGCCCATGCCTATAAAAAAATTTTTCCTGTAATTCCTGAGGTATATCAAAAACAATAGACACACAATCGGGGGTTTCACGTCTTATCTGTTTTATACGAATCTTTTCAAAATGAACTGACATGCGATGGAAATCATTTTATCAAAAACGGTTGTCACATTATTTTTTTAGCCCTTCTATAAGTATTGTTACCATATTTTCTTCAAGTTCTTCACCGCTTATTTTATGCGTGCTGCGATGCCATGAATCTATACCTCCAATTGCATGCAGTAAAATGAGCACGGCAGTGGAGGCATCAATTTTATTGATTTGTCCCTGCTCAATGCCTTGTTGTATAATTGCTGCAAACCGTCTGCGATAGCTGCGTCGCTGGTTGCGGTAATTCGATAAATATGGTTCTGCCAAATAGCGCCATTCCCTGTCACTTACATAAACTTCTTCAAAGTTCTCCAGCATCTGCCGTATATGAAAGCGCAATAAAGTTTCCAGTTTATTTATAGCAGGAGCATCGGTTGCTTCTACAACACCCAAGTGTTCAAAAAAGACATTCGCCACATTAAAACATATGTCATGAAGCAATTCAGCTTTTGAGCGGATATGATTATAAAGGCTTGCAGCTTCCACTCCAACCTTTACAGCGAGATCACGCATACTTGCGGCTTTATAACCTTTTTCCCTGAACAATTTTGCTGATGCTTTCAGGATCACTTCCTTGCGGGAAACATCTTTCTCGGTTTGTATTCTTGCCATGCTGCAAAAATAACACTCATTAGCATATAAGTTTAAAATACAATTTCCGGTCACAGCTTACAAGGTTGCAGGTCGCAAGTTGCAACTGGGGACTGAAAACTGGCAACTGGCGACTGTAAACTGTCTGTAGAAAATTATACCCTCAACCATGTTGGCATTAAATATGAAGAAGTTGCATGTCTCTTATTCTATAAAATGAACACAGAAACTCATGTACACTCTTGGAATCAATGCAGCATTTCATGATTCTGCTGCGTCACTTATAAAAGACGGAGAATTAATAGCGGCTGCGGAAGAAGAAAGATTTACACATGTGAAGCACGGAAAAAGACCGACACCTTTTTCCGCCTATGAATTACCGTATCATGCGATTGATTATTGTCTTAAAGAAGCGGGCATTCATTTAAGTGAAGTAGATCATATCGCCTATTCATTCGATCCTGATATTAATAAAATAGAAGTGTATCCAGGCCTTGATGATCTCTATCTTTCTTCTATCAGGCGTGCAGCTAAGTTGTTGGTGAGTGGTTACCCGCATCACTTGCAAAAAAGGTTTGATAGTACAACCGCAGATGATTTTGAATGGCATTTTGTAGACCATCATATTGCACATGCAGCAAGTGCATTGTTTGTTTCACCTTATCAGCATGCAGCAGTGTTGACTATTGATGGCAGAGGAGAAAATGTAGGCACCACTTATTATCTCGGCAAAGGAAACCAGCTTGAAAAACTAAGCGAGGTGTTGATTCCTCATTCCTTAGGATTGTTGTATGAAGCAGTTACAGCTCATCTTGGTTTTTTGCATTCTTCTGATGAATATAAAGTGATGGCACTTGCCTCTTACGGCAGGCCAACCTATCTTGATGAATTCAGTTCGCTGATTCACCTCAGAAAAAATGGCAAATATACAATTGACGAATATCGCCTTAATCTTATGTTTGGTCCTGCACGAAAACGCAATGGGCCATTCACGCAAAAACATTTTGATATTGCACACTCACTGCAAAAAGTGCTGGAAGCAACCGTACTGCAACTGATAAACTGGTTATATGAAGCGACACATGAGGAGAATTTATGCATGGCGGGTGGCGTTGCATTGAATTGCGTGATGAATGCAGTGATAAGAGATAAAGGTCCTTTTAAAAATATTTGGGTGCAGCCTGCCGCTGGAGATGCAGGCACTGCCTTAGGAGCCGCTTTATGGGTAGATGTTCAGCAAAGAAAAACAAACGAAAGATCATTTGTTATGGAACATGCATATTGGGGCCCTGAATATACTGATGAAGAAATAGAAGCCTTCTTAAAATGGACAAAAGTGTCCTACCGCAGACTAAATAATGTTGCAAAAGAAGCTGCTCAGATTCTTGCACAGGATAAAGTGATTGGCTGGTATCAGGGTCGCATGGAATTTGGACCAAGAGCCTTGGGAAGTCGTTCTATTCTTGCATCCCCTATACACGCGGAGATGCAGGCAAGACTGAATGATATTAAAGACCGTGAAGATTTTCGCCCGGTTGCACCAGTGGTATTGGAAGAAGATGCGCCGGAATGGTTTAATGATGCTTCTTATTCTCCCTTCATGTTGTTTGTGTATGATGTTAATGATGATAAGGCAGACAATATTCCTGCGGTGCGACATGTGGATGGCACTGCAAGAATACAAACCATTAATCAGCGACAACATCCATGTTATTATGCATTGCTGAAAGAGTTTAAAAAACTTACAGGTGTTCCTGTACTGGTAAATACTTCATTCAATACAAGAGGAGAACCCATTGTATGCACGCCACGTGATGCAGTTGAATGTTTCTGGACATCACCATTTGATGCATTGGTAATTGGTTCTTTTTTGTTGGGGAAAGAGAACTTAGTTTATTAATAATTTCCAAGTTTAAATGTTCACAAAATTCTTTAAGAAACAACAGAATTTCTCCACATAATATCAACAAATTCATTTTTAAATTTTGGTTAAACTAAAATGTTTTAATTCGTTTTAAAGCCACATTCATTTTATCTAATACTACATTTGATATCAAAATCCATAAGCCTTGGAAAATTAGAGTGAAAGCATATGACCACTTTGTTTCGCCATATTTTCTTAACTGCTTTCTACCAACGCTTCAATTTTTACAGCTCCTTAAACGTTAAAGATATATCAGGAAAGTTCCATGAACTTACGTCCAAGTAAACAATTAACTGAACAACAGGTACAGACCGGTTTAAAACTGGTGATTAAAGATGGTCTTGCTGCAGAAGCGATGACTGCACTTACAGGCGGAGCCTTCCTTGTATCTATGGCATTGCTGATGGGCGCCTCCAATTTTCAAATTGGTGTACTTGCTGCGCTACCTACATTCACAAACATCTTTCAATTATTATCAATATGGCTGGTAAAAAAATATAATAACCGCAGGGCTGTTTCAGTAATATGCGCATTCCTTGCACGTTTTCCTTTGCTGATAATTGGCACCCTGCCCTTGTTGTTCTCTTCAGCTACTACTATACAAGTACTCATCTTCTTCCTTTTCTTTTATTATTTCTTTGGCTCTATTGCCGGGCCAAGCTGGAATTCGTGGATGAAAGATTTAGTACCAGAAAAAATGTTGGGTACATATTTTTCGCACAGAAGCAGGTTGACTCAAATGCTTAATGTTATAATGAGTCTTACAATAGCATTCATGCTTGACTTTGTAAAGAAACATAATCCGGACGCCGTATTAACTGCCTATGCGTGCATGTTTATTGCAGGTGGTGCGATTGGTTTGTGCGGTGCTTTCTTTTTATCACGGACTCCTGAACCGCAATCTCAACTGGCAAATGAAAACATATTTAAACTTTTTAAAAAGCCATTGAAGAATGGTAATTTCCGCAATCTTTTGATATTTAATTCTGCATGGGTATTTGCTTTAAATATTGCAACACCTTTCTTTTCTGTTTACATGATGAAGACAATCGGGTTGCCTTTATCATACATTATCGCTCTGGGCATCTTAACGCAATTAAGCAGCATTGGATCTATTAAACTTTGGGGACGATACGCTGATAGTTACAGCAATAAAACTATTATAGCAATTGGTGCTCCGTTATATATCTGTTGCATTATTGCATGGTGTTTTGTGGGCGCATCTGCTAATGAATTCACTAATGTTATTTTGTTAGCCATTATAAACATAATCACCGGAATTGCTACGGCAGGCATCAATCTTTCATTGACAAATATTGGTTTAAAACTGGCGCCAAGAGAAGATGCCATTGTGTACCTGTCTACAAAAAATATTATTACCGCATTCTTTTCCTCTATTGCACCATTGATCGGCGGATGGCTTGCAGATTTCTTTGCCAACAGGCAACTCAACTGGAATATTCAATGGGGTAGTCCTAATGGCATGAAAGAGATACATGTGCTTGCACTACATCAATGGAACTTCCTGTTTTTGATAGGTGCTTTGCTCGCTATGTTTGCCATCAGATTATTAAAACGTGTGCAGGAAACTGGCGAAGTGGAAAAGGATTTTGTGGTAAAACTTTTGCGCAGCAATTTGAAGAATAGTTTAAAAGACAATTTTATCATCAGTTATTTGATGCAGTGGCCTTCTACCGTTTCCACAAGAATAAAGCAGGTAATCTCACTCCAGGAGAGAAAGTATTTATCTGATGAAGAAGAAAAAACCGAGAAAAGAGCATAAGAAGAAATCGGTTTACAGTTGCAGTCTTCAGTTTACAGTCTTTAGTTTGTGTGACCTTCAGTTGCAACGGCTACCATGCCATAATAAAGATATCCTTCACCCGCAACATTCAATTATTGCTACATTAACCTTAAAATTTCAGGTAAATGCAGGAAAGCCGTGTATTTTACTAATTTTGCATTCCCTTAAACAATACAGGAATATGCAGGAATTGTTGGATAATATTGATAAAACCCGTCTCCCCAAACATGTAGCCATAATTATGGATGGCAATGGCCGTTGGGCTAAAGAAAAAGGTCAGGACAGGCTTTACGGTCATTTTCACGGTGTGGAAAGTGTACGTGATATAGTGGAAAGCGCCGCCGAACTTGGCATTGAATACTTAACCCTTTATGCCTTTAGTACAGAGAACTGGGACAGACCAGCATATGAAGTAACGGGTTTAATGGAACTGCTTGTTGACACCATTAAAAAGGAGACTCCGGATTTAAAGAAAAATAACATTAAGGTTCATGTTATTGGGGATATGAAAATGCTGCCCGAAAGTGCAAGAATTGAATTGCTTGATGTGCTGGCGGAAACTGCGGAAAATACTGGCATGAATCTTATTATGGCGCTTAGCTACAGCAGCCGCTGGGAATTGGTAAATGCTGTAAAAAATATTGCTTTTGATGTGAAGGCAGGAAAGATTGACCCTTCTTCTATCACACAGGATACACTTCAATCATACCTTACTACAAGTGAATTTCCTGACCCTGAATTAATGATTCGCACAAGTGGCGAATACCGTATCAGTAATTTTTTATTATACCAACTTGCTTATGCCGAGTTATATTTTACCAATGTGCGCTGGCCGGATTTCAGAAAAGAAAATCTTTATGATGCTATTATTGATTTTCAGAGCCGTGAAAGACGTTTTGGTAAAATAAGCGAACAATTAAAACACGAAGAAGTAGCTCATTAAAAAATATATCTATTTGTTTTAACAAACAGTTTTGAAACAGTTCTGATTATTCCTTTTAATTTGCTCCAACTTAGAAAAAAAGCAACTGCAGTTCACCTTCAGATGCATTAAATATAACCGGATGCAGCGATTTTACATTTTTTTATTAGCGCTTTCCACTTTCGGCTTTTGGGAAACTGTTGCACATGCACAAGTACCCAATAATCCTGCTAACACTGATACTACACAACCTGTTACTTCACTTGATGCAGAACTGCTGAATATTCTTAACCAGAAAACAGCTCAAAAATATAAGATTGCAGGTATTAAAATAACCGGTAACAAATACTTTGATGAAGCATTACTCATTTCTGTTTCCGGTCTTAGTGTAGGTGATGAAATTTCACTTCCCGGTGCTGATAACTTTTCAAAAGCTATCCAAAAATTATGGGCACAAAATTATTTTAGTGATGTCACTATTTATATTACGAAACTTGAAGGCACAAATATTTATCTTGAAATAAATGTAACCGAAAGACCAAGGCTTTCAAATTTTTCTTTTAAAGGCATCGGTAAAAGTGAAGCGGATGATTTAGGTCCAAAAACAGGATTAATAAAAGGCAGGGTTGTAACAGAAAATATGAGGCGTACTGCACTCGATGCTATTGATAAATTTTATTTCGAGAAGGGTTTTAGAAATGTACAAACAAGAATAGAAACAAAGCAGGATACCGGTTTGGAAAATTCAGTTGCACTTGTTTTTTATATTACAAAGGGCAGCAAAGTAAAAATAAACCAAATCAATTTTGTTGATAATACTGTAGATGAGATGAAGCTGAAAAAGCAAATGAAGGGTACTAAGGAAATGACCCGCATTACGCTTTATCCAAGCAGTGATACAGGAGGCTTTGCCAATCCGACACGCTATACATTCAGTGATTATCTAAGACAAAAAGGATTTCTCTCCTTTACAAAAACAAAACGTGTTTTAGATCCTTACGTACGTCTTAAACTTTTTTCTTCAGCAAAATTTGACAGTAAAAAATACGAAGAAGACAAAGAAAAAATTCTTGATTATTACAACTCCCTTGGTTATCGTGATGCCACTATTGTAAAAGACACCGTATATACGGTAGACACCGCCAGAAGGCCAAGTTTGAATATTGATATTAAAGTAGGTGAGGGGCACAAATACTATTTTGGTAATATTACGTGGAGAGGCAATACAAAATATCCTGATTCTTTGCTTACTGCCATTCTTGGGATTAATAAAGGTGATATTTATAATCTTGAATTACTAAATAAAAAACTTGGTAAAACCATCACCCCAGAAGGGGGAGATATCAGTGGGCTTTATCAGGATGATGGTTATCTTTTCTTTAAAGTTGATCCTATAGAAACAGCAGTATATAATGACACAATTGATTTTGAAATCCGTATAAGCGAAGGTCCGCAAGCTACCTGGAAAAACATACGTATTACCGGAAATGAAAGAACAAAAGAATATGTAATTCGCAGGGAACTACGAACACTGCCGGGAGAAAAATTCAGCCGCAGTGATGTGATTCGCTCTCAGCGTGAAATAGCCAACCTCGGATTTTTTGACCAGGAAAAAATTAATCCAAACATAGTTCCAAACCCTGATGATGGTACTGTAGACGTAACCTGGCAAGTGGTAGAAAAATCAAGTGACCAGCTTGAATTGAGCGCCGGCTTTGGTGGTGGCATAGGATTGACCGGTACACTCGGTGTTTCTTTTAATAACTTCTCCATCAGGAATATTTGGAATAAAAAAGCATGGGATCCTTTACCCGTAGGTGATGGGCAAAAGTTAAGTTTGCGCGTGCAGAGCAATGGCCGCGCCTACCGCTCTTACAATATTTCTTTTACAGAACCCTGGCTGGGCGGCAAAAAAAGAAATGCATTATCTGTTAGCTTTTACGATACCAAATTTGCAAATGCATATAACCCTTATACAGGCACTTACGAAAAATCTGCAGCTGACACTTCTTTTTTTAAGACTACTGGTTTTTCGGTTGGTTTACAAAAACAATTAAAATGGCCTGATGATTATTTTTCTCTTGGCTTTACTTTTAATTATGCCAGGTACAGGCTCAAAAACTATGCAATAGATCAGAATCTTCATCTTAGAGATGGGTCAATTTTTAATAATGGTTTTTCCAATAACCTTAGTTTCAGAATAAATCTAAGCCGTTATTCTCTTGACCAGCAAATATTTCCGCGCACCGGTTCTAACTTTTCATTGAGTGTCGCATTAACGCCACCTTATTCGCTTTTTAACAAAGATATCGTTCATTCCGCAAATCCTTATGAGTGGATTGAATACCATAAGTGGCGCTTTACCGGTGAATGGTATGTACCCATCGGACGTCCTAAAGGTGAAGAGCATAATAAACAGTTTGTAATGAAACTTGCTGCCAAGTTTGGATATCTTGGGCGTTATAATCCCGATTTACAAATTTCTCCCTTTGAACGCTTCCAGGTGGGTGATGCGGGAATAAGTAACAGTTATGCGCTATTGGGCTATGATATTATTGCACACAGAGGTTATCCCGTTTATGAAACATCCGATCCGAGAGTAAATCCTGATCAGCAGGGTGCATCACAATACTTTACCATCTTTAATAAATATACGCTTGAATTACGTTATCCGTTTAGTACTGCAGCCAGCAGCACTATTTATGGTTTAACTTTCTTTGAAGCTGCAAACGGATGGTATTCTTTCAAAGATTATAATCCTTTTCGCCTGCGCAGATCTGTTGGAGTTGGTATGCGCTTCTTCCTTCCCATGTTTGGTTTGCTTGGCTTTGACTATGGTATAGGGTTAGACAGATACGGGCCTGGCTCATCCTTTAAAGATGTTTCAAGATTTACATTTATGTTAGGTTTTGAACCAGATTAATAAAAGCAGTACCTTAAATTCATTAAAACAAATTTGTATGAAAAAGTTTTTCCTGATTACTGCAACCTTTATGCTGTTTACTGTTAGTTCTTATGCACAGCGCTACGCAATTATTGATACAAAATATATTCTTGGTAAGATGCCGGAATATGTGGATGCAGATAAAAAACTTCAGGATGTAAGCAACCAATGGCAAAAAGAAATTGACCAGAGACAGGCTGATCTTGATAAAATGTATAAGGATTACGATGCAGAGCAATTTATGCTAAGCGAGGATCTTAAAAAGAAACGCGAAGACGAATTGTTTAATAAAGAAAAAGAATTGCGTGAACTGCAGAAAAAACGTTTTGGCTACCAGGGAGATCTTTTTAAAGAAAGGGAAAAATTAGTTAAACCTTTGCAGGATAAGGTTTATAACGCGGTGCAAAAAATTGCCGTTGCGCGGGGCTATGATTTTATATTGGATAAAAGCGAAGGAATTACTGTTATTTTCGCCGATCCAAAATTAGACAAGAGCGATGAAGTATTGCGCGAATTAGGTATCAAATAAAATAAATCATCAACAAATAAATTCCGGAAAAACAAAAATGAAAAAAGGTTTCTTTTCCTTGCTCGTATTAACTGCCGTTTTGTTTTCAACTGAAAAAGTTCAGGCACAGCAACTGAAAATCGGCGTATTCGATATAGATAATATGGTAACAGCTATGCCTGGATACCGCAATGTTGATAGTCTGTTACAGATTTATCAAAATGATTCGCTTGCTACCGAATATAGTATTTATGCAAACGAATATAAACGTCTCGACAGCACCTGGAAAGCAGATTCAGCAGCAGGCAAACCAAAAGCTGTATTAGATTATACTGGTGGTAAACGCCAGGAAATGTATATGAATCTTGCCTACTGGCAACAAATTGCACAGACTAAATATGAAAATAAAAGATCTCAATTGGCCAAACCTTTGTATGAGCAAGTGTATGGAGCTTATAAAAAAGTAGTTAGTCAAAAAAAGTATGCATTGGTTCTCAAGCCGGGTGCTTATGAGCCTGGTAATCCCGGCGATAATCTTTTCCCGGTAGATAATCTTTTTATCTCTGTTGCAAAAGAACTAAAGCTTACATCATTACCACAGGAGCTTTTGTATCTTGGCGGTGATCCGGATGCGCCAAAAACAGCTAATACTGTACCTCAAAAAACAAATCCTTCTGCTCCGAATAAAAAGCCTTAACAGGAAAAATAGCTAATGAAAGAGACCATGTAACGGACAGGTGTGGTTTTTTATTTAAACATTTCTAAATCAGGTTTCATTGCATTCAACCCAGATTTTGCAGTTAAAACTATTTTGTCAAAAAAGCAGATTCTATAATTCCTTTTCAACTGCTGTGCAGTTGAAACTTTTTAATCAAATTCATTGATAAACAGCCCAAAAATCAAATAAACGACTTCAAAAAACAGCAATGTGCAAAATGACAGTTTATATAACAGAATGCTTTTCTGCCACTGTTTCCAGTGCGGCAGTAGGATTGAATTTGAAGAAATCATTTCCAACTACAAAATCTGGGTTCAAACAAAATTCAGGTTCTCAGCAGTTAACATTTTATAGTTGAGAAAACCAAAGGATTACTATTATATTTGCCGACCCAAATTGGAGAAAGAGAAGAGTAATGAAGTTTTGCGCAATTGGGTATCAGATAAAATCAGTCATCAAAAAATCAATTAATAATTTCAACAGAACAAAAATGAAAAAAGTTTTCTTTTCCGTACTTATTTTAACTGCTGTTTTATTTGCAGGTAAAGATGTACACGCACAGCAAATGAAAATTGGCGTATTCGATATAGATATTATGGTACAGGTTATGCCCGAATATCGTAATGTAGACAGCCTTTTGCAAATTTACCAAAATGATTCGCTGAATGCCGAGTATGAGGTGTATACAAATGAATATAAGCGTTTGGACAGCACTTATAAGGCAGATTCAGTTTTGGTTGCTCAGGGTAAAAAGTCAAAAGCATTGCTGGATTATACAGAAGGTGAGCGCAAAAAAATGACGACAAATATTGTTTACTGGCAACAAATTGCGCAAAATAAATTTGAAAATAAAAGAGGCCAGTTAGCTCAGCCTTTATATCGGCAGATAGCTGATGCTTATAAAAAAGTAATTGATACAAAAAAATATACACTTATTCTTAAGCCACAATCTTACGAGATTGGTTCTAATGTTGACAACTTATTTATCTCTGTTGCAAAAGAATTAAAACTTACATCACTGCCACAGGAACTATTGCAATTTGGTGGTGATCCTGATGCACCAAAGACTGGCAGTACTACGCCTCCAAAAACAAATAATCCTCCTGCAGGCGGCGCAACTAAAAAGCCATAAACATATCCACATTCTTAAATAAAAAGGAACCACGTTTTAGAAAACGTGGTTTTTTTGTGCTTATTTTTTTATAAGCCCACCGTCATGCCGATGTGATCGTAGAGGCCATTCGCTATGCGGAAGTATTATTAACGCTTGCCGAATACGAAGATGAACTTAGTAATATATTTAGTTTTACAATTCAACTCTTTTCATCTTCGGAACTAATGCATGCATGATAAGCCATGCAGTAACATAAGCGAAACCGCAAATGATAAACATAATATAATAACCCGTTTCAAGTTTGCCTAAAACTTTATAATGATCAAATAATAAACCTGCAAGTTTAGCAATCAATATACCGCCCAATGCACCTGCCATGCCACCGATACCTGTTACGGAACCAACCGCTTTTTTCGGAAACATATCCGACACCGTTGTGAAAATATTTGCACTCCATGCCTGGTGCGCTGATGCTGCCAAACCTATAATCAACACAGCAAACCACATATTGATGCTGCCCAACCACTGTGCAAATACAACAGGCAAAACAAAAAGAGCGTAAATAAACATAGATGTTTTGCGTGAACGATATACAGTCCATCCTTTGCTGATAAAATTTAATGGCAGCCATCCACCAAAAATGCTTCCAAATGTTGACATGGTAAAAACCAGTGCAACAGGTAATGCAATAACTGTTCCCTCTATGCCGTATTGGGCTTTTAAAAAAGCAGGCAACCAAAAAAGATAAAACCACCATACCGGGTCAGTTAAAAATTTACCAAGGAAAAAAGCCCATGTTTGTTTATATCTTAATAATTGAAACCATGAAGTTTTTCCTTTATCTGCCTGTTCATCATTTACTTTTTTTTCATCTGCATCGCTATGTATATAATCGTATTCTGTTTTAGAAAGACGTTTATGCCGGGCGGGAATTTCATACATAATTAACCAAAAGATCAGCCATATAAAACCAACTGAACCTGTAATAATAAAGGCCCATTGCCATCCCAAACTTTGTGCAATAAACGGCACTGTAAGCGGAGCAACAATAGCACCGATGTTAGTTCCTGAATTAAAAATGCCTGTTGCAAATGCTCTTTCTTTTTTAGGAAACCACTCTGCAACAGTTTTAATTGCTGCGGGAAAATTTCCTGCCTCGCTTACACCTAGTGCAGAGCGTGCAACAACAAAATCAAAAGTGCTTCTTACCAAAGCATGCCCCACGGATGCAACACTCCATAATAAAAGAGAAATTCCATAACCAATTTTAGTACCCACTTTATCAATAATACGTCCTGCAAGCAACAACCCTACAGCATACGAAAATTGAAATGCAATAACGATATTTGAGTAATCAGTTTCTGTCCATTTAAAATCTTTTTCCAGATAACTTTTCAATAAACTTATAACAGCCCTGTCGAGATAGTTAATGGTAGTTGCAAAAAAAATAAGGGTACAAATTGTCCACCTGTAATTTCCTGTGGCTTGCTTTTGCAGTGAAGGTATTTGTGCGGTTTCATTTGGCATTGTTATATTTTTTATGTGGCCAACTTTTGTAATTCTTCTTATGGTTTCCCCTGCTATGCGTGCTGCTTCGTCACGCAAATTGCTAGTTTGTACATTTTGAACAGAGCATCGTCAATGATCAATAAATGTTACGCACAGCTTAATGAATTTATTACTACTCACCTTTCATATTCATCGGAGGTGTATTAAGTTTTTATAAAACTTATAAGTTCTGCTCAAAAACATTTTGCTGAAATTCACGTTGAAATAATTCATTAAACAAATCACAAATCTCAATTTTGATGACCCAAATATAATTTTTCATTCGGGAAGCTTTTGGTTTAGGCAAGCATTGATATATTTTGATTTAACATGCAGAAAAAAAAGGCTGTAAAATCATGATTTTACCAGCCTTTTGATGCGTTTGTGAAGATTATAGTCGGGAGGACAGGACGATGTGTATGTCAAATAAATACTTTAGAATCAATACCTATTGAAATATTTGAAAGATCAGGGTCACCTTCTGGTTCTCATATGAAATTAGTACAAAGTTAATCAAATAACTTTTTTTATAATCCGGGAGAAAACAAAAATAAGAAGATAAAGTACGGTGATCTTTCAAAATCATGACTAATTTTTTTGAAATGAGTTTTCGTATTGCACCGTCCAGGGGTGCGTTAGGCATGCAAAAAATTAAATGTAGTTGGGTTGCGGTGTGTAGATTACACAAGAAGCACAGGTCTTAATTCCAATAGGATCTCATTACATCTGAAGTTTAAGCCATAAAATTTACAGAGACAAAAAATTTGTGAGCATTTATTTTTATGAGCAGTGCATTTATAATATGACAGAAGTATAATACCATTACAAGTATTATCCCTCAAGTTTATTCAATGATTTCGGTTGGCGACAACACCAACAGAGGCGAAGAGAACATAAATACCGCAATGTCCTCGGCTATGCACAAACCTTTGGAGAGGCATTGCGGATAAGAAAAAATGAAAGCCACTAAAAAGGAGTAATTGAAGCGAAAAAAACTAATGTAGCGTGATGTTTCCCGTTTAGAACAGCTTCACGAACGTGCAACTTTTATCCGAATTTGTTGCTCATATTGTTTCCATTTCCAAATAAAATCATGTTCATATCTTACAAGAAGTATATAGAATGCAATAGCCATTGATATCGTTGTAGGGAAAGCAGAGCCAACACCAAGTGGGGCAATAGCTAAACCGAAAATAATACCGCCGATGCACGAAAGCTTTACCCATGTTTTATTTAAGAGCAAGCCAAAAAAAATCAGAAATTGGCCTACTGCAATTGTAAATACAAAAGGTGTTATGTAATGTGAAAAAAAACCATTTATGAAATTACTGTAGAAGGGTAAGGCATCGAGGGTTGCATAGATAAGATAAATCTGAGGAGAAAGAATTGCATGTGTTGAATTGAAATAGCTTGCCCATAAAAAAAATCCGGCTAAGAAAATTCTCGTCCACATTGGTTTTTTTATTGCACCAATGATTGTTAATCCAAATACAATATTTGAAATAAGATAAGGAATTAGCCATTGTTTTAGAGCTTCCATAATTAATTAATTATTTATTTTTTAAAATAAGTTATACTTAATAGTGTGTTTGCTTAGCGGCACTCCATATGAAGCAGATAAGAAAACGAGAATTTTGTAAATAGTAACAATAACAACAAATCTTATTATACACGTCTTAATCTGCGTTTTAATTTATCGGCAGACATACTCAATAATTCCACCAAAGCTACATTTGTATTGAATAACATTCCAATGACGAATATTACTTATGTGCATGATTATAATCAAGTATGTTGGATGATGAGAGACGCTTTTTTTTGTTCAACATAATATTTCTGTTGAAATCAAAATTGAAAAAGAAGCCCTGTAATCAATAAGTATCTTTTTCTATCCCGGCATCTCGTTCTACCCGTTTCTTAATGCCGGAAAGCATACCGTTTCTTAATGCCGGAAAGCATACCCATATCCATAAAGTAATAGCCCGGGATTGAAATCTCATCAAAAAATGAAGGATTGCTGCTTCTTCGGCGAAATATTAGACGTGTTGATGGCTTTAAAATAAATGTCCACGTGCCTGTAGAGCCGTTCGGAAGAATTTGGCGAAAAACCATTACATAAGGAGAATCAATCTGCGCGGCAACGAGATACTGTCCTGGTAGATCAAAGTATGGATCAGGAGTGAGGCGTATAGAATCTCCTTCCGCAATGCTTTGAAATTTTGGTATGATTGAATCGGCATTGCGTATATCAGCGCCCATAATATTTTCAACCCATTCGCGTGTATAAAAGCCGCCGCGACCTTGCCCCACCTGAGCTAGCCAGGGCCAAATTTTTGATGAAGAGGCTTTAATAGTTTTTGCAAGGGTATAGCCAGATATTGAATTTTGAACAATGCCATCGCCCGGCAACTCAATAGTTCTTTCATTTCTGCTCGCACTACTGCGGCAGAGCCATGGATAGATTACATATGCACTCAATTAGATTGTGGCGAAAATTATTATAACTATCTTAAAGATTCGTCTTCCCTTAGACTTTAGTGATGTATTTAACAACCTCATATAAACCTTATTAATGTAAATTAAAAATCATTTAATGCGTGTACGTTTATATGCATTGTTAGTTGCTCTTACGTCTATATTATTTTTTCAGATGGAATTATATAAGCTCCCCCGGTTTGATATAAAATTTTATCATTCTCAATTATAAAAGTATCGGTACCAAAAGGTATTTCGAATTCAGAGGTTTTTAACTGCCATGTGATATAAGCAATGTCTTTTACAACAGCTACTTTCTTAAGCTTATAACTTACAAATCCTTTAGAGAATAATTGAAGCAACGAAGTATAAAAGTTTCTAATTGCCTTTAACCCTATAAACGAAGCGTCTTCGGTTACTAAAACTGATTGTTCTGTAAAATCTTCCATCACCGCATCAAGATCAGCTTTAGAAGATGCATCAAAATGATGTTGAAGTACACTTCGCGTTTTCAAAGATTCAATGTCTAAATCATTTTGAATGCTTGATTGGATTGCTGTTAGCGCAGTAAAGTCTATCATATAATAATTTTATGAATCAAAATTATTTTAGCGCTTAACCTATAACAATGATTTTAATCATCATTGACTCTGATGTTTCTCATTGAACGGAAATTGAAAAAAAATTACTTTTAAGACGGGAATGTGCAATTCTGAAGTAAGGAAAATAGCAATTTGAAAGCTTATAAAAATATTTTGCTTACCAAAAAATATAAGGTACTCTTACTGAGGTTAATAACATTCCGGTAAGGAGGGTTAATATTTTCATTGTTCAATATGGTTTGAAAAAAATATTTCAACATTGGCAAAATGTGCCTTTGGATTGGTATGAATCGCTCTATGGTCCGTTCAGTTCCTGCTGCATCGGAATAATTAAAGAATGATATTACAAACATGAATAAAGCTATATATAAAATAGGTTTTTGGTCAGGACTTGTAGCATTTGTTTCAACACTTGCATATTGTTTAGCTCAGATACTACAGGTGGTTCGTGTCCTTCATTACCCCTTGGATGAAATTCTGATTTACGGGAGTTCTCTTTGCATTGTCATACCTTTTGTTCTTGAAGTACTTTCGCTTCATTATGTCACACCAGATGAGAAAAAGTTTTGGAGCCATGCAGCCCTAATATTTACTATCATGTATGCAGTCTTTGTTTCAGCAAACTATGTTGTTCAATTGGCGACAGTAATCCCAATGAAGTCGAAAGGTAGTTCAGACGAAATTCGTATTCTTGAGCAAACACCGCATTCTCTCTTTTGGGACTTTGATGCGTTAGGATACATATGTATGGGCTTAGCAACACTGATAGCTGTTCCCGCTTTTGAGAAACACGGATTTCAAAAATGGGTAAGGATTTCTTTCATAGCTAATGCATTTGTAACCCCTTTGATTTCCTTTGTATATTTCTATCCGGACTATTCAGAAACGGTACTTATTTTAGGTTATCCGTGGGCGATAACTGCACCCTTATCAATGCTACTGCTTGCAATAATGTTCAGGAAGAAAAGAAAAACAACAATAATAAACAGTGACGAACGATGATGCGCTTTAACGCGAAAACAATATGGCTTATCCTAAAAGAGAATCAGTTATGAAATTTAAGTTCTTTAAAGAGCAGAAGAGATTTTACCATACATCATTATTTAATGATTAGAAGGCTTGCCTGCTTAATATTGAAGAGAACGCATAAACATTTATAATAAATTTCTCCAGTCCTTAATCCTGACAAAAAATAAAACATTCAATAATTCACTTATTCAACTCCGGTTGATTGTATTCCACTTCAGTAATCTCTAATTTATACCATGTAAAATCTCCTGTCTTTAGCTTCCATGTCGCCTCCGATTTTACAGGCATTTTTATTCCATTCATAACAGAATATCCTTTTGTAGTGACAACCCATTTTTCTAACGTTGCATCTTTACCTCCGCCTTTATATCTGTCTGCACTGCAACCGAGGATTTGGCCTTCTTTAGAAAAATAAAATGTTACGCTCCCAGAAACGCCATTGTAGTTCATCGTTGCTTTTGCAGTTGTTGTGTCAATAGCTTCCCATTTAATATAGGGACTTAATGCCGCAGAAGGAAACCAACATATTTCTGCGAGATAACGTTGCAATGTTCCCTGGTCTATTTTTTCACCTGTATCATTTACGATGTTTATTAATGAAAATGCTTTTATGAGCATTTGCCCTTTGCCATCAACAAACTTATCTTTCCCTGACACGGCAACCAAAGGCATCATCTCCATTTGCACTCTCCAGATAAAACCTGGTTTATCTATTGTAAAATATTGTTCTGCCATTGTTGGTCTCCATTTATCCTTACCCGGTTTTGTACGCATCCATCCTCTTTGTTTAATATGCACAGTATGAAGTTTTTCTTTGCCAATGATACCGGAGTTTCTAATCCAATTCTTAACAGGTTCTGGCAATTTTTGCAGCATATCTTCCGTTACAATTTCTTTACTCCCTGTACCATTATCTTGCAGCATTTGTTTTACTTCTGCTCTCACATTTTTGTTGAAGTTCCAATTACTAAAAGCAACTATCGCAGCAAACAGAACGATGACGTTAGCTATCGTTCCTGCTTTAGCATCATGCCAGTATTGTATTATCAGCGCTTGTGATACTATCAATGCTAATACTGCTATTATCCACCACTCGCTTTTATTAACAAGAAAAAGAATGGCTGTGGCAATAAATAAAAGACAAGCCAAAAGCCATAAAACTCCCGCAGTAGCTGAAATATTTGATGTTAATTGATTAACAGGAGCAAGTTTGAACGCTTTTGCGAAACCCATTAAATGTATAAAGCCATGAATAAATACCAACAATGCAAAAATCCACCGTAACATGATGTTTCCTTAAGTTTATTAAAATGCAAAGTTGTGGAGAGAGATTGGTTTGAAAAGATGATTTTGGTTATGTAAAAAGTTGATTTATGACAGGAAAATATTGTTTGTGAAAATTCATTTTTTCTAACCTAAAATCATATCTCTATACTCTCCTCGTCAGTTTAACATTTTAAAAATTTCTAAACCTAAACGAATAGCAACGGTTAGTAGCTACAGCGACTAGTGAGCATCTTGCTGGTTTTTTTAATTCAAGCCCAATCAGCAACGGCTTAACCAAGCCGTTGCTTGTTTAATAAAATCAGGGTATCAATGTAATAGAAAAGTTTGCTTCATCGTGTAAAGTTTCTGAAAAATTAAGAGCTCTGTATTGTGTAATGCTTAGATTATTATGAGTAAACTTATCTTTTTACCTAATAATAATCATTTTTGATAATAAGACTGTTATATATTTTTGGAATTATAAAGGGGATAATTATTTTTTAAAATTCCAATAATCTTAAGTTTAACTCATGAACCCAAAATTAATTTTCTTTGACCATAATGGTCAAAATTTTCGTGCTGAAGCAATTTACAACTTCAACTATTTTTCAGATTTAATGGTGATTATTCCGAACATTGATGCTAAGGATTTAAATGAAAATATTCTTTTGAAAAGAACAGGCAAAAAGTGGACAACATCAGCTTTGAAGGAAAAATTTCCTTCTACAATTCAAAATATAATCAATTCAGTAAATAAGGAACTCGAAAAAAATAGATCGGATATTTTCTCCCTAGAGGAAAACTAAGAGAATTTTTCATATGCTGAACGAATTCAGTGCATATAGAGAAATGCTAAATGTTTTCATAGTCTTGAGAAATATGCAGTGACCATAGCGTTTTAGTTAAATCAATATCTTCCAATATGGGCTACGATTTGTTCTCTCTTTTATAAAATCTCTCATACTTTAACTCCTTAAAAAATTACTATTTCCATAACAATTATTGATCCTACACGTGACAATTATCACATTCTGCTCACAAATCCACAATAAGTTTGCAGCCAGTAAAGAATACTTTATATTTTTTTTAGTGATTGAACAATATAGAAATGCGGGAAAGATCGTTCTTTTAGAACATTTAAAAACTTCTATTCTCTCTTTATGAAACTACTATTAGCCCTCTCATTTATAAGTTTATCTTTTTTATCTGTTGATTGGCAATCAGATTTTAACAAAGCTAAAGAAGAGGCTTCAAAAGAAAATAAAGCGATCCTCATCAACTTCTCCGGCTCTGACTGGTGCGGACCATGTATACGCATGAAAAAAGAAATTTTTGAATCAAATGCTTTTACAGATTACGCGTCCGGTAATCTGATATTGCTACGAGCTGATTTTCCCCGAGACAAAAAAAATCAATTGTCAAAAGAACAAACTGCAAAGAATGATGCGCTTGCTGAAAAATACAACCCGGAAGGAAAATTTCCGCTCACCGTTTTAGTTAGCGCTGATGGGAAGGTGTTGAAAGAATGGGAAGGGCTACCGAAAAAAACCTCTGACCAATTTGTAGATGAAATAAAATTAGTACTCGATGGTGGCAACGGAAGCAACAGCAACTAAAATTGCAGTGCATAGAAGAGTT
>Ga0137374_10002938_pt1 | contig 19978 bp, 16 predicted proteins | sample SagtaG_20_FD_104811 | JGI IMG/M metagenome (GOLD analysis project Ga0137374, IMG submission 104811) | Vadose zone soil microbial communities from Sagehorn Ranch, Mendocino, California, USA - Sage1_R_100_16 metaG | ecosystem: Environmental > Terrestrial > Soil > Vadose zone | place: USA... | reverse complement strand
TTGTTCCACCATGGCCGGCCTCGCCGACCGAGCCTGCGGTGCCGGTGGTGCCGGCGGCACCGCTCGTACCCGCCTCGCCGCTCGTGCCGGCGGCGCCCGTGGTGCCTGCGCTGCCTGTGGTTCCCGCCGAGCCCGTGGTTCCCGCGCTGCCGGTCGTGCCTCCGGTTCCCGAGGCGTCCTCCGCGCCTGGTGAACATCCGAACGCGAGCAGGCAGATCACGACCATGGGAACAAGCGAGGAACGGGTCATTAGAACGTCTCCCGGGGGTGGGACGCGAGGCTGAAACTGTTTCCGAACTTTCACGTGAGAGGGCTCGGGTCCAGCTCTTCGTCGACAAAAATCGACGGCATCGCGCCAGATGCGGCGCGATCAGCTGACGGCGTCGTCGCGACGCGTGATCAACGGGCCGGTCCCGATCCTGTCTTTTGCGTGAACGGGACCCGCGACGGTGCTTCGACCCCAGGGTTCGAGGAATGTTGGTCAGGCGGCGGCGACGAACTCGGCACTCACGGTCCACTGGCGCTCGGCTCGCTCTGCGTCCTGTCCTTCGCGCGAGGTGCTGGTGACCGCGCAGTCGGCCAGGTGCGTGCCCGATTGTCCGGCGAGCTCGGGCGCGGTGGCCGCGAACACGCTGGTCGCCGCACCTTGCGCCGGGGTCTTGGAGAACAGCTTGAGGAAGAACATGAACACCTTGCCGAGCAGTGCTGCGAGCCAGGTTCGTGCCGACGAAGCCCGGGTGAATCGAATAGCCAACTGCCCGGGCGTGAGCCGCTTTGCCAAGCCGCGGGTGAAGAGCACGTTCGCGAGCTTGGAGTCGTCGTACGAGGCGTACGGCGAGTAGCGGCGCGCCGTGAAGCCTCGATCGGTCGTCAGCGTTGCGAGCTACAACGAAGCGTCGGCTTGCCAGAATCCGTGCTTGCTGCAGTAGGACACGGCTCGAATTCTCGCCGCCGTCGACTTCACGAACAGCACCACGGCCGGCTGCATGTGAGGCGAGGCGAAGAAGCGGGTGAAGAACCGTCCGTCTAGGTAGAAATCGATGAAGTGAATGTGATTGGCCTGGTCGCTCTCGTGCATCGTCTCGCCGACACGCACGAGGACTTCCTTGCACGGAACGTCGGAAACGAAGGTGGGTTTCTGCTGAACGCGGATGGTGGGGATGTGTTTGGCGCCGCCATCTTTGACCTTGGCCATGGCGTCCGAGAAGATCGCGTCGTTACCTTCGAACCTCTCCTCTGCGTGACAGACGGGGCAGAACTCCGGGGGCGTTGTGAACTCGACGTGTCCACACACGCCGCAGACCTGGATTCTCGACAGCGCCGGTCCGCCCTTCCCCTTCTTGCCGGCTGCCCACGCGGCCGTGGCGGAGGCGAGAACGATCCCGCCAGTCGTTACGGCGCTGACGAAGTCCCTTCGTGGGACTCCATTGCTCGCATCACTCATGTTGTTCCATCTACGAACGTTGCGCGAACAGTATCCAAGGCGATGCGCGACTGACACGATCCTGAGGATTCAATTTGGATTCATGACCTGCGGCGCGCGAATCCTTCGGTTCACGCGTTCGTATGACGGCGTCTTCCGCGAATCGTGCGGACAACTCTCTGCGCCCGAGGAGTGCAATCGATTGCATCGCCAATCGGAGGCCGATGGGCATTCTTTCTTTTGGGATGTCATCGACAAACGACGTGACGCGCGTTCTCGTATCTCCGGATTCTCCGGTTCAGGACGTCCCGACCAGTGCCATTTTGGTCAGCGAAGTGCTGTTCCATCGCGAGGCGCTGGCGCGTGCGTTAGGCGAGTACCGCGACATCGTGATCGCGCGCGCCGTTGGGGATCTCCACACAGCCCTCGCGCTCACCGAGGAAGTGAAGCCCGACGTCTTGATCGTCGACTCGCCTTCTCATGCGCTGGCGCAAGCGCTGGCCGCTCATCGAGTTGATTGCGGAGTCCTGCTCGTCGGGACGGCGGGCGGCTGTCGTCGTCAGCTGGAGAGCCGCGGCGCGATGTTCGTCGGCGCAACTTCGTCGGTCGAGGAGGTTCACATCGCTTTGCGGTCCGTCAAGCGACCGACGGCGAGGTTGGCGGCGAATCTGCGCGAGCCGCCCACTCCGGGAGCCGATTTGACGCTGACGCGGCGACAGTGGGAAGTCAGCCGCCTGGTCGCGGGTGGGTACTCCAACAAGGAGATCGCGAATGCCTGCGGCATCAGCCTCGCGACCGTAAAGAACCACGTGCACTGCATTCTCGCAAAGCTCCATTGTCAACGTCGCACGCAAATCGCTCGAGCTGCCCGTGAGGAGCCCTAAAGATTCAGACACGCCGGTCATGAACCCAAATTGAACCCTCGGCTGCGTAGCTGTCGCACGAAACTCCCGGTACGTTCGCGCAACCAGGACGCGCGACGAAGAAAGCCTTCCGCGCGACTTCGCTCGTGGTGGATCACGCCGTTGGTCGGAGCAGAAGGGGGCAAACATGAGACGGTTTCTTTGGGCGACACTACTTTCCGTTCCGCTGGTGACGGCCGCGGCGCATTCAGCCGAGGCGGCGCTGTACGTGCAGTCCAAGGTCCAATCCGGGGCCGATGCACAACACATAGCCCCGATCATCCGCATTCGGTCGGACAGCACGACGGCCATCGACATCAACGGGTGGACGATCAGGTACTACTTCTACATCGGGCGCCTGCCAATCAACTGGTCGAACATGACGGCGCCCACCGGCACGACCGTCACGCTGACGCGGCTTTCGCGCACGTACACCGGGTCCAACGGCTTGAACGCCAACTTCATGGTCGAGATCAAGATCACTCAAAGCAGGCTGGTGTCGAGCGGCTCGCCTTACGACATCGGTGGGGGCGTCAACCCCACGTTCAGCCTCGCGTCGAACCCGGTCTCCAATTTTCTTCAGACCGACGATTGGTCTTACAAGACGAACACCACGCTGGCCGACAACGCAAACATCACCCTCTGGCAATCGACGACGCTGAAGTACGGGACCGTGCCGTCGCAGGATCGCGTCCGCCAGCTTGCCCTGGCCAAGCAGAAGATCAAGCACGTGATCGTCATCATGCAGGAGAACCGGTCGTTCGATAACTACTTCGGCGGCTACCCCTCACCGCCGGGGGCTCGCGACGTGAACGGCGCCACCGTCGTCGTGGACGGCGTCAGCTCGGACGGCGTCGACAAGGCCCCCAACGGAACCGGCGATCGGCTCGCGCCCGCCGGTTGCAACATCTCCACCCCGTTCAACCCCGGGCTCCTGACGTCGGCGGACGCGAGCTTAAGCGGGAGCTTCAGGGGGGACCTGCCGCACGTGATGACCAACTCCAAGATCTCGTTCGGCTGCCCGCAGCCCACCCCGGCGGTTCAAGACCGGACCTGCGCCGCCAAGTGCGGATCGAACCAGCACACGTGCGGCGCCACCGAGCCGCTCTACATCAGGGACTTCCTGGCCTCGACCGGGTGCGACCCGATGGATCCGGACGCGTCGATCGCTTTCAGACGGACCGTCGGCCACTTCGATCAGACCGTTCTCAACAACTACTGGACCATGGCGGCGAGCTTCGTGCTGCAAGACAAGATGTTCGCGCCCGTCCCCTCCTACAGCAAGATCACGCACAACTTTCTGGTCTCTGGTTGGACCGCCAACTGCGCTTCCGGTTGCACGGGCCACGAAAACTATGACGGCTACAACCTCGCGGTTGACCAACCGTACGGCTGGCAGGACGTGACGACGCTGTTCCGCGCCCACAGTCCCGCCGTGACCTGGGCCTACTACAAAGGGGAGAGCTACAACCACAACTGCGCGTCGTGCAGTGGCACGGCGGCTCAGATCATCTCGAACTGCTTCACTACGAACGATCCCATCAACGATTACTGGAACCCGCTGCCGCATTTCCAGACCGTGATTGACAGCGGACAGCTCAGCGACAACAAACACGTTACGACGATCTCGGACTTCAGCTCGGGCTTCCTGACGCTCGCTTCCCAGGTGACTTCGGCGAATGTAGGTACGGCGAACGACCCGCTCCCCACCGTGGTGTGGATCGCTCCGGGCCTCGCCGTAAGCGAGCACCCTCAGGGCGGCGACCTCCGGCGCGGGCAGGCCTACACGACGATGCTCGTCCAGCAGATCATGAAAAACTCGGCTCTGTGGCAGGCCAGCGTGGTGTACCTGGCCTGGGACGATTGGGGCGGCTTCTATGATCACGTCAGGCCTCCGGTCGACACAGATTTCAACGGTCTCTTGATGTACGGCAGCCGGGTGCCTGGGCTGACGATCAGCCCCTGGATCGGGATGGAAGGCGGGGTGGACCATCAGACCCTGAGCTTCGACGCGTACCTCAAGCTGATGGAGGATCTGTTCGTCGGCGGCCAGCGCGTGGGATTCACCCCGTCCTGGGACGGGCGGCCGATCGACGGCCTCGGGCACGTGCGCGAGGACAAGCCAATCCTGGGCGACCTGCTCGACGAGTTCGACTTCAACCGCACGGCCATGAGCCCGCCCAGCGTCGTTACCACGCTCAGTTGCCAGTCGAACGTGCCTTGAGGGGGGGTCACATGAGCAGGCACGGATTGTGCGTGACCGCCGCGGCCTTGGCCCTGCTCGTGGCGCCACGAGCAGGGGCGACTTCCAAACCGCCCGCCGCGGTCTCGAACCCAGTCGGCGAAAACACCGCGGACGTCGTGCCCGCGGACGAAGCCGGCGAGCTCGAGGCCCGGCGCGCGGCGCGCGCATACGGCCTGATGCCGTTCGCGCTGTCACCGCGGGTGGCCGACCAGCAGGTGACGGCGCATTTCTGGGGCGGCTATGACGGTGGCTCGCGCGCGCCGGTGGGCGAAGCCGTCGTCGACGGGAGGATCACATCCTTCCTGGCGCTGCACGTGGGCGGGCGCTCGTCCGATCTGTGGGGCCGCCCCACCGCGATCCTGGGCGCCAGGCTGGGGATCCTGCGGCAGGACGCCGCGCCGCTCGACCTGGGCGTGGCCGTCCTCTATCAGCCGCAGTCCATCAGAGGCGACGGGATCGTCACCGCCACCGTCTCCTTGGGCAAGACCGTCGGGCGTCTGTCGTCCCAGGCCAGCTTCGGCTACGGGCAAGATCCCGAGGCTGACGACGGCCTCGGCGTGACGTCGCTCGGAGGGGTCTTCAATGTCAGCGAGCGGGTCCACGTCGGCGTGGACGGCCGGGCGCGCATTCGACTGTGGTCGACCGATCGGAAGTTCGAGAGCCTGGAGCAGCCGCTGATGGACTTCGCCGCCGGGCCGCTGCTCGCCTACTCGCTTGGGGCCTTCGACATCGTGGCGCACGGAGGCATCGCGGGCCTCATGCTGCAGGCGCCGCCGCGCGCCGCGGGCGAGCCGACCCGAATCGAGCTCGGCCCGTTGCTGATGCTGGGCGTCGGCACCACGCTGTAAGGCGGCGCAAGGGACCGGCCGGCCGGCCGCTAGGCGGATTTCCGTCGCGCCTCGACTTGTCCCAGATCGAAAAGGGGAGCGTCCGACCCGCGCACTGGATCTCGACGCGGCCGTCCTCCCACTCGTACTGCTGCTCGAGGTGGGTGTAAGCGGATCTCGAGGTCGGTGAGGCGCGCGTCCCTGCGCGCTACGCGACGAGCTCGGGCAGCGTGCCCGGGTAGGCCTTGTCGCCGTAGCCCGTGACGGGCAGGTCCATGGCGTTGGCCACGGTCGCGAGCAGCTTGTTGTGCGCGACCTTCGAGTAGCGCACGACGCGGCCGCCGGTCTTGAGATAGCCGCCGGCGCCGCCGATCAAGAGGAACGGGATCTTGCCCACGTAGTGCAGCGCGCCCTCGTTCATGTCGCTCGCCACCATGACGACGCTGTTGTCGAGCGCCGTGCCCGCACCCTCCATCGTCGCGTCGAGCTGGCCGACGAGGTTGGCGACGTTGGACATGATCCAAGCGTCGATGAGCACCTTCTGGCTGGCCGAGGCGGCGCCGTCGTGCGCGATGGTGTGATAGTCCTTGTTGATTCCCAGCCACGGGAACGTGTTCCCCGAGCCGCCCGTGTCGGTGAACAGGTCGAAGGTCACGACGCGCGTCAGGTCGCACTTGAGCGCGACGGCCGCGAGATCGAACATCGACTTGGCGAGCGTGGGCGTGTCGAGCTTGCCCGCGGCCGGCGCCGCGGGCTTGGCGCACGCCACCATCGGCATGCCCACGGGCATCGCAAGCTGCTGCTCGAGCGTGCGGATCGAGTCGAGGTGCGCCTGGATCTTGAACTTGTCCTCCGTGCCCAGGCGCAGGCTGAAGGCGGTCAGGTCCTTCCCGACGTAGTCGAGTACGCTCTGCCGGCGCAGGCGCAACGTGTCGACTTGCGCGGGCGGCAGCGCCGAGCTCGCGAACAGGCGCGCGAAGAGTTTCGTGGGATCGATCTCGTTCGTGTTCTTCTGGCCCGCGGCGCGCCAGCTCGACGGCGTGCCCTCGTTCTCCGACTTGACGCCGATGTTGACGAGCGGCGCCGCGAGCGTCGTCTGCTTCGCGATGGCGTCGGACAGCGTCTTGTCGAGCGACGGACCCATGCCGTTCTTGCCCTCGACCTTCGCCTCGGCCGTGCCCGTGAGCAGCGACGGGTAAGTGAAGTGGCCGTCGTAGACGCGATCGACGGGCTGGTTGAGCACGACCGAGTAGTCGAGCCCGACGGGCATGACCATCTTCGACTTGAACGGCTCGAGCGGCTTGAGCGTCGTGCCGAAGGTCAGGTCGGCGCCCGCCGGATAAAAATCGGCCGCGACGATGCCGTTCGTGAAGACGACAGACACGAAGCGCTTGGGGAAGCCATTGGCCGTCGCCCCGGGCGCGCGCTCGGCGTGCAGCAGCGGAACGAGCGCCGCGCTCGCGCCCACACTCTTGAGAAAACCGCGGCGCGAAAATCGCCCGCTCGTCTTCGACGTGTTCAATATCATCACATCTCTCCGGCTGCGGGGCTGCGGTAAAGGAACGAGCGCGAGGTCGCGATGCTGACGAGCAGCTCGCGCACGCCGCCGCTCGCCATCGCGAACGTCGTCGCGGCGCGGTCGAGCGAGGCCTGGTCGGCGTCGGTCTCGCCGCGCGCGAACGCGAAGCGCGCCACCTGCGTCACGAAGCAGTTGCGGGCCTCCTGGCTCGCGGCGAGCACGCCCGCGAGCTCGACGGCGTCGGCGAAGGCGTGCGTCGTCCCGCCCAGCGTCACGCTGCCCGTCGAGTCGACGGGCTGGCCGTTGTCCGTCGTCCGGTACTTGCCAATGCCGTCGTAGTGCTCGAAGGCGAAGCCGAGCGGATCCATGACGCCGTGGCAGCCGACCGCGCAGGCCTGCATGTCGTGCTCGGCGAAGCGTTGGCGCGTCGTGCCGCCCGCCGACGCCGGTTTGGGGGGCGGGACGACCGCCGGCGGCGGCGGCAGCGTGCCGCACAGCAATTGCGTGAGCACCCGCTTGCCGCGCTTCACGGGGTTGGAGCCGTCGGGGTTGCCCGAGACGGCCAAAAAGGCCGCCTGCGTGAGCAACCCCGCACGCTGCGCGGCGGGGAGGTCCGTCCGCACGGGCACGGAGCTTTGCGTGGCGACGCCGTAGAGCGGCGCGAGCGGCTTGCTCGGGAAGCCAAACCTCCCGGTAAGCAGCGTAGAGAGCAGCCCGTCGCCGTCGAAGACGACGTTCGAGACGAAGGCCGCTGTCTCGGCGGACATGGCGGCCTTGAGATCGTCGTTGAACTCGGGATAGACCATGGCGGACTTGGGGACCGTCGCGACGTCGGCCAGGCCCAGCCACTGCTCGACGAACGCGCCCACCATGGGGCGGGCCTTCGGGTCGGCCAGCAGGCGGCGCGCCTGCGCGTCGACGGTGGCCGGCGTGGCAAGCTGGCCGGCCTTGGCGGCGTCGAACAGCGCCTGGTCGGGCATCGAGCCCCACACGAAGTACGACAGCCGCGAGGCCAGCTCGTAGCCGCCGAGGCGAATGACCTTGCCCTCGAAGGTGGGCGCGCTCGGCCCCAGCTCCCAGTGATAGAGGAAGGCGGGCGCTTGCAGCATCGCCTCGATGAGCAGCCGCACGGCGCCCGGATAATCGAGCTTGAGCGTCGCGCGCCCCGCCGTGTAGACGGCGAACAAGCGCGTCGTCTCGTCGGCGAGCACGGGGCGGCGGAATGCGCGCGCGCCGAAGGACGCAATGAAGGCCTTGGCGCACGCGTCCTCGGCGGCCGCGCCCGCGCCGCAGGTCGCGAGCGTCGTGACGTTGGCGGTGGCAGCGAGCTGCTCGGCCGCCTCGGAGAGGCGCGTCGCATCGAGCGTCGCGACGAGGCCGGCGCGGCGGTACGCGAAGCCCGCGTCGACGTCGAGCGGGAACGCGTCGGCGGGCCGTGTCTGCACGCCCAGGAGATCGCGGACAGTGTTGTTGTACTCGAGCCGGTTGAGGCGCCGCAGCGGCATGGGCCCCGCGGCGTTGGGATCGGCGACGACGCCCGTGCCCCGCTGCGTGGGCATTGCGGGCGGGGGCGTCACGCCCGGCGTGCCCGTGCCCGGAATCGCCGTGCCCGTGGTGCCGGCCGTCCCAGCCCCGGGCGTGCCCGTGCCGGGCGTCCCCATGCCCGGCGCCCCCGGTCCCCCGGCGGCGCCCCCGATCTGACCGGTGCAACCGACCGCGACCGCCGCGAGCGCGAGCCTGGCGGCGGAGCCGACGAAGAAACGGACGCGCGACCTGGATGGATTTGTCATGGGCGTCTCCGGGGGGCTACGTTGTTAGAGGAAGGAGACTCGAGGTTTTCCGGCCAATTCGACGCCCGCGCCGATCGCGAAAATCCCGAGAAAAAACCTGTTGCGACGGTCCGTTGCGCTCCCCAGGATGACGGCCGGAGGAGCCATGCTGCGATCGCCACGCGCACCGCTCGCCGTCGTTCTCGCCGCGTGGCTCGGTTGCGGCGCGCCGCGCGCCGACGACTGTCCCGCGACGCAGCTCTCCGACGATCGCTTCCACTCGCCCGTCCCCAATCCTCCGGGCCTCGGCCTGCCCCACGAGGCGCGCTACGACACCAGCGCTCCAGGCGTCGTCACCGACGGCGTGACGGGGCTCGTCTGGCAGCGCGCGCTCGACGCCGGCCGCTACACCCGAGACGAGGCGGCGCGCGCCTGCGACGGTCTCGCGCTCGCCGGCGGCCCCTGGCGCTTGCCGACCGTCCTCGAGCTCATCTCGCTCGTCGACGACACGCGAGCGAACCCGTCGATCGATCCGGTCGCGTTCCCCGACACGCCCGGCACCTACTTCTGGACGGCGACGCCGCGCGCGGGAATGCCCGCCATGGGGTGGAACGTCTACTTCGGCCTCGGCGATGCGTACTACTACGACCTCACGGACACCAACGCCGTCCGCTGCGTCGCGGTCTCGCCTCGGGCCCACGATGGTTGTCGCGTCTCGCGGGGCGGAACGATCACCGACACCGACACCAAGCTGACCTGGCAGGCGGTCGTCGACGAGACCGCCCGCACCTGGGATGACGCCGTCGCGTACTGCGATGCCCTCGCCCTCGACGGTGGCGGCTGGCGCCTGCCGCGCCTCAACGAGCTGCGCAGCCTCGTCGACGCGGGCCGCGCCTCACCCGCCATCGACACCTCGGCGTTCCCCGGCACGCCCAACGAAAACTTCTGGACCGCCTCGCCCTTCGCGCGCACGCCCGGGAACGCCTGGTACGTCTACTTCGCCGACGGCTTCGCGGGGTACAACCTCACGACCTCGACGTATCGCGTCCGCTGCGTGCGCTGACGACGGAGTCTCGCCTCTCAGGGAGCGTGCCACTCCGCCCGGTCGATGGCACGAGCGCATCTGACGACTTCCATTCGCGGGAGGGCGGCCACGGCTCGACTGTCGCAACCTGGAAGAGGAAGGATCTCCCGTCGGGACGTCGGGCAGCATGACGTCGCCGATCCAGACGTGGATTCGAATAGAGTCCAATCGTGAGCGGGCGATCGCCTCCGCGTAGGTCCCCTCGGCTGCGCCGGGCGGCTGCATTCGTCGGTCTGGTGCTGGCGTCGGTATGCGGCGAGATCGCGCGCGCAGAGCCGGTCTGGTACTCCGACGTCGGGGGCTACGTTTCGTACGACTTCGGCGGTCGCCGACCCGGCCACTTCGGCTTCGGAGTCGAATTGCGCGCGATGTACTCACCCCGGCAGTTCGAGTGCGGCCTGCATGCCGCGCGCTATGTGGGCGTTGCCGCGCGTCTGTCGCTGGTGGGAGGGGACCAGCTCCGGATCCTCCTCGCGCCGCAGCTCGGGCTGACCATTTCCCTTCCCTATCCTTACCCGCCCGTTACCGCCCCCGTCGGTGGCGAGCTCGGTCTCGGATATCGCCTGTATCGCGACCCCGGCGTATTTGTGCAGCCGGCCATCGAGGGATCGTTCGCGAACCTGGTGTTCCTCAGAGGCGGCCACTCGTTCGGTCCCGATCGCGAAACGTCCAGCTACGTCCACTCCGGGTCGATGGATCTGGGCGCGCGACTCGCGCCATCGGGCACGCACGAGCTGGGCGGACCGAACTGCGATTGATTTCGCTCCGGCGCCTTTCGATCTCTTCCACCCAAAAAGGGGCTCACGCGACCCCTTGCTGGGTGTCCGCGTTCCGGGCAAGATCGGAAACCTAGCCTCGGGAGGCCCCTATGCGCCATGTGGTTTCGGTCGCGTTTCTCGGAACGATGCTGGTTCTCGGCTCGTGCAACAACGATGAAGAGCCGGCGGGATGGCACGAGGAGTGTTCGGCGTCGGTGACGTGTCCAGCCAGCTTGATGTGCCTGCCGAACCCCCAAGCTGGGACGCAGTTTCCCGCCGAGGTTTGCACCTGGACGTGCAAGACGGACAGCGACTGCCCGCGCCCAAACAACCAACACTGCCATGAACGCTTTCCGTGCATCGACGGCGTCTGCGGCGGCAACTGGGGGTGCCGGTAGCCGCGATCGATCGACCGGGGCGGTGGCTACGGAATGATCGGCGGTAGCGATGGCGGGGGCGGTGGTGGGACCGGCTTCGCGTCTGGGATGGGCGCGGCGAGAGCGCCCCGGACCGGGCGCCACTCTCCTTGCAGCTCGCCGACGAGGTCATGCGCCAGGGTGGCCGCGCGCCGCGGGAACCCTTCGTACCAGCCGTTGTGGACGATAACGCTGGCCAGCCCCAGGACGGCGAGCCCCAAGACGAAGGCCCGTTGGGGCCCGTGCGGCACGCGATCGATGCTGCGGGGGAACTTGGCCTCTTCGGGCGTGTAGACCGGCCCCGACTCGGGCGGCCCCGCGAGGGGGCGCGACGCGGGCACCAGTCGCAGAACGGGATCTGGCGACACGGGCTGCGCTGCCGCGTCCGTCAAAATGGGAATGGCCGCGGCTGGCGCAAGCGGGTCCAGCGCCGCGCGGGCCGCGACCGCCAGGGCCGACGCGAAGGCCGCGCCACTGTCGAAGCGATCCTCGCGCCTCTTGGCGAGGCCCCGGTCGAGGACGGCTTGGATGCCGGTCGTGTCCCACGGCAAGATGCTGGAGAGCCGAACAGGAGCCTCGTGAACGACCTGATACAGCAACGACGTGGGGTCGTCTCCCACGAAAGGCTCGCGCCCGGTGAGCATGAGGGTGGTGATCCCCGCGAGGGCGAACTGGTCGGTGCGGCCGTCGATCTCCCCCTCGAGCCCAAGCGCCTGTTCGGGGCTCATGAACGCCGGCGTCCCCAAGATCTCCGACGCCGCCGGCAAACCCGGGACCGAGTTGGCTGTCATCGAGATGCCGAAGTCGATCACCTTGACGAAGTCGTCGTCGTGACCCTCCCCGTGAATCAAAAAGATGTTCGCTGGCTTCAAGTCGCGGTGGACAACGCCTATCGCGTGCGCAGCGCCCAACGCCGACGCCACGGCCTCGACGATGGGAACGACTTCGCCGAGAGGCAGTGCGCCGCTCGCCGTCAGGCGCGTCTCTAGGTCGACGCCGTCGAGGTACTCCATGACGAAGTAGGGCAGGCCGTCGACCGACGCATTGAAGTCGAAGATCTGAATGATGTGCGGGTGCCGCAGCTCCGACATGATCTGCGCCTCACGGCAAAACCGAGAGACCGCCTTCCGATTCGTCACGAGATCGGGGCGCAGTATCTTGACCGCGAATCGCCCGGGTAGTCGGACGTGCGACGCCTCGTACACCTCCCCCATCCCGCCTTGGCCGATGCGCGTCCCCAACGTGTACGTGTCCTGCAAGACGACGCCGGTCGAGCCCGCGGCGCTGCCGTGCCGTGGATCGAGGACGGGGGTTTGCGTTGCACTGGGATTCAGAGTCGTCATCCGGTGCCTCCAAAGATCAAGAATCGCGTTCGCTTCTTCACGTCGAAGTCGCCGCGTGCGAGACCGCGACCGCTACGCGATCGCGCCCGGCGGTCTTGGCGCGATACAGGGCGTCGTCGCCGGCCTTGACCAGCGCCGCGATGTCGAGCGCGCTCTCGCTCCACGACGCGACGCCGATGCTCGCCGACAGTCGGTGGCCCCGCACGAACAGGCCGCGGAGCTCGCCGCAGAGTCTCTCCGCGAGCTGCCCCGCAGCGAAACAGACCGTGTTGGGGAGAATGACGGCGAACTCGTCGCCGCCCTGGCGCGCGACGACTTCGAACTTGCGGACCGCGCCCGCCAGCACCTTCGCGACCAAGCGGAGGGCGTCGTCGCCCGCGTCGTGTCCATGCTCGTCGTTGATGCTCTTCAGGTGATCGAGATCGACCGTCAGGATCGACAACGGCAGCCCATGTCGTCGGGCACGCTCGAGCTCTCGTTCGAGGCTCTGGGCATAACTTCTGGCGTTGGCGAGACCGGTCAGCGCATCGGTCATCGCCTCCGCCCGGAGGCCGGCCTCGCGGGTCACGGCCGCCAGGATTCGCGCGACGCGCGCCAGGAACTCGTCGGGATCGAACGGTTTGGTCATGTAGTCGACGGCGCCGAGCGCCAGGGCACGGACCTTGAGCTCGGGAGCCGAGTGGCCCGAGAGCAACATGACGGCAGGCCGCGGCAGCTCGCCGGTGCCCTCGATGGCCTTCACGAGCGCGAAGCCGTCGAGGACGGGCAGGCTCAGATCGAGAATGGAGAGGTCGAATTCCTCCAGGCACAGCGCCGCCATGGCCTCTGCGCCGTCTCGGGCAAACGTCAGCCGATACAGCCCGCCCAGAAGGTCCCGTAGCGCGTCGCGAATCTCGGCGTCGTCGTCCACGATGAGGATCGAGAGGGGCGTTGGGTTGCTGTTGGGCATGTTCCATTCGGGGCTTGCGGTTCGCTGCGCAAAGGGCGTACGCAAGAACGGGTCCGTCGCCGGAGAGCCTCGAACGTGGGCAACGGGCGCCCTCGAGGCGTGGCGACGTTACCGGGAGGGCGAGGGTCACCAATGGGTGCCCCGTTTGGGGGTGAGAGAGACTTGGGCTCGCCGTGACGCGGCCTGGTTCATGTGTAGGATTTATCGAACTATTTCAGCCATATTTCCTGATTGTCGAATGATCGCCAGAAGGCGATATAGCTTCCTCGGGTGGAAGAAGGTCATGAATTCGTGGTGAAGGGGGGCCCCGCCATGGTGGCAGGCCCGGATCACGCCCACCGGCGGCTGGGGGACCTGTACGAGATCAGCAAGCTCTTCGCGAGCTTCGAGAACGTCGGGCAGAGCTTCGTTTCCGCCCTCGACATCGCCACCCGGACCCTCCCGCTTCGAAGCGCCATCCTCATGGAGGCGGAGGCCGGAGGTTCCAAGATGAACGTCTGGCCGGCCGACGCCCAAGACTCCGAGCAAATGCGCGCCGTCAAGGAGCACCTGGCGACGGCGTACGCTCGCCTCGTTCGCGCTCCGTCGACGTCGCCCCCCGCTCCGGCCGACGCGCTCGGCGGAAGCAGGTTCATCATCCTCCCGCTCGTCGTGGCCGATCGCCCGCCCTTTGGCGCCCTTCAGCTGGAGGGGACCGAGCTGCTCGACACAACGGATCTCGTCTTCGTGAACGCGATCGCCAGCCAGCTCGCGCTCGCGCTCGACCGCGAGCGCGCGTGGCGGCGGGACATCACGCGGCGCGAGCACGCCGAAGAGGGGCGAACCGACGCGGAGGCGCGCGGCGCCGCGTCCGAGCGCGACCGCGTCGACGCTGAAAAGTCGAGCGACAAATACGAGGCGCTCGCGAGCGAGAACGCCCGGCTGTACGAACAAGCGCAGCAGGCGGTCCGAGTCCGTGAACAGATCCTCGCGATCGTTTCGCACGACCTGAGGAATCCCTTGGGGGCGATTCTCCTGACCACGAAAGCCCTCGCGAAGAAGGGAACACTTCCCGAGGCTGTCGGAAGGATTCAGCGCGCGGCCGAGCGCATGCAGCGGCTCATCGAGGACCTGCTCGACTTCGCAAGCATCGAGGCTGGAGGACTCGCGATCAGACGCCGACCGCAAGATCCTGGGGCGATGATCCAGGAGACGCTCGCGAGCTTCGAAGACGTCGCCCAGGACAAGGGGCTGCAGGTGACGGCGGACGTCGAACCGCTTCTGCCGAAGGTCTTTGGCGACCACGACCGCATCCTTCAGGTGCTGTCCAATCTGGTCGGCAACGCCACCAAGGCCACACCCGAGGGCGGACACATCTCGCTTCGCCTCGCATCGCGCGGGCACGAGGTCCTGTTTTCGATCTCCGACGACGGTCCGGGGATCGGCCCGGAGGATCTCGAGCACCTGTTCGAGCGCTACTGGCGCAGCGACGACGTGGAGTACAACGGGACCGGGCTCGGCCTCGCGATAGCACGGGGCATCGTCACGGCGCACGGCGGCCGGATCTGGGCGGAGAGCGAGCTCGGGCATGGCGCGAGGTTCCTGTTCACGGTTCCGGTCGCCGACGAGACGCTCCTGTTCACGGTTCCCGGGCCCGACCCCGCCCCCGCGGCAAACACCTCGAACGTCGGTTCCCCGCCGAACGGAGCCTGACGTGCGCACCCCCACCCCCACCCCGAACGTCGACGCCGGTCACACCGAAGCCCTACTCAAGACCGGAGCCTTGCAGAGCGCGATCTTCAACAGCGCCAACTTCTCCAGCATCGCGACCGACGCGAAGGGCGTCATCCAGATCTTCAACGTCGGCGCCGAGAGGATGCTCGGCTACGCGGCCGCCGAGGTGATGAACAAGATCACGCCGGCCGACATCTCCGATCCAGAGGAGGTGATCGCGCGCGCCCACGCGCTCAGCGTCGAGCTCGGAACGCCGATCGCGCCGGGCTTCGAAGCCTTGGTCTTCAAGGCCTCCCGCGGGATCGAGGACATCTACGAGCTGACCTACATCCGCAAGGACGGGAGCCGCTTCCCGGCCGTCGTATCGGTCACGGCGCTGCGTGACGCCCAGGAGAGCGTCATCGGCTACCTGCTGATCGGCACCGACAACACCGCGCGCAAGCAGGTCGAAGAGGAGCGCCAGAAGCTCGATCAGCGCCTGCGCGACCAGCACTTCTACACGCGCTCCCTCATCGAATCGAACATCGACGCCCTCATGGCCACCGATCCGCGCGGCATCGTCACCGACGTCAACAAGCAGATGGAGGCCCTTACGGGGTGCACACGAGACGAGCTCATCGGCGCGCCCTTCAAGAATTACTTCACCGATTCGAGCAGGGCCGAGGCGGCCATCACCCGGGTGCTCGCCGAGGGAAAGGTCACCAACTACGAGCTCACGGCGCGGGCCCGAGACGGCAAGGAGACAACGGTCTCGTACAACGCGACGACGTTCCACGATCGCGACCGAAGGTTGCAGGGCGTGTTCGCGGCCGCGCGCGACGTCACCGAGCTCAAACGCTACGAGCAGACGTTGCAACAGAAGAACGTCGAGCTCGAGGCCTCGAGCCGCATGAAGTCGGAGTTTCTCGCCAATATGTCGCACGAGCTTCGGACGCCGCTGAACGCCATCATCGGCTTTTCCGAGGTGCTCCGAGACGGCCTCGTGGGCACGATGACCGAGAAGCAGCGGGGGTTCATCGGCGACATCTTCAGCAGCGGCAACCATCTGCTCGCGCTCATCAACGACATCCTCGATCTGTCCAAGGTGGAAGCCGGCACCATGATGCTCGACCTGGAATCGGTGCAGGTGTCCACGGTGTTCGGGAACAGCCTGTCGATCATCCGGGACAAGGCGGGAGCCCGTCACATCCATCTCGGGATGGAGGCGCCGAGCGACCTGGGCTCGTTTCAGGCCGACGCGCGCAAGGTCAAGCAGATCGCGTACAACCTGCTCTCCAACGCCGTCAAGTTCACCGTCGAGGGTGGCGAGGTGATGCTGCGCGCGAGCCGCGTCCCACGCGCCGAGGTCGGCCAGCTCGCGGGCGCCTGGGTGGGCCGAACCTTCCCGTTGGCCAACAACGAGTTCGAGGAGTTTCTCAAGATCAGCGTCTCCGACAGCGGAATCGGCATCAAGCCCGACGCGCTCCCGCACCTGTTCAAGCCGTTCAGTCAGATCGACAGCGGCCTGGCCCGGAAATACGAGGGCACGGGGCTGGGCTTGGTCATGGTGAAGCTGCTGGCCGATTTGCACGGCGGAACTGTCGCCGTGGAGAGCGAGTCGGGCAAGGGCTCCCGCTTCACCGTGTGGCTCCCGTTCCGGGCGGCCGAGGAAGGCGTGCTGACGTCGGTCAAAGGACCCGCCGCCCCCTTGATCGATGCCCGTCCCAACCTGCACACGGCGCTCGTGGTCGAGGGCGACCTCAAGTCCGCCCACCTGATCCGCGTGCAGCTCGAGGCCGAAGGCTTCACGGTGCTGCACGCCGAGAACGCCGAGAACGCGCTGGTGCTGGCGGTCCAACAGCCGCTCTCGTTGATTACCCTCGACATCCTGCTGCCCCAGATGGACGGCTGGGCGCTCCTGGAGCGCCTCAAGGAGATGCCGGCGCTCGCGCGCATCCCCGTCGTCATCATTTCGATCGTCGCGGATCGCAACAAGGGCTTCGCCCTCGGCGCGGCGGCGGTCATGCAAAAGCCCATCTCCCGGCAGGAGCTCTATGAGTCGCTGGTTCAGCTCGCCCTGATTCCTCGCTCGCCGGACAAAGGGCTCCGCGTCCTCGTCGTCGACGACGATCCCAAGGCCGTCGAGCTGATCGCCCTCCACATGCTGGACCTCGCCAGCACGGTGCTGCGGGCGTACGGCGGTCGCGACGCGATCGAGGTCGCGCTGCGCGAGCTGCCCGACTTGATCGTGCTCGACCTGATGATGCCGGACGTGAACGGGTTCGACGTCGTAGAGGCGCTCACGACGCGGCCCGAGACGGCGGGCATCCCGATCCTCGTCGTGACCGCCCGGACGAACACCGCGGAGGACATCTCCAGGCTCAATGGCTTCGTCACGACGATCATGGAGAAGGGAAAGTTCGATCGGGCCCGCTTCACGTCAGAAGTGCGGCGGGCCATGGTCGGACGACAGGGAACCGCCTGAACATGTCCAAGGTTCTACTCATCGAGGACAACCCGACCAACATGACGTTGGCGATCTTCCTCCTGCAGTCGGCGGGGCACACCGTCATCAGCGCGACGGACGCGGAGGCGGGTTTGATGTTGGCGCACGACGAGCACCCCGACCTCATCCTGATGGACATCCAGCTTCCCGGCATGGACGGCCTCCAGGCCACGGGGCTCCTGAAGCGGGACAAGGCGACGCGCGCCATTCCAGTGATTGCCCTCACCGCGCTGGCGATGAAGGGAGACGAGGAGCGGATCCGCGCCGCAGGGTGCGACGGCTACATCGCCAAGCCGATGCGCTATCAGGACTTTCTGTCGACCGTCGCGACCCAGCTGGCCCAAACATGAACATCCTCGTCGTCGACGACGACCCCGAGCTGAGACAATCGCTCGCGGAGGTCCTCAAGGATGCGGGGCATGAGATCACCGTGGCTGCCGACGGACGGGCTGCGATGGCGGAGCTTGCCGCGACGACCTTCGACACCGTCCTCAGCGATGTTCAATTGCCGGGCGTCGACGGGCTCACCTTGCTGCGAACGGTTCGCCAGCAGGCGCCGCTCACCGACTTCATCCTCATGACCGCGCACGCCAACCTCGGCGATGCAATCGCGGCCTTGAAGCAGGGCGCGGCGGACTACCTCACGAAGCCGTTCGATCTCGACGAGCTCCTTCATCAGATCGGCCGGATCGACAGCGCGCGCTCGACCCGTCGCGAGCTGACCGAGGCGCGGCGCGCGCTCGCGCTCCGCCCTCCCGTCAACCGCATCATCGGCCGCTCGGCGCAGATGGCGAAGGTCCAGACGCGTGTCGAGATGATCGCTCACAGCGACGCCGCGGTGCTCGTCACCGGTGAGACCGGAACGGGCAAGGAGCTCGTCGCCCAGCTGCTCCACGCACGGAGCCCGCGCGCCGGCAAGCCGTTCGTGGCCGTCAATTGCGCGGCCTTCCCGGAGACGTTGATCGAGGCCGAGCTGTTCGGCTTCGAGCGCGGCGCCTTCACGGGCGCCGTGAATAAACGCGAGGGCCGATTCCGCGCTGCCGACGGCGGCACCCTCTTTCTCGACGAGATCGCGGAGCTCCCGCTGTCGGCGCAGGCCAAGTTGCTCCGCGTGCTGCAAGACGGCATCGTCGAGCCGCTCGGCACGGACACAGCGGTCAACGTGGACGTACGCCTGATCTCGGCGACCCATCGCAACCTGCGTGAGCACGTCGCGAAGGGGTCGTTTCGCGAGGACCTCTACTACCGCATCAACGTCCTCGACGTCACCTTGCCCCCGCTGCGCGATCGGGAGGGCGATTTGCCCCTGCTCATCGCGTTCTTTCTCGACGGGTTCGCCGAGACGGACGCGCAGGGCGTTCGGCGAACGCCGACGTTGTCCTCGGACGCCTACGCGGCGCTCTCGGCCTATGCGTTCCCGGGCAACGTCCGCGAGCTGGACCACGCGATCGAGCGCGCCGTCGTCCTCGCGGGTCGAGGCGAGATCACGCTCGACCACCTGCCGGCGATCATCGCCGAGGCGGCCCCCGGGGGGCGCGTCGCGTCGCCACGCCCCGGCGCGTCCTCGATCGAGCCGGAGGGGTTCGTGATGCCCCTCGTCGCTGCTGCGCACCAGTTCGAGGAGGCCCACCTCCGCCGCGCAATCGCCGCCACCGGGGGCAAGCGGGTCAAGGCGGCCGAGCTCTTGGGCATCTCGCGAAAGAGCCTCTGGGAGAAGATGAGGACCTACGACCTCGAAGCCGCAGTCCCGAAGCTGCAGGCCTGACAGCGGCGAGCTGTCGCGGCGGCGGTGATGTCTCGCGTCCGGGTTCCCTGGAAAATAGGTGGACCAATCTCGCACACGGTCGGAACTCCTATGTGACGAGCCGACATCCACCGCACGAGGTGCACCATGCAGTCATTGCCGCTCTCGCGTGTCCGACGCGACCTGTCGATCAATTTGCCCCTGGGCCGGGTTACGCCCTCCCGAGGGGTCCCGATGACCCTTAGTCGCTGTTCGTTGATCTTGATGGTCGGTGCTTTCGCGCTCGTCGGCGGCGCTTGTGCCGGAGGCAGCGAGGGAACCCCGTCGGGATCCGGCGGAACGTCCCCCGAGGGAACCGCAGGCACGACCGGTTCGGCCGGCACGACCGGTTCGGCCGGCACCACCGGTTCGGCGGGCACGACCGGTTCGGCGGGCACGACCGGTTCGGCCGGCACCACGGGCTCGGCGGGCACGACCGGTTCGGCGGGCACGACCGGTTCGGCGGGCACGACCGGTTCGGCGGGCACGACCGGTTCGGCCGGCACCACGGGCTCGGCGGGCACCACTGGCTCGGCGGGCACCACCGGTTCGGCGGGCAGGGGCGGAAACAGTGGAACCGCCGGGAGCAGTGGCGGGGCGGGGAGCTCGGCGCGGGGCGGAAGCGGGGGGAGCGGTACGGGGGGATCGGGCGTGGCCGGCATGAGCGGATCGCTGAGCTCGCTCCCGCTCAAGAACCCGGCCGTACCGAGCGCCGGTTGCGGCAGGGCCACCACGGTGACCAGCGGCAAGAAGACGATCACG
>Ga0137374_10002928_pt1 | contig 19996 bp, 12 predicted proteins | sample SagtaG_20_FD_104811 | JGI IMG/M metagenome (GOLD analysis project Ga0137374, IMG submission 104811) | Vadose zone soil microbial communities from Sagehorn Ranch, Mendocino, California, USA - Sage1_R_100_16 metaG | ecosystem: Environmental > Terrestrial > Soil > Vadose zone | place: USA... | reverse complement strand
GTCGATCCAGGACTGGACCGACGCGGTGAGCTCGGGCACCGACCGGTGGCTGCCACGCTTGAGCCACTTGGTCGTCAGCTCCGAAAACCAGCGCTCCACCAGGTTCAGCCAGGAACTGTAGGTGGGCGTGAAGTGCAGATGGAAGCGGGGGTGGGCGACCAGCCAGCGCCGGATCGCCGGGGTCTTGTGGGTCGAGGAGTTGTCGCAGATCACGTGCACGTCCAGCGCGGCCGGCACCGCCTGGTCGACGCGGTCCAAGAAGCGCTTGAACTCGGTCGCCCGGTGCCGCGGGGTCATCTGCGAGATCACCAGGCCAGAGGCCAGGTTCAGCGCGGCGTACAGGTTGGTGGTCCCATGGCGGCGATAGTCGTGGCTGCGCCGCTGGGGCGTGCCCGGCATCAGCGGCAGCACCGGGCGGTGCGGTCCAGCGCCTGGATCTGCGACTTTTCGTCCACGCACAGCACCACCGCGGCCTCGGGCGGGTTCAGGTACAGCCCCACGAGGTCGCGGACCTTGTCGATGAACTGCGGGTCGCTGGACAGCTTCCAGGTCTCGGCCAGGTGCGGCTTGAGGCCGAACGCCCGCCAGATGCGGCTGATGGCCGTCTGGCTCATGCCGGTGGCACGGGCCATCGACCGGGTCGACCAGTGCGTGGCGTCTTTGGGGGTCTCCTCCAGCGTCTTGACGATGACCTGCTCGACCTGCTCGTCGGTGATCGTTCTGGGCACGCCCGGCCGCGGCTCGTCGCTCAATCCCTCCAGCCGGCGGGCGGCGAACCGGGTGCGCCATTTGGCGACCGTGGCCGGATGCACGCCCAGCCGGGCACCAGCCTCGACGTTAGACAGCCCGTCGGCGCAGGCCAGCACGATCCGGCAGCGCAACGCCAGCGCCTGGCTGCTGGTGTGCCGCCGCGCCCACCGCTCCAGGGTCTGGCGCTCGTCGTCGGTCAACGTGATCTGCACCGTGGGTCGTCCTCGACGGCGCTTGGACTGTGGTTCCTCGCTCATGCCCCGAGGCTACCACTTCCACAGCGGACCTGTAACTCAGGACACTAGGGCGTGTCTCAAAGTCAGCTGCCCTACTGTGCGACCTACGGCCCTCGCCTGGCGGCCCGGCCAGGCGAGGGCCTGAAATCACCTCGACACTGCTCGCCTCGCCGGGTACGGTCGCGAGAATGTTCTCGCTGCGGGAGCCCATGAGACCCGCGCGCGTTCCCACGTTGAGAGTAGGTTTCGTCAATGGCATGCCGTATCAGTGAGCTCGTGCTCGCTTGCCACGACCCCGAGGGGCTGGCGCGGTTCTGGTGCGAGGTCCTGGACTTCATAGTGCTCGATCGCGAAGAGGGCGGCATCGAGATAGGGCCGCGCGAAGGGTTCGGCGGCCCGCAGCCGACGATCATCCTCAGCCGCAACGACGAGCCGAAGAACGGGAAACTCCGGCTGCACATCGACGTCAACGCCACCGACCGCGATCAGGACGCCGAACTCGAACGCCTCCTGAAGCTCGGGGCGCGCCCGGCCGACATCGGCCAGACCGGCGAGGAGCCCTGGCACGTCCTCGCCGATCCCGAAGGCAACGAGTTCTGCCTGCTCAAGGCCCGCCTCGACCCACTCTGACGGCCCTCGTCGGCAACGAGGGCCGCGCCCAGGTGGAGGGTGTATAGGCGACGACCCGATCGACTGACCGAGCTGCGCTGGCAATGAGAATTGCAGGGACACCGGGGATTTTCCGCCTCTCATCGAGCGGGGATCTGGTCGCTGGAGGCGAACCGGTAGAGGTCCAGCAGGCGATCCCGACATGGATCGCATGCCATCCAGGTCCAAGGCCTGTCGGGGCTGAGTACCTTCACTTCCCAACTGGCCGGCCTTGGGACGCCAGTGTGTTTCCAGGACCAGTTGCAGGTCGCCTCGCCAAGGACCGGAACAATCGACAAGATCCAGTACTCGGGCTGTCCCTGCACCAGGCGCGCCTCGCGTAGCTGTCGTACTGCCCGATAGACACCGTATCGATATGACTGCTCTGGCGTTTTCGCGGTGCGGCCGTCAGCGTCGGGTTGGTGATACCTCCCGTCGCGGCCTGGGTAGTGGGGCTCGCGGTCCGCCCATCGGTCGGCGAGTTGTTGGCAGGTAGCGTCGCCGAACTCGACCAGCAACGCGGCGATCTGCCAGGCCCAGGAGCTTGGCTTGAAGCCCGCCTCGGCGAGCACGTCGTTGAGTCTGCCGTCGGCGTGGGGATCGTTGGCGAGGTCCGCGAGCGCTCCGGTCGCCTTCACCATTGTGCTCGGTCGAAGCCTTTCCATGACTGTTCCTCGCAGAGGCGTCCTTCTCTGTGTACTAAGAGTACGTCCTCCAGAAGAGAAAGTACATCCTCAAACGAGGCAGGTACGTACTCTAATGGCATCGCTCGGAAGAAGGGCTGAAGGAGCTGTCGCTGATCGCGCTGACACCATGGCACCCACCACCCGCCGCCTCAGCGCGGAGCTTTGAGGCGCGTCCTTTGACGGGTTGGCGTCTCGCTTGCATTGACGTTCGCCTGTTGACGTTACTGAGCCAGGCTGTGAGCGGAGAGCCTCTCCCGGGCATGCGTCGAGTTGCCCGCCGATGGCCTTGGGTGTAGACGTACGCGCGCACACACAGGACTCGGCTCCGCAGTCGTTGACCACGCGCCTGCATCCCTCTGTACGAGTCGTCGGAGATCGCTCTACGGTAGTGGGGCATACCCTGGAATGGGAGGACGGTGGGTGCCAACAAGGGCTGCCGAGGAATTGTTGGAGGACTACAACGGGCGTAGCCTGCCCTGGGCCAGGCCGGCCGGCGCGCCCGCGGTGTTCGAAACCGACCGTGTCTTGTTCGGCAACGGCGGCAACGCGCTGGAAGTCGCGATTGCATGGGCCACGCGGCCCGGCCAGCCGAGGGCCGAGGACCTGCGCGCCCTGTTCAAGAAGCGGCAGGCGAACCGGCCCGTTCCTGTGCTTCTTGTAGTCACATACAGTGGCGCGGACCAGCAGTCGCTCGCCGCGGTTATCGGCACAATTGGAGACCCCGCCCCAGTCACCGGCCTGAGCGTGGACAGGGTCGCGCGCATCTGCGCTGCCGCGCTCGCCGAACCAGACCGGCATGCCGCGGCCCGGACCATCGAGCGGCTGCTCGCTGGCCTGAAGGACCGACTTTCGCCGGGGCTGGTCAACTTCGGGCTGTTCGCCTCCCACGAATTGCGGACCGGGGTTCCAGCGCGCCCGGACTGGGAGACCGCCCGCAAGACGGCGCTCCCGTTGCTTGGCCTGCATGGGCTGCCGCTGATCCACGCCCTCGGCTACGAGACAGCCCCACGCGGGTCGGCGGCCCTGCTCCTCATTCATGACGGACACTCTCGTGCGGTAGCGGTCTTGCTGGATGAGACCGAGGTGTTCGACCGGCCGTCGGCACGCTTCGGTGCCGTCAGTCCAATCGCGCATGGGCTCACCGTCGCCACCCGAGAGGAGTTGCCTTGGCTAGTCGTCCTGCGCGGGACCCAGATCCGGCTCTACCCGGCGAGGCCAGACATCGGCGTCGGCCGCAAGGGCCAGGCCGAGACCTACACCGAGCTTGACCTGGCGCTCCTCTCCGAGGAAGAAGCGGCTTACCTGACACTGCTGTTCGCCCCGTCCGCGCTCGACCCGGACGGCACTGCGGGGCAGATCCTCGTCGCCAGTCAGAACTTCGCCGTGGGTCTCGGTGAGCGGCTACGCGAACGCATCTACGACGACGTCGTGCCACGACTTGCCCTCGCGGTCGCCGCGCGGATGCGCCCGCACTCGGATGCAGACCTGACCGAGGCTTACCATCGGACCCTGCTGATCCTGTTCCGGCTGCTGTTCCTCGCCTACGCGGAAGACCGCGGGCTGCTCCCCTATGGCCGCAACCCCCGGTACGACAGGCACGCCGTCAAAACGCTCGCTCGCGATTTCGCCGCCGACGCGGATTTAGTCTTCGACGTGCATGCAACCAGCTTGTGGGATGACATGCTCACTGTCTGGGCCGCTGTCGATGAAGGCAACAGCGGTTGGGGCGTGCCCGCCTACAACGGCGGGTTGTTCTCACGCGATCCGGCCAGCAGCCCATCTGGGGCGGCGCTCGCCGATCTCCGACTTACCGACGCCGAGTTCGGCCCCGTGCTGCGGGCGCTGCTCGTGGACATGGGCGAAGACGGCACCCAAGGCCCGGTGGACTTCCGCAGCCTGTCCGTCCGCGAGTTCGGCACCATCTACGAGGGGCTACTGGAATCCAGCCTGTCCATCGCTCAAAGCGATCTGGCCGTAGACCAGAACGGGTCGTACCTCCCTGCTCGCCCCGACGCCGAAGTGAGCATCCGTGCGGGGCAGGTCTACATCCACGACCAGTCCGGGCGGCGCAAGGCAACCGGCTCCTACTTCACCAAGCAGTTCGCGGTGGAGCACCTGCTCGACACCGCCCTGGAACCGGCCATCGACGCGCACCTGGTCGAGGTCGCCGCGCTGCTGGAACAAGGCGACGACGCCGGCGCCTCGCAAGCGTTCTTCGACTTCCGGGTCGCGGACCTGGCTATGGGCTCGGCGCACTTCTTGGTCGCCGCTATCGACCGGATCGAAGCCAAGCTCACCGCCTTTCTTACCGAACACCCGATCCCCGCGGTCAGCGACGAACTGACCCGGCTCGCCCAGGCAGCCGGGGCCGCGCTTGGCGAATACGCGGGCAACGTCGAGATTGAGACTGGGGCGCTGCTGCGCCGGCAGATCGCCCGCCGCTGCATCTACGGTCTCGACCTCAACCTGATGGCCGTCGAGCTGGCCCGGCTTGGGATCTGGATCCACACCTTCGTCCCGGGTCTCCCGATGAGCACACTCGATCACAATTTGGTTGTCGGCAACAGCCTGACCGGCATCGGCACGGTTGATGAGGTCCTAGATGTGCTCGAGCCCCAGCGCAAACCGGGCCAGGACAGCTTCTTCGCGGAGGAGATAAGGGCTGCACTGGAGGCCGCGAGGACCCGGCTCATGCGCGCGGCACAGACTGCCGAGGCGACCAAAGCCGAGGTCCGGGAAGCCGCCAAGGCGCACGCCAAGGCGATGGAGGACGCGGCGGACGCCAAAGCGCTCTTTGACGCGGCCATAGCTATCCGTCTGGGCGTCGTGTCACTGCCCACCGGCCCAGAGCCTGCCATCAGCGCGGGGACCAGCGCGAACGTCCAAGCGAAGGTCACCGAGCTCCAGACCGCACACATGCCGTACCTGTTCCCCGAGGTGTTTGTCCGCGACAACCCCGGCTTCGATGTCCTCATCGGCAACCCTCCGTGGGAGAAGGTCAAGGTCGAAGAGCACCAATGGTGGGGGCTGAGATTCCCCGGCCTCCGTTCGTTGCCGCAGAAGGACAAGAACGCAGCTATTGCGCGTTACAAGAAGGAGCGCCGGGATCTGCTGGCTGAATACGAGGCTGAGGTTGCCAGTACAGAGACGATCAAGGATGTTCTCGGCAGGGGCCCATTTCCGGGGTTGCGGGCCGCCACGGACACTGACCTGTCACTGGCGTTCGCATGGAGGTTCTGGCACCTCCTACGGCAAGATGGGCGCGTCGGAGTTGTACTGCCCCGTGGCATTCTTGGTGGTCGCGCCGCCGCGGACTGGCGCACGACCATCCTGGATGGTGGTGCGTTCAGCGATGTGACGTTCTTGGTGAATACCAGCTACTGGGTGTTCGACATGGAACCCCGCTACACCATTGGGCTCGTCGCCATTGTCAAGGGGCGACCAAATGCTGGCTACGTGATAATGCGCGGTCCATACTTCTCCCTCGACGAGTATAAGCGCGGCGTGCATCGCCCGCCTCATCGGCTTCCCGCGAGCGACTTCGTTGGCTGGTCCGACGGCGCAGCTTTCCCCCTCCTTCCACATGCCGACAGCCTCGATGTGTTTCTCAAACTTCGGGCTCACCCCCGCCTTGACGAGCCGTCCGGCGAGTGGAGGTTCATCCCACTTCGTGAATTGCACATGACTGACAACAAGCAGATGTTCGACTTCGACCTCGCGCGCCCGACGGGCGACCTTCCAGTGCTCACTGGTGGATCCTTCAACCTGTGGCAGCCAGATTTTGGTGAGCCGTACGCATACGCCAACAGCAGCGAGGTCGTGCCGTGGCTACAGCGGCGCCGCCAACGGCAAGTTCGTCAGACCAACAGCCCATTCCATGGCTTGGGAGCCGCGTGGAGCGCCAACCCCGAGACACTTCCAATGAACCACCCGCGCATAGCCTTTCGCGAGGTGACGCGCGCTACTGACACACGGACTGTGATTTGCGCCCTTGTCGCTGGTGGTAACGCCTTGGTTCACAAAGCCCCGTACCTGTTCCGACGCCAAGGGACCGAGAGAGATGAGGCATACCTTCTCGGAATTATGTCCAGCATTCCGTTTGATTGGTACGCACGTCGGTATGTCGAACTCAGCCTAGCCTACGGACTGCTCAGTTCGTTTCCGGTACCGCGTCGCAGCTCCGAGGACCCGCTAGCCACTCGCACGATTACGATAGCCGGACGGCTCGGCGCCGTGGACCATCGTTACACCAGTTGGGCGGCAGAGGTCGGGATGCCGGTTGGATCTGTGACCGACGAGGCTACCAAAGGCGATCTGATCGCCGAACTTGATGCACTGGTCGCACTCCTCTACGGGCTCGGCAGGTCCGATGTGGAGCACATATTCTCAACCTTCCATCGCGGCTGGGACTACCGATCGCGGCTGGCCGCTGTTCTCGCCCACTACGACCGGTGGGCCGCTACCCTGCCCGGGAATGAGTACCGGTGACCGGCCCAACTGTGGGTGACACAGATTTCCGCCCAACCTTCGCCACCAACCGGCCTAGCACTGGAGAGACCGTCGCGGACGCGTTGAATGCGCTCTTGCACGGCATGCGAACCCATCTTGCCGTGGCCCCACCGGTCGCCATCGCTACCGCGTTTTTCAACCCGGGCGGGTTCCGCCTGCTTGCCGACGAGCTGGAGCAGGTGGGCCCAGTCCGCCTCCTGCTTGGCGCCGAACCCGACCCAGACAACGCCACGCGGGTGCGGCCACTAGCTGGCGGGCGCGGTCGACAGGCCGATCGGCAGCGGGTGCGCCGCGCGCTTGAAGGCCATAGCAGCAGCCTGGCCGCGGACCGGAACCTGGTGGGCTTCACCCGAGAGGCCGACGCCGATGCCCGGCGGCTGGTGGCCTGGTTGCGCGGTCTGACGTCCGGACCGAACGGGACGCCGCGCCCGCCAGCCGAGGTCCGCCGGTACACCGGCGGGTTTCTGCACGGCAAGGCGTTCATCGTATCCACCGTGCTGCCACACGTCATGTCCGGTTCGTCGAACTTCACTTATGCCGGGCTCGCAACCAACCGGGAGCTGAACCTCGGCCAGTTCAACCCCCATCCCGTCGCTTCGGTCCGTGACTGGTTCGAGGAACTGTGGGCCGAATCCGAGCCCTACGACTTGGCCGCCCTCTACGAGGCCCGCTGGGCTCCCCACTCGCCATGGCACGTCTTCCTGCGGATGTTGTGGGAGCTGTACGGCTCAGAGGTCGAGGAAGAAGCTGCGGCTCGCGCCATCTCCCGCTTGGGCCTGACCGCCTTCCAGTCCGACGGGGTCTGGCGAGCTAAACGAATACTCGATCGCCGCAGCGGCGTGATCGTCGCGGACGAGGTCGGCCTAGGCAAGACGTTCATCGCCGGGGAGTTGATCTACGAGGCGACCGTGACCCGCCGGCAGAAGGTGCTGGTGATCGCGCCGGCGACCCTGCGGGATTCCACTTGGGGGCCGTTCCTGCGGGATAAGAACCTGCGTGCCGACGTGGTCTCTTACGAGCAGTTGGTCGGCGACCTGGACATTGCCGGGCGGGTCGATGCGGCGCTACAGAACCCGGACGAGTACGCCATGGTCGTGGTCGACGAGGCGCACGCGCTTCGCAACGCGACCACCCTGCGGGCGGATGCGATGCGGGACCTGCTCACAGGGCAGGCCCCAAAGGACCTGGTACTGCTGACAGCCACGCCGGTGAACAATAGCCTCTACGACCTGTACACGCTGATCTCATACTTCGTCCCCAACGATGCCGCGTTCGCCGGCGACGGGGTCGCTTCGCTGAAGGGCTACTTCGACCGTGCAATGGCAATGAATCCGGACGACCTGTCGCCAGAGCACCTGTTCGACGTGATCGACCAGGTCGCCGTCCGGCGGACCCGCCGATTCGTGAAGCACCATTACGTTGGCGACAAGGTCGTCATCAACGGGGTGGAGCAGGAGATCAGGTTCCCGACCCCTCGGGTGCGTCGAATGGACTACGACCTTGACGCGGCGCTGCCCGGCATGTTCGACATGCTTGCGACCGCCCTCGGTGCGCACGTCCTGGAGGCCCGCGGCGACACCGAAGCGGTCCTGCTGGACGCGCCTGGCGAAGTACTATCGCTGGCCCGGTATGTCCCGTCCCGGTTTCGGGTCGGCGCCGAAACTGAGGAGCAATACGAGCAGCAGAACGCGGGGTTGCTCCGGTCGGCCCTGCTTAAGCGCTTTGAATCCTCTGCCTACGCGTTCCGTCGCACCGTCGAGAAGATGATCGCCAGTCACGAGCAGTTCCTGGCCGCGCTTGATGCGGGTCTGGTTCTCACCGGAGATGCCCTGCGCGAATGGTCTTCCTCCGACGTGGACGATATTGATGAGTTCCTCGGCGCCTACGCTGGTGACGTCGACAACGTCCGCGCAGCCGCCGACTACCACATCGATGATCTGCGCGCTGCGGTCACCATCGACCGGGACCTGCTGCGTCGGTTGCACGACAATGTCCGGGTGCTGGCGTGGGACAAGGACCCAAAACTCGTCGCGCTTACTGACGCTCTTGCATCAATCGCGGCCGACGCCCAGATCGAGGGGATTAGTGACCAGCAGGTCCGCGACAAACGCAAGGTGATCATCTTCTCCTACTTCGCGGACACCGTTGAGCATCTTGCCACTCAGGTCCGTGCCGCTGTTGAAACCGATGACCGGCTGGCCGCCTACCGAGACCGGATTGCCACCGCGTCCGGCCCCGATAGGCGTGGCCGTGCCCAAACCCTCGCCGGGTTCGCGCCCCGCACCGCGGGGGGCCAGCATGCCGACGATCTGTACGACCTGCTCATTGCCACAGATGTGCTATCCGAAGGCGTGAACCTCCAGCAGGCTCGGCACATCGTCAACTACGACCTGCCATGGAACCCGATGCGCCTGATCCAGCGGCACGGCCGAATTGACCGGATCGGCTCCGAGCACACCGAGGTGTTCATCCGCTGCTATTTCCCCGACCAGCACCTTGAGGCGCTGCTCGGCCTTGAAGAGCGCCTCCAGCGCAAACTAAAGCAGGCTGCCGCTGCCGTAGGCGTGGGCCAGGTCCTGCCTGGGTTCACCGGTCACGAACTCACCTTCACGGAAGCCCGCGACGAGATCGCCCGCCTGCGCCGCGAGGAAGCGACCCTCTTCGAAGAAGGGGGCCCGTCCGCGCTGTCCGGCGAGGAGTACCGGCGCACCCTCGAACGCGAACTCGCCCACCCGACCGCCCGCGCGGCCGTCCTGGACCTGCCCTGGGGAGCGGGAACCGGGTTCGTCCGCACCGGCGCCCAGCAACCGGGCATCGTGTTCTGCGCTCGCATCGCCGACCACTCCAAGCCGTGGTTCCGCTACCTCCCGCTCACCCCAGACCTGCATCCGCAGACGGATGAGGCCGAACAGACCATTGTTATCGATGACACGCTCACGTGCCTCGCTCACGCCGACCCAGGCCTCTCTGAGGCTCCCAGCCTGTTTGATGGCAGCTCAGCCAACCAGGCGGCCTACGACGCCGCATTCGCCGCCTGGGCCGCCGCGAAGACCCACATTCACACCGCGTGGATGTTTAACGCTGACCCGGCCAATCTCACCCGGCCGGTGCCCAAGGTCATGCGTGACGCCGCTGAACTCATCCGTGCCCACGGCGCACATTTGGCCGATCGTCAGGACGACCTGATTGCGCGTCTCGAAGCTCCATACGCCCCGCGTATCCAGCATGTAGTCCGTGACCTGCTGAACAACAACACGATGACCGAACGAGACAAGGCCAGCAGATTACTCACGCTCGCAGATCACCTCGGCCTGATCCGGCAGGCTGCCCCCGAACCGCTTCCACCCATCGACCCGGACGATATACACCTGATCTGCTGGACCATCATCCTTCCCGCCGAGACAGTTGTCCCAGAGAATGCAGGACCTGCTTGATCCACCCTCAGGCAGTACCCAGACCTTGCTAGCGCGGTCGGCGATTAACTCTCGTGCAGCGGCGGCTCGATCATTGCTCGCTACCTGTATAGGACGACGGCCAGAAGGGTTCCGACCGCAGCGACGGCACCAGTCAGCAATTCAAGGTATGGGGGTTCTTGGCGGCCGAGCCGCTTGTGTGTGAGCCGGAGTAGGACCGCGGCGGTCGCGCCCACAGTTGCGGTGATAAGTCCCGCTGCTGCCTGGAGTGCTTCTCTTGGAGGCGCACCGGAGCCTGGAAGAAGCCAACCAAGCACCGCCGGTAGTTTGATGAGTAGGGTTGCTGCTGCGGCGACGACGAACAGGATTCGCCAGACGAGATTCTCGATGATCGTACGAATTCCGGCGGATTCTCGGGTTCGGGCAAGGGTGGCGAGGGGGACGATCACCAGACTGTTGATGGCTCGGGCCGTGACTTCCGCCACCATGGCGGGGATCGGCGGGTCGGTGGTTGGTGGGGAGCAGAGCGCCTGGGTCCGCGCGTCCTCAAGGTCGTTGTCGCTGACCGGGGCGGGTTCCCCACGCAGGGCGTGCCATCGCTCGGCCAGCCACCATCGCGCCACAGCTACGGGATGCGTCGACTCGGGCCGGGCGAAGGTCGCCAGCAGTGCCTGCCGCGCGAGGTCACTGCCCGTGCGGCGGCGAGCGAGGGCTTCAGCGAGTTGTGCGGCGACCACGGGATCTGGTCCGGTGTTCAGGTAGGCGCTTGCCGCGTCCAGCAATGGTGACGGCGGCGGCAGATCGGCTGCGCTGAGCCCTCTCAGTACACAGGCCAGCAGAGTTGGGTTCGAGGCGAGACCAAAGCGAGCGGGCCGGGTGGCCAGTTTGGTCGCGGTCTCGGCCAGGCGGGGGAGCCAGGCAGCCGGTGGGTCCTCGCTAGCGGCGTTGAGGGTGCTGATTGCCTGCCCGAGCACCGCCAGGTGCGGGACATCGGGCTCCCATTCCTGGTCGAGGTACCACGCGGCGTCCCGGGTGGCGTCAAGCAGGCTGTGGGCGGCGGTGCGGGCTTCGCGGCCGCCACGGTGGAGGCATTCCAGCGCGAAGAGCCGATCCAGGAGTGGGTCGTCGGGCGTTGGGAGGGCCTCGGCGGCTGCCCGGAAGGTCGTGAGGCTGACATCGTTGCCCTGGGCTTGGGCGCGGAGCCGACGCTCATGGGTCAGAGGAACCATGGCCTATTGCCGTTGACCGCTGCCTGTTCGGGCTGGAAGCCGTAGGGCGCCAACTGGCCAACTTTGTCGGCCAGCAGCCGCCCGTACAGGATGGTGGACGGCTCGTTGGCGCGGTGGAAGCCGCGAAGGGAGGTCGCGGTGAAGCCGTGGACCTGCCAGGTGATCCGGTCCATATCGCGGAAGGTGGACTCCGGGTCGAGCGTGAGCCGCAGCGGGTGCAGGCCCCGCCGACGTCCAGTCGTCTCGCCGGTGACGAGTAGCCGGTCATGCTCGCCCAACGCCACCACGGTCCCCGGCTGGGCGTACGCGATCTGATCACCGCTGATCTCGACCAGCCACAGGGGCGTATCACGGTTGACGTGCACGAGCGCGAACTGGATCGAGCGGCCGGCAAGGGCCCGCTGGATTGCGGCCAGTTCACGACGGCCGGTCTTCTTGAACACATGCAGGACAACCCGCTCCGGTGGTGCCGCCTGCTCATGTTCGTACCGGTCGACGAAGCCGCGGATCAGTTCGGTCAGCATGTCCCCGTAGCTGTCTCGGTCCGCGACCGGCACGGTGCTCCCCGCAAACAGGAAATCGCCATCTTGACGAAACGCCGCCGCCGCGCCGAAGTGCTGCTTCACGAAGCCTTGCAGCGGATCGTAGAGATCGGAGCGGCCGACACCAATGACCAGCTCGGGCACGCCGTTCGGATCATGAAGAACATACGGAACGTTGCCGACCTTCGCATAGGTTTGCAGCGCGATGGAGTCAATCGACCATTGCAGGCTGCTGTCGGGTTGGCGGAGCGTCTCAACCGTCACGGCCTGCGAGGCCACGTTCGCGTTCGCCAGTAGCGCCTTCGCGGCAAGATAGGGGTTCTGGCCGTTCGCGGCGTAGCGGTCCTCTTGCCTGGTGACCAGGAAGACAATCTCAGGCCGCTCCCGGGCCGCTTCGACCGCTGCCGCCCGATACGCGACCACCGACCTGCCTTCGAAGATCCGAAGCTCAGCGGTGAACGAGCGAAGCGCGTAGCGCCGTTCGATACCAGGAAAGCGACCGATCTGCTGACGGAGGGCGGCGACCAGGCGACGTCCGTCACTATGGAAGTCCTTCGGGCAAAGGATCTGCGCCGTGATCGCAGCCTGCCGATCGGTGCTGTCCCGATCGTACGGACCATGCCTGCCCAATCCGACCGCCGCGCCCTGTGCCGTGCGAGGGGCGCCATGGCGGAAGTTCAGTAGCGGAGCTGGCAGCGGCGGCAGGATGGCCGGTGTTGCCACCGCCGCGGTGTCGCGGACCGTCGCGGTCACGGGGGTTCCGAGCCGCATCGTGGTCGCCGCGAAGACCGTGACCGGGTCGAGAACCGAGCGGAGGAACTCCAGGAAGCGCCACTGTTCAGCCGGCTGCTGGAAGTCGCTGGTCACCCGGTCGAGGGCGGCGTGGACCTGGCGGGGATTCAGGTGCCGCAGCCGGCCGAAGTATTGCTCCAGCGCCGTGCGAGAGATCTGAGGACCCAGACACGCGGCCTGGAACTCTCGAGTGGTGCCGCCGCGCGCAACCTCAACCAGGCCATCAGGATCGCCGGCGACCATCCGCCCGGCGGTGCCCTCCGGCCGCTCCGGACCGCAGCGGCAGCCATCGTCGTGCCGCCACACCAGACGCATGCCGGCAAGGTCGATACCGCTCGCGGCAAGGTCGGCAAGTGGAATGTCCAACCGGTTCAGCAGCCGCACATCCAACACCGCCCCGACCGGTCCGGGCTCTGCCTCCTCGCCAAGACACATACCCTGCACCATCACCACCGGAAAGATCCCGGCGCTCTCCTGGAGTTCCCCACCCAGCGCATCCTCAGCCAGATTCCGACGCCGGCGAAACAGCCGGGCGGGACGGGCAAGGGAACCGGGCAGCCGCTCAAACCCAGAGACAACCAGGTGATCCGCGATGGCCTCGCGCACAGCGAACGCCGCCACCGCCGCGGGCAGCTCGGTCACCGCAGCATGGTTGGTCTCCACCTCCCGAAGGGCCTCGGGGAGCACCGCTCCCAGACGAGGCCACAGGTAGGTGAAGGCGGCGTAGCTGTAGATCCGGAAGGTCCGGCGAGCATCCTCACCGAGCCCGCGCGCCTTCTCCTCACCGGCTGACCCGCGCTCCAGCCGCCATACAGTCTCAAGCGGAGGCGTCACATCGAACTCAGCCGGCAGCACGTTCTGTCGGATCTCGCGCACCATCAGGACGGGTCCCCTCCGTTCCGAGTACGGCGACCCAATCGCCGCAAGTGAAGGAAGCGTACGGCACGGGTCCGACAAGACAACGAGCTCCAAGCGCGGCTCTGGGGTGTGGCGGTTTGTGAGACGAGGGGCCGCACCGCACCATTCGCGGTCGTCCCCTGCTTACGTGCGCCGACCGGCTCCTGCACGAGGTGCTGCATTGCCTCACGGCCTGTTCCAGAGCCCAGGGCAGCTCGTGGCGAGAGATCGGCGCGGCCACCGGTACTAACGGCGGTAACGAGTGGGAGAGCACCGCTGCCTGCAGCGCCGAGGCCTCGCCGATCCTGACGACCAGTCCGTCGCCGACAAGGCCCCACCGACTAGCCACCCCTGCGGGCGATCGCTGTTGGGCGTCGTTCAGGCGCCGAGCCGGCCTGCCACATGCGGAGCGACAGCTTCGGCGAGCGCGGACGCTCTGGCCAAGGCGGGTAGCCCAGCCTCTGCGGCCTGGGTTTGCAGGTCCACGGTGAGGATCTCGGCGCGGTCCTGGTCCGATAGGTAGGTGAGGGCGAGGCGCTGGGCGATGTAGTCGACCAGCGAGGTGGCGGTGGGAAGCTGGGGATCGTCCGTACGTCCGGCTGGGGCGAATCGTGTGTGGGCGAGGTGACGCACGAACAGGCCTAGGGGGACGCCGTGTTGCAGGCCAACTGAGACCGCGACCGCTAGCGCGTCGCAGAGTCCTGCCAGCGTGGAGCCTTGTTTGGCGACGGAGATGAACAGCTCGCCGACGCGGCCGTCGTCGAACTGGTTGACGGTGAAGAATCCCTGGCAGTCGGCCAGCTCGAAGGTGAAGGTCCGGCCGGTGCGGCGCCTGGGTGGGCGTTGGCGGGCTGGACCAGCCCAGGTCCCGAGCGCCGGACCGCCCAACGGGTGCTGGGGGTCGGGGTGGGCGCGCTCGTCGGCGGTGAGCACGCCGAGTCCGGCGCGATCCTGGAAGGGCAGGTAGGTGAGGGCCAGGCGTTGGAAGACGTAGTCGACCAGGGAGGTGGCGGTTGGGAGTTGCAGGTCATCGGTGCGTCCCGCCGGCGCGAACCGGGTGTGGGCGAGGTGGCGCACGAACAGGGCGAGCGGGACGCCGTGTTGCAGGCCCAGCGAGACCGACACCGCCAGTGCGTCGCACAGTCCGGCCAGCGTGGAGCCCTGCTTGGCCACGGTGAGGAACAGCTCGCCGACGCGGCCGTCGTCGAACTCGTTGACGGTGACAAACCCCTGGCAGTCGACCAGCTCGAACGTGAAGGTGCGGCCGGTCCTGCGCCGCGGCGGGCGTTGGCGGTGTGGGCCGTGGTGCATGGGGTGGACCTCCCAGAGGTTGCGTTGGTCGGGCTGGCGGCGGAAGCCGGTCGGAGAATAACCGGGGACCGCGACCGGCCCTGGGAGGATCAGAGGATCCGCACGGGCATTCATGCTGAGCTGGCGATTTCGGGCGGCCAGTAGGCAGGGGTGGGAGCTGCCCGCTGGAGGGCGGTTGCGGTCTGATGGCAGCGCCGCATGGCGGTGGTGCGGTCGATGGTGTTGATGACCTGCGATGCGGCCTGGTCGGGTGCCATGGTGTGCGGGATCGGGTGGACGCCGATTCCGGCGCTGGTGAGGCTTTGGGGGTCGTCGTTGGCGTAGAGGCTGCGCAGGATCTGCTCGGGTGTGTGGGGTTGGCCGTCGGTGGTCCGGTGGCGGTTGCGGTCGAGCTGGATGTGGACCGGCGCCTCCAGGCGGAAGACCAGCGAATGCGGCCAGATGCGCGGGTCGATCAGCTCCAGTGCGCGGCGCCAGGTGACATCTACGGGCGGTTGGGCAGTGCCGCGGGCCAGCTCGACCAGGAGCAGGGTCGGGGAGCCGGTCTGGATGGTGGCCAGGGCGGTGTTGCTGATGCGGCGCAGTCCTTCGTCGAACAGGTAGCCGTCGCGGAAGGCGAAGCGATGGTCGCCGTGGGGGTGGTAGTGGTGGGCGTGGGTGGTGTCGGCGCCTTTGAGCTGGAACAGCAGGTTCTCGTCGCAGAGGTGCAACGGATCGTGGCCGGCTTGGCGCAGCCGGGCTCGGCAGGTGGCGAGCAGGGTCGTCTGGCCCACCGAGCCCTGGCGGACATCAAGCTCGCGGGCCAGGTCGGTCTGGCTGAGCCGGCTCGCTGGCGGGCGGCGCGGATGTGCTCGGCAAGGCCGGGGATGGAGTTGCGTCCGGCGGGACGGTGCATGCCTACCGGCCCTCCTGGTTGGGGGGCTGGTTCTGCCAGTGCATGGCGCGGGCGCGGTACAGGTCGGTGATCTCGGCGCCCGGGAAGACCGCGCTGTAGCGCTGGGCGAACTGCTGGGGGTTGAGGAACCGGTCGCTGGTCAGGTGGTCCAGCCAGGCCGGGTCGGTGTTGAGCCGGTACAGCTCCAGCGCTTGCAGGATCGGGCGGCGGTGGTGGCGCAGATCGGCTGCCAGGGTGCGGCAGGCCTCCGAGATGAACCAGCGGCGTGGCACGTGGGGGGTGGGGGCGACGTTGTCGACCAGTACCACCCGCCCGCCAGGAGCGACCAGCTTGCGGATCTCCCCGAGGGTCGGGTCCAGCTCGTGGTCGTCGAGGTGGTGCAGGGCGTAGGCGCTGAGGACGAAGTCGTAGGGGATGTGGTTGATGGCGCGGACCTGCCGGAGGTCACCGCCCCGGTACCAGATGTTGGGCAGGCCACGCCTGGCCGCCGCTAGATCCAGCATGGCCGCAGAGAGGTCGACCGCCAGAACCTGCTGGTAGCGGGAGGCCAGCAGCGCGGCGTGCCGGCCGGTGCCGCAGCCAAGGTCGATCGCCCGCTCCCCGCCCTGCTTGGGGATGACGGACTCCAGGTACTCGTCGAGCCCGCCGCCGACCAGCTCGGCGAACCGGTCGAAGTGTTCGGCGATGTGGTCGAAGGAACGGGCATCGGCCGCGTGGAGTCTCATTGAGGGTGTCCGTGATGCTCTTGTCATGTCGGGATCCGGTGCAGCCAGCGGCCCAGGCACACCAGCGCCCCGGCGGCGCGGAAGACGTCCCGGACCCGGTACAGCAGCCCCCGCCACCGGCGCAGCGCCCAGGCGTTGGCCAGATGCCCGATCGACTGCTCCACCAGCGCGCGCAGCCCAGCCTGCAGGCGGTTGTAGGCCCGCTGCTGTGGGCTGAGGCGGTCGATGGTGCGGCGGTCCCCGACCGGGGCGTGCCAGTGCTCGCGGGCCTTGGCCATGCCTCGAAACCCCCGGTCCAGGAGGCTTGCGACCTCGACGCCGTCCAGCACCCCCTCCAGTCCTGCCAGCTTCATGAGCTCGTGCTCGTGGCAGCTGCCCGGCCAGCCACCATCGACCCACAGCAGGTCGCCGTGGATGGTCGAGACGGCAACGCCCTGGGCGGTGTGGGTGTGGCGCTTGGGGTCGTACAGGACCTTCTGGTTGGCCCACCCACGTGGTCGCTGCACCCGGGTGGCCAGCCCGTCCAGGCACACCGCCTCGCCGACCTCGGCCATCTCCCCAAGCCAGTGGCGCAGCTGGTCCAGGCTGGTGATGAAGGTCCCGTCGGGCTGGCAGAAGCCGAGGTCGCCAAGCGGGCCGAGCAGCAGGTCCAGGCTGTCGCCGACCTCGGTCTTGGAGATGCCGACCGCGCGGGCGGCGCGCCGGTACGACAGCCCGTCCAGGATGACCGCCCCAACGGCGTCCAGGCGGACCTCCAGCGACAGCGGTGGGGTGCCGCCCTGACCGGGTGGGCGTGGTGGCAGCAGGTGGGCGAGGCGATCGGCCAGCCAGGCCAGCACGTGTGCGGGCAGCGAGGAGCGCGGGCAGTATGACAAGGGGACCAGACCTCCAGGCAGGCTTGAGACACCTCGCCTATGGTCTGGTCCCCGTCAATGTCAGGACGCACAGGGCATCACGGACACCCTCATTGGTGGAGGCCGATCGAGGGGTTGATGTAGGCGTTGGTGGCCACATCCACCGGCCCAAGGCCCTGGCGGATCTGCTTACGCTGCCCCGCAAAGATCGGCTGGGTGATCGCGAGCAGCCGCGTCAGCCGGCCGGTGTCGAAGTTGCCCAGCGTGGTGTCGCCACCGTTGGCGACGATGCCGAGGGTGCGCATCTGCCGGACGGCGAACTCGGCGTTGCCCTTGGAGTAGACGAAGCCGCCCTTGTAGGCATCATCAAGCCCCACGATCAGCCCGATGGTCTGGTCGGGGTGGGTGATGAAGTCGATCTGGGCCTGTTGCAGGATCGGCACCAGCCGATGCATGCACGCGTCCAGGGCGTTGCGCTTGTCGCTTCTGATGGCGAGAACGTTGCCGTAGTTGGGGTAGCCGGTGTCGTAGACGAGCTGGTAGGCGATCGGCTTGCCCCACGCAGCGACCTCATGCTGGTAGGTGTAGGGCTCGTTGGTTGCGTAGCCTTGGACGGCGACGTTGCCGCGGGAGCCGACGAAGGTGTCGGGGGCGCCGTTGTAGGAGCCGTTGACCTGGCTGCGGCGCAGGATGCCCGAGCCGATCAGGTACTCCATGTAGGCGGAGCCGCGGAAGTAGAACACCGTGGTGTCGGTCTGGCCGATGTCGGCGATGGTGTGCCAGTCCGGATGCGCGTTGGGGTCCCAGCCGATGATCTGCGGGTCGATCTCCATCGGGGCGACCACCCCGATGACGGGCTGGGTCTTGGAGTACTGGATGATCTCGTCGGACTGCACCATCCCCAAGGTGATCGCTGGGTCCTGGTACATCAGCGCGGCCGAGGACTGGAAGCCGACCGCCGGGCCGCCCGCGCGGACCTCGATGCGCACTCCGGTGCTCTCGCCGTGGAGGGTGAGCGTGCCGGTGACACGCTTGTGGGCCGCGTCGATCTTGGCGTCGCGGCCGACGAGCTGGTAGGCGGCGCCGTGCTCGGACTGTGGCCACCAGTTGGTCTGGACTACTACCGGATCGGGACAGACTCCTTTGAGGCTGGCCTGGGGGCTGGCGGCCGGCTGTGCCGGCGTGGTGCCGCTGGTAGTGCTGGTGCAGGCGCCGAGGGTCAGTATTAGCGCCACCACGGTGGATAAGAGCCGGGGCCAGTGGCGGCGGCGAGGTGGCGATGTGGTCCAGGTGGTGGGGACGGTCACCGGTGCGCTCCTTGTGCTCCTTGGGTTCCTTGGTCAAGCGTGTGTGGGGTCATCTGGTGTGGGCATCGCCGCCAGTGCCAAGGCGTCGGCTCCGCTGGCTCCCTTGCTCCCCGAAGCCTGAAGGCGGGCGTGTTGGGTGAGCTTGGTGAGCAGCCATTCGTAGGCGCTGACCATGCCCACCAGGTCGAACTGGCTGGCCGCGTGGGCGCGAATTCGTCTGGGGTCGAGCTGGTCGGTCCTGTCGATCGCGGCAGCGAGAAGGATGGGGTCGTTGACGACCTGCCCGGACACGCCGTGGCTGACCAGCTCGGCACCGACGGTGTCGACCGTGGTCACCACCGGGGTTCCGTAGGCCATCGCCTCCACGATCTCCAGGCTGTAGGGCGCCTGTAGGTGCAGCGGCGCGACCAGGCAGGAGGCGCCGGCCAGCAGCTCCCACCGCTCCAGCAGCGACACCGACTCCAGCAGCTCGTCGTCATCGGCGAGCTGGGGGCGCAGCTCGACCTCGGTGTAGGCGATCGCCCTGGCACCCGGTTGGGTGCCGGCCAACACGATCGACCGCCCTGCCTTATGGGCAGCCTCCAGCGCCAGCCCGGCGCCGTGGCTTTGCAGCAGTGGTCCCAGGTACACGCACGGGCCTCGATGGCTTCGCTTGAGCGGGTGCTCTCCGACTGGGATGGCCGGATGGATCACCTCGACCCACGGGATGTCAGGGGCGTTGCGCCGCTGATGCTCGGAGACCGCCACCCAGCCGAGGTGCCCGGCAACCTGTGGCGCTGGCTCCCACACCCCGACCAGCGGCCGGTAGCTGGTCTGCACCGTCCGCGCATGCAGGCCCTGCCCCGCGGCTGGCAGCCAACCCGTACGGGTGTGGTCGCTGACCACATCAGCGTCACCGAGCTGCTCCAGAACCTTTCCGGCCTGCTCGGCATGCAGCCGTTCGACGATCTCCGCGCTGGCGCGCTGCCCGCTGGTCGGGTCGGTGTCGATCACCGGGTAGCCGCCGGTGGCCATCCCGCCAAGGCCGGCGCCGATCAGGGCGACTTGGTGGCCTCGCTCGGCGAGGCCCTCGGCAAGCCACCGGACCTGGTCAAGGCCGCCGAGGCTCGCCGGAGGGACCGCTGCCGTTGGCGGGGCGATCAGGGCGACCCGGAGTGTCTGTGCTTCCGCCCAGACCTCCAGCTCGCGTGATGATGCTGTTG
>Ga0137374_10002917_pt1 | contig 20030 bp, 18 predicted proteins | sample SagtaG_20_FD_104811 | JGI IMG/M metagenome (GOLD analysis project Ga0137374, IMG submission 104811) | Vadose zone soil microbial communities from Sagehorn Ranch, Mendocino, California, USA - Sage1_R_100_16 metaG | ecosystem: Environmental > Terrestrial > Soil > Vadose zone | place: USA... | reverse complement strand
GGCTCACGAAAAGTTCCTGCAGGGACAGGTCGGCGCGGCGGCGCTTCGCGGGCTGCAGGACCGCTGCATCCGCGACATCATCCGGTTTCAGGAATCCGTGGGGTTTCACGCGATCACCGACGGCGAGTACCGGCGCAGCTCGTTTCACGCCGATTTCATAGAGAAGCTCGGCGGGGCGAGGGCCGCCGGGCGGCTGGCCGTCGAGGATACAGTGAGCGGCCTGGACGAGATGCGAACCGTGACCGGCAAGCCCTTTGCGCCGCGCGCTTTTACGATCGTCGGCAAGCTGCGCCACGCGCAGCCGATCGAGGTCGAAAACTTCAGCTTCGTGAAAGCGAACACCGAGCGCACCGCCAAGCAGACGATTCCGTCGCCCACCATGCTGCTGCGCGGCGGCCGCGCGGCAGTGAGCTACGAGGCGTACCCGGACCTTGAGGAGTTCCACGCCGACATCGCCGAGGTCTACCGCGAAGAGCTCAGGCAGCTCGGCGAGGCCGGTTGCCGCTATGTGCAGCTCGACGACACGAACTTCGCCTTTCTCTGCGACCCGAAACTCGCCGATACCTTCCGCCGCGACGGATACGAGCCGGATGAAATGCCCGAGCGCTTCGCGAATCTGATCAATTCGGCGATCGCGGAACGCCCCGCCGGGATGGTGGCCGCGATCCATCTGTGCCGCGGCAATTCAATGGGCCAATGGGCGGCCCGGGGCGGCTACGAGCCGGTCGCCGAGGTCCTCTTCAACAAGGTCGACGTGGACGCATACTTCCTGGAATACGACGACGAGCGCTCAGGCGGCTTCGAGCCGCTGCGTTTTTTCCCGGGCCGCTCGCCCAAGAGAATCGTGCTCGGACTGGTGAGCACCAAAGTGCCGGCGCTCGAATCGAAAGACGTGCTCAAGCGCCGCATCGACGCGGCGGCGAGATACGTGCCGCTGGAAAATCTGTGCCTCAGCCCGCAGTGCGGCTTCGCGAGCACATTCCGCGGGAACCCGATCTCGGAGGAAGTGCAGCGGCTCAAACTGGAGCGAGTGGTCGAAGTGGCAACCGAGGTGTGGGGTGGCGCCCGGTGAAAGATTTTAAAGATTCTTTACCCGGGGCCTCGCCCGTAGTAAATTTACATTCCCCGCGGAGGTCACAGGATTCGAATCTCAAATGACGGTCGAACGCCAAGACCCCGCGGTCCGGCGGCGTCTTTCTTCTTCAGGCGCGGAGGAGAGCGCGCGTCTTTCGGCCCTGCGCAGCTATTGCGTGCTCGAGACCGGGCGCGAGGCCCGCTTCGACGATCTGACCTGCCTCGCGTCGACCATCTGCGAAACGCCGGTATCGCTGGTGAGCCTGGTGGATACGAACCGGCTGTTCCTCAAATCGGCGCACGGTATCGACCTCCGCGAGATACCCTACCCGGATTTCTTCTGCGGCCATGCCATTCGCCAGCGCGACCTCTTCGTCGTCCCCGACGCAAACGAGGATCCGCGCTTTGCAAAGCACCCGCTGGTGGTCGATTCACCGCGCGTGCGCTTCTACGCCGGAGCGCCCCTGGTCACGCCGCAGGATTACAGGCTGGGGACGCTGTGCGTGATCGATTTCGTTCCCCGGGAGTTGCAGCCGAAGCAGCTCGAGATGCTGCGCATCCTGGGGCGGCAGGTGATGTGCCAGCTGGACCTGAATTTGCAGGCGATGCGCGACCCGCTCACCGGCCTGTACAATCGCCGCCAGCTCGAGGAAGGCCTGCACCGCGAAGTCCTGCGCGCGCGTCGCCTCGGAGGAAACGTCGGCGTCATGGCGATCGACGTGGATCATTTCAAGCGGGTCAACGACACGCTGGGGCACGAAGTCGGCGACCTCGCCTTGAGGGGGATCGCGGATGAATTGGCTTCCTGCGTGCGCGAGGAAGATATTGCCTGCCGGGCCGGCGGGGAGGAGTTCGTCATCATCCTTCCCGGGACGGGAAAGACGGCGCTGCGCTCGCGTGCGGAAGCCGTGCGCCGGACCATCGAGCAGGCGCAGATCCTCGCGGGGGAGGGAACGCTCAAGCTGACGGTCTCGATAGGGCTTGCGAGCTTTCCCGCCTACGGCGATTCGGGACAGGCCGTGTTGCGAGCCGCGGACGTGGCGCTCTACAAGGCCAAGGCGGCGGGGCGAAACCGGGTCACCATGTGCACGCCTGGCGTCGCGCGTAGTTTCCCAGCCCAGGTCGCTTGACAGTCAGGTTTTGAATTCCTGAGATCGATCCGTTGCGGGTCAGTGCCCCGCGGCTCTCGGGTGCATTTTTGAATCAGTCCGGAGGCAGAGCTATGAGTGCGGGTTTCAAGGGCCGGCGCGAGGATCTGAGGCTGGTCACGGGGCAGGGCAGATATACGTCCGACTGGAATCTTCCCGGACAGCTCTACGCCTCGTTCCTGCGCTCCGACCGGGCGCATGCGGAAATCGTCTCGGTCGACACCGCGGCTGCGCAGGCGTCGGCCGGCGTGGTCGCAGTGTTCACGGGCGCCGATACGGCGAAAGCCGGCTTCAAATCCACGCCGCAGCTCGCGCGCTACCCGGGCCGCGGCGGCGCGACCATCAAGGTTCCGCACCGCGACGGACTCGCCAACGGGCGCGTGCGCTTCGTCGGCCAGGAGGTCGCGTTCGTGGTGGCGAAGACGGCGCTCGCCGCGCAGGATGCCGCAGAGAAAATCGAGGTCGCTTACCGCGATCTCCCGGTGGCGATCGACGCGGAGGCCGCGCTTGCAGCGGGCGCCGAGCAGCTCTACCCGGAGATCCCCGGCAACCTCTGTTTCGACTACGAGTACGGCGATGAGGCGAAGACCCACGCGGCCTTTTCACGGGCCGCTCATGTCACGCGCATCGTTCTGGACAGCCAGCGCATGGTTGGAAACCCGATGGAGCCCAAGGCCTGTCTTGCCGCATACGACGCGCAAGCCGACAAGTACGATCTGTATGTGAGCTCGCAGGGCCTTTCGCTCATGCGCGGAAGCGCGAGCGGCATCACCGGCATTCCCGCGGAGAGAATCATGGTCCGCGCCCAGGACGTGGGCGGCGGCTTCGGGATCCGCTCGGATGCCTATGCGGAATACTGCGTCGCGATGCTCGCCGCGAAGAGACTCGGCAAGCCGGTGAAGTGGACGTCCTCGCGCTCCGAGACGTTCCTGTCCGACTACCACGGCCGCGCTGCAAAGCTGACCGGCGAGCTCGCGCTCGACAGGGATGGGCGTTTCCTCGCGATCCGCATTCAATGGATCGTGAATGCGGGGGCTTATCTGTCCACGCCGGGACCGCTCATCAACACCCTTCCGCCGGGCCTTCACGCGATCAACCTCTACCGCATCCCGGCGATGTACGGCCGGCACCGCCTCGCGCTGACCAATACGACGCCGACCACCGCCTACCGCGGCGCGGGCCGGCCCAACGTCTGCTATCTCGCCGAGCGCCTGGTCGAGGAAGCGGCGCGCGAGACGGGCGTCGATCGGATCGAGCTGCGCCGGCGCAACCTGATCCCGAAGGAGGCATTCCCGTATCAGACGCCGCACCCCCATTCGGTGTACGACAGCGGCGATCCGCACGGTCTTCTGGACGAGGCGGTCAAGCAGTCGGAATGGAACTCGTTCGGCTCGCGCCGGGTGGAATCGCAGCGCCGCGGAAAAATGCGCGGCATCGGTTGCGCCGTGTTCATCGAGCCCGCGGGAGCGGGCGGGGCGCCCAAGGAGGAGGCGGTGATCAAGTTCGGCGAATCCGGCAATGCGCTTCTGTATGTTCTTGCCGGCCCGTCCGGGCAGGGACACGAGACGGTGTATCCGGAGGTCGTCGGCGAAGCGCTCGGCATGGACCCCGAGAAAATCACGCTCCGGGCGAGCGATCCGGACGGACCGCGCTTGGTTGGCGAGGGCACGATCGGCTCGCGCTCGATGATGGCGCACGGTGGAGCGCTCCTCGTCGCGGCGCGCGAGGTGGTTCGCAAAGGCTCCGAGCTCGCGGCAAAGGACCTGGAAGTCGCGCCGCACGATCTGGAATTCGCGAAGGGCCGCTACCGCGTGAAAGGCACCGACCTCTCGATCGGATTCGAGGACGTCGCAAGGAAATACGGGAGCGCCCTCGACTCGGGCGGCGAGATCCCGCTGCCGCGCTCCTTTCCCAGCGGTGCACACGTGGCCGAGGTCGAGATCGACCCCGAAACCGGGGTCGTCGAGATCCTGCGCTACACCGCCGTGGACGATTGCGGGCGCATCATCAATCAGGTCCTGCTCGACGGGCAGCTGCACGGCGGCATCGCGCAAGGCATCGGGCAGGTGATGGCCGAGCACGCCATCTACGATGCGGCCTCCGGCCAGCTTCTCACCGGCACGTTCATGGACTACGAGATGCCGCGTGCCGACGGCATGCCTGATATTCGGCTGCACGACCGTTCGATCCCGTCGCCGGGCAATCCGCTCGGCGCAAAGGGCGCGGGCGAAGCCGGCACGACCGGCGCCGTGCCTGCCGTGGCGAACGCGGTGATCGACGCGCTGCGGCCGCTCGGTATCCACGGCCTTGATTTTCCGTATACGCCGGATCGCGTCTGGCACGCAATCCAGGCGGCGAAGGGCCGCTGAGAAGTTTCACGCGTTCTCGAGCAGGATCCGGATGACGGCTTTCGGATCGGTGATCATGCAGTCATGCCCGGTCGCGAGCTCGTAAAACTGAAGGTGCGGGGTGAACCGGGCTTGGCGCGATGCTTTACGGTTTTCGGGCGCGGCACGTCAGTCAGGTGCCGAGCTCTAGTCGCACGAGCGCAGCCCCGGCGGTGAGGGCCTTCAGTTTGCCGAGCGCGACATCGCGCGCGAGCGGCACCATGCCGCAGTTGGTGCAGGGATAGAGCTTTTCCGGCGGCACGAATCTCATCGCCGAGCGGATCGTCGCTGCGACTTGCTCGGGCTTCTCGACGGTGTCGTTCGCGACGTCGATCGCGCCGACCAGGACGTCCTTGCCCTTGAGAAGCGCGAGCAGCTCGAGCGGCACGTGCGAGTTCGCGCACTCGAGCGAGACCTGGTCGATCTTCGATCGGGCGAGCAGGGGAAAAATGGACTCGTACTGCCGCCATTCGGAGCCGAGGGTCTTCTTCCAGTCGATGTTCGCCTTGATTCCGTACCCATAGCAGATGTGCACGGCGGTCTTGCATTCGAGGCCCGCCGCGGCCGCTTCCAGCGCTGCCATGCCCCAGTCGGCGACTTCGCCCATGTAGACGTTGAAGGCCGGCTCGTCGAACTGGATCACGTCGGCTCCGGCCCGCTCGAGCTCGCGCGCCTCCTGGTTGAGGATCGCGGCGAACTCGCGCGCGAGCTTCTCGCGGCTGCGGTAGTGGTTGTCGTAGAGCGTGTCCACCATCGTCATGGGACCGGGGAGGGAGAGCTTGATCGGGCGCTTCGTCTGCCTTCGGAGGAAGCGAAGGTCCTCGACGAACACCGGTTTGCCGCGCCCGACCGGTCCCACCACCACCGGCACGTCCGCGTCGTAGCGGTTGCGGATGCGCACGCTGCGCTTGTGCTCGAAATCGACGCCGTTCAGGCTCTCGATGAAGGTCGTAACGAAGTGCCTGCGCGTCTGCTCGCCGTCCGTGACGATATCGATGCCTGCGGCTTCCTGGTCGGCGAGCCGGAGGCGCATGGCGTCGCGCTTGCCTTCCTCGAGAAGATCCCCTTCGAGCAGCCAGGGTGCCCAGAGCTTCCTCGGCTCGGCGAGCCAGGCCGGTTTGGGGAGACTGCCGGCAATCGTTGTTTGCAGGAGCAAAAGGGTCTACGCGCGCGCGGCGAGGTTCCAGGAGGCGAAGCCGCAGCCGACGTAGACCTCGGGACAGTTGCAGTAGCCGATCAGCTCGAAGCCGCGCTTGCCCGCAGCGCCGTGCGCCGCGACCCAATTGCGGATCTCCGCCGCGCCGTTGCCGATGGTGGGCAGGCACTCGTTCAGGAAATCGATCAAAGGGCGCTCGTCGCCCTTCTCGAAATGGCGGATGCACTCACGGTCGAACGGCTCGTCGATTTCGCCCATCGTGGGCTCCCCGATCGAGTGGCTCAAGCCTCCGGTGGCGAGGATCGCCACGCGGATGTCTTCCGGGTAGGTGCGTACGGCTTCGGCGAGCATGGTTCCCCACTGCAGGCAACGCCGCACGCTCGGATAAGGCGGCTCGAGATCGTTGAAGACGATGGGAACGATCGGGGGCAGGGGATCGAGGCCGCCCCTCCAAAGCGGAATGCAGAAGCCGTGGTCGAGCGTCAGGTGGTGCGACACCGAGGGTTCGAAGTCGCGCTCGAGCGCGGTTTGCAGGATGTGATTGGCGAGCTTCGGATGCCCGGCGATTTTCTTGAAGGGGCAGTCCTTCATCCACGGTTCGGCGGGGCCTTCGTGCTCCTCGCCCATGCCGACGCAGATGCTCGGAAGATTGTCGATGAAGAAATTCACCCAGTGGTCGGGGGCGATCTCGATCAGCACGTCGGGCCTGGCGGCCTTGATGCGTCTGCCGAGCTCGCTCAGCGCGCTCGTGAGTTCCTGCTGATTCGCCGGCTTGACGTCTTTCCAGCCGCGGACGATGAGCGGCGCATGACTCGAGGCGAACACCCCGGCGAGCCTAGCCATGGCTCGACCGCGCAGCCGCGTCGGCCCCGGCGGTCCTCACTTTTTTCAGGAAATCCGCCTCGGACATTCCGGCGACCACGAAATAGAACCGGAGCAGGTAAGGATTGACCCGCGACGCGAGGAAGGCTACGTCGTCGCGCTCGACCGCGGCGCGCACCTCGGGCTTCAGGGCATAGCGGTCGAGGACCTTCTTCCGGTTGGCGCGGTACTCGTCGCCGAGCGCGGGGGAGCTCTGAAGATCGAAGAAGAGCTTGCTCAACCAGTAGTCTCTCATGGGCCCTATTCTATTTCGCCCCGCGATCTCTTGTAAGGGGCACGAACCTCACCGGCAGCGTGCGCTTGGTCGCCGCGGTGCCGTCCGGCCGCTTTTCCACGAGCAGGAGCTGCTGAACGTCCGATGATCCTCCCACCGGTATCACCATCCGCCCGCCGGGTTTAAGCTGATCGACGAGCGGTTTCGGGATTTCCCCCGGCGCCGCGGTGACGATGATCGAATCGAAGGGAGCAGCCTCGAGCCAGCCGTTGTAGCCGTCGCCGATGCGCACCTCGACGTTGCGGTAGCCGAGCTCGCCGAGGAGCAGCTTCGCGCGCTTTCCGAGCGGCTCGACGATCTCTATCGTGTAGACCTTCGCCACGAGCTCGGCGAGCACCGCCGCCTGGTAACCCGAGCCAGTCCCCACCTCCAGCACGGTGTCCCCGGGCTTGGGGTCGAGCAGGTCGGTCATCAGCGCCACGATGTAGGGCTGCGAGATCGTCTGGCCTTCGCCGATCGGCAGCGGGTGATTGTCGTAGGCGAAGATCTGTTGCGGGAACGGGACGAAGCGGTGACGCGGGACTTTGCCCATCGCCGCCATCACCGCGTCGCCGAACCTCGGCCGTCCGGTTTCCGCGCCGGTCTCGCGCGCCATCGCGGCGATTTCCGCCACCATGCGCGCCTGGCGATCCTGTGCAGCCGAAGGTTCTGCGTGCGTCATTGCAAGCAAGACAAGCGCGGGGAGGAGGACGGCCAGCATGGGGCGGCGGAGCTCAGGCGACCACCAGGCTGGTGAGGCGCTGCGGATCGGCAAGCAGATCCGCGCTCGGACCGTTGTAGGCGATGCGGCCGCGGTTCAGCACGAGCGCCCTTTGCGTGACCCCGAGCGCGACTTTCGCGTGCTGCTCGACCAGCACGACCGCGAGCGAGTCCTCGCGGATCAGGCGCTGCAGGGCCCGCAGCAGGACCTCGACGATGATGGGCGCCAGCCCCTCGAGCGGCTCGTCCATGAGGAGCAGCGTCGGGTTGCCCATCAGCGCCCGCCCGATGGCGAGCATCTGCTGCTCGCCGCCCGAGATCTGGTTGCCCCAGTGCCCGCGCCGCTCGGCGAGCTTGGGAAAGAGATCGTAGACGCGCTCGAGCGTCCAGCGGCCGGAGCGCGTGGCAACGGTGAGGTTCTCCTCGACCGAAAGCGAAGGGAAGATGTCGCGCGTCTGCGGTACGAGGCCCACGCCCAGCCGGCAGCGTTCGTAGACAGGCAGCCCCGCGATCGGCTTGCCCTGGTATTCGATGCTGCCCGCGTGAAAAGTCGTGTGGCCCATGATGGTCGCCAGGAGCGTGGTCTTGCCGACGCCGTTCCGGCCCAGTACCGCGAGGGCCCCGCGCTCCGGGAGATCGAACGCGATGTCTTCGAGGACCACGGTTTCGCCGTAACCGGCGCGCACGTCCCGAAGGCTGAGCTCAGCCATGATGCTGTTCGCCGAGATAGACCTGATGCACCCGCCGGTCCTTTGCGATCTCCTCCGGCGGCCCCTCGACCAGCACTTCGCCCTGGACCAGGACGGTGATGCGCTGCGCGAAGCGGAACACGAGGTCCATGTCGTGCTCGATGATCAGGATCGCGATGTGCTCGGGGAGCTTGTCCAGCACCTGCAGGATGCGATGCGATTCGAGCGAGGGCACGCCCGCTGCCGGCTCGTCGAGGAGCAGAACGCGAGGTTTGAGGCCGAGCGCGATCGCGATCTCGACGAGGCGCTGCTTGCCGTAGGGCAGGTCGAGGATGCGAACGCCCGCGTCCTCGGCGAGGCCGAGCGTGGCGAGCAGTTCCATGCTCTCGGCGCGTACATCGGCGTGTGTGCTTGCCGCGCGCAGCATGCGCTGCGCGACGCCGCGGCGCTCCGCCACTGCGAGCGCCACGTTGTCGAGCACGGCAAGGCGGCGGAACAGCGCGTTGATCTGGAACGTCCGGCCCAGCCCGCGCTTCACCCGCTTCGCCTGGCCCATGGCGGTGATGTCCTCCGCGCCCAGCACGATCCTGCCGGAGGAGGGCGGCAGCGCCCCGCTGAGCATGTTGACGAAGGTGGTTTTCCCGGCGCCGTTCGGACCGATCAAAGCGTGGCGCGCGCCGGCCTCCAGCCGGAAATTGATGTCGTCCGCCACGGTAAGCGCGCCGAAGTTCTTGCACAGGCCGCGTGTCTCGAGAGCGGTGCTCACTGCCTTGTCCGCAGTTTCGCGAGCGCCCCGTCCAGGATGCCGAGAATTCCGCCTCGGGCGAACATCACCACGAGCACGAGCATCGTCCCGATGCCGAAGTACCAGTACTCGGGGAATTGCTTGGCGAGCAAATCCTGCGCGATCAGATACACGACCGGTCCGACGAACGCGCCGTAGATGCGTCCGACACCGCCGAGGATCAGCATCACCAGCAGCTCGCCTGCGGATTCGAAGGACAGCACGTTCAGCCCGACGAACTGGTTGGTCTGGGTGAGCAGGCCTCCGGCGACGCCGGCGATCGTGGCCGAGAGCGTGTAGACCAGGACCAGGCGCCAATAGACCGGAGCACCGATCGCGTGCATGCGCAAGCTGTTTTCGCGCACCCCGGTGAGCGAGGTTCCGAACGGCGAATAAATCACCCTTCTCGCCAGCCACCAGCCGAGGAGCAGCACGAGAAGGCAATAGAGATAGGCGGTCTTGCCGAAGATATCGAACTTGAACAGGCCGAGAACCGGAGCCACCACGACGCCGGAAAGGCCGTCAGCGCCGCCGGTGAGCGTAGTCGCCTTGTTGGCGATCTCCAGAACAACGGAGGTGATCGCGAGCGTGAGCATGAGGAGCGTCAGGGCCTTTGTCCGGAGGATGACGGCGCCGGTGCCGATCCCGAGCAAGGCGCCGGCGGCCGCTGCGGCGACAAGCTGCAGCATCGGATCTCCGATCCCCGCCTTCGCGGCGAGGATCCCGGCGACGTAGGCGCCAAGGCCGAAGTAGGCGCTGTGGCCGAGCGTGATGATTCCCGCATAGCCGACAATCAGATCGAGCGACAGGGCGTAGAGGATGTAGATCAGGATACGCGCTCCGAGGGAAAGATACTCGGGCAGCAGGAAGAAAGCCGCGATGGCGAGGATCCACGGCAGGAACTCGATCCACCGGATACGGGGATCGGCGCTGTAGCCTCCGGCGTGGGCGCTCATGCGCGCCGCCCGAACAGACCGGCAGGTCGCCACAGCAGGACAGCGATCGTCGCGACGTAGATGGGAAAAGCCCCGTATTGCGGCAGCCAGTACTTGCAGGCGGTGTCGGCGATGCCGATCAGGACCGCCGCGACGAACGGCCCGCGCAAGCTGCCCAGGCCCCCCACCGAGACCACGACCAGGAAATACACGAGGTTTTCGAATGGATAAGTGGGCTGGATCGCGATGATCTCCGCGCCGAGCCCGCCGCCGAGTCCCGCGAGTCCGCTGCCGAGCGCGAAGGTGAGCGTGAACAGGCGCTTGGTGTTGATCCCGACCGACTGCGCCATGGCGCGGTTGTCCACCGTGGCGCGTACCATGGCCCCCCAGCGCGTGCGCTCGACCCCGAACCACAAGAGCGCCACCATGACGGCGCTGAACACGATGATGAAAACCCGGTAAGTCGGAAAATCGCGGCCGAGCAGGGAAAACTGACCCTTGAGATAGTCGGGTAGGGAAACCGGCTGCTGCAGCGTTCCGTAGATGAAGCGCGCCACGGCGACCGCGATGAAGATCAGGCCGATGGTGAAGAGCACCTGCTCGAGGTCGCTCGCCGCATAGAGTCTCGAGTACAGGAGCCGTTCCAGGACCACGCTGGCGGCCGCAACCAAAGCGAAGGCGAGCACGAGAGCGAACGGAAAGGGCACGCCGAAGCGCGAGATCGCGGTGGTCAGGACGTAGCCGCCCGCCATGGCGAACACTCCGTGCGCGAGATTGGCGAAGCCCATCAAGCCCATGGTGACCGACAAGCCGACCGAGATCACGTACAGGATCATGCCCAGGGCGGTGCCGTGAAAGGCGACGCTGACCAGCGATGCGAGGAAAGCCTCCAAACGTCCCTCCCGGGTTTGCGACTAATCCAGCTTGACGCCGACGTCTCTCACCAGTTTTCCGTACTTGTCGTAATCGCGCCGGATCAAGGCCGCGAACTCCGCAGCCGTGGTGATGTGGGCCTCCAGTCCCCCCGCGGCGTTGAGCCTCGCCTTTGTTTCGGTCTCGGCGAGCAGCCGGTTGACCTCGGCGTGAAGCCTGGCGAGCACCCCCTCCGGCGTCCCCGCGGCCGCAAACAAGCCCAGCCAGATCGTGACTTCGTAGCCGGGATAGAACTCGGAAATGGCCGGAAGATCGGGAAAGAGCGCCGAGCGCTGCGAGCCCGTCACCGCAAGCGCACGCAGCCTGCCCGCTTTGATCTGGGGGGCGCTCGATGTGCCGGAAAACATCGCGGCCACCTCGCCTGCAACGGTTGCCGTTGCAGCGGGAGCGCCTCCCTTGTAGGGCACGTGTATGAGGTCGATGCTCGCGCGCTGCTTGAGCATTTCCATGGCCAGCTGGTGGATGCTGCCGTTGCCGCCCGAGGCGTACGCAAGCGGCGGGCGGGCCTGGCGCGCGTACTCGACGAATTCCCGGAAATTCTTGACCGGAACGGAAGGGTTGACCGACAGCACCCATTGATTCGATACGAGCGAGGCGACCGGCGCGAGGTCCCTGAGGGGATCGGTCTGCATTTCCTTGTACAAATGCGGGTTGATGGCGATCATGCTGTCGGCGAGCAGCCCCAGCGTGTAGCCGTCGGGTGTGGACTTTGCGACGAGATCCATCGCGATGTTGCCGTTCGAGCCCGGGCGGTTTTCCACCACCACCGGCTGGCCGACCAGTTCGGAGAGCCTCTGTCCGACGACCCGCGCCGAAATATCGGGTGCGCCCCCCGGCGGGATCGGCACGATCAGCTTGATCGGCCGCGAGGGGTATTGCGCCCACGAGGCGACCGAGAACAAGGCCGCGAATGCGAGCGCAGTGAAACGCCTCGGAGCTGTCCTCACGGTGTCCCCCTCAATGTCCTGCCTGCGATGCTATGATATTCGACCCCTCCGGTAAAACGACATGTTCCTCGAACACCGCGTTGAACGGCTGATCGCGAAGCTCAGACGGTCCGCAGCCATCCCGCTGCGCCTCGAGCTGTGGAACGGCCGCGCCTACGATCTCGCGAGCGAGCCCAAGGTGAAAATCGGCGTGCCGAGCCCGTCGGCGCTGCGCTTCCTCGTGTCCCCCGACCTGATGAAGCTCGGCCAGGCCTACGTGGAAGGCTACCTGCGGGTCGAAGGGCCGATTCTGGAGGTGTTCCGGGTGGCCGAAAGCCTCGCTCGAGGCGCCGCTTCCCGCGGAGACAAAGGGTTGCGGCGTGTCTGGCGCCACAGCCGCAAGCGCGATCGCGACGCTATTCAGTACCACTACGACGTCTCGAACGACTTCTATTCGTTGTGGCTGGACCGGAACATGGTGTATTCCTGCGCCTATTTCCGCAGCGAGACCGATTCCCTGGAGCTCGCTCAGGAGCAGAAGCTCGATCACATCCTCAACAAGCTCATGCTCCAGCCGGGCGAGCGGTTCCTGGACATCGGCTGCGGCTGGGGTGCGCTCATCCTGCGCGCGGCCAAGAAATACGGCGCCCGGGCGACCGGCGTCACGCTCAGCCGGAATCAGTACGAATTCGCCTCGCAGCGGATTCGGGATGAGGGCCTCAAGGGCCGCTGCGAGGTGCGCCTGCAGGACTATCGCGATGTTCCGGGCGAGGGCGCCTTCGACAAGATCGCGAGTGTCGGCATGTTCGAGCATGTGGGCTTGCGCCATCTCAAGGCTTATTTCGCGAAAATCCGCTCGCTCCTGGCCGAGGGCGGGCTCGTCATGAATCACGGCATCACTGCGAGCGATCCCGACAACAGCTGGGTCGGGCTGGGAGCGGGGGAATTCATCAACCGCTACGTGTTTCCGCACGGAGAGCTTCCGCACCTTTCGCTCGTGCTTCGCGAGATGGCGGGCGCGGGACTCGAGGTTGCGGACGCCGAGTCGCTGCGGCGTCATTACGCACGTACGTGCCTCGAGTGGGCCAGGCGCCTGGAAGAAAACCGGGAGCGGGCGATCGCGGCCGCAGGGGACAAGCGCTACCGCATCTGGCAGGTCTATCTCGCCGGCTGCGCGCACGGCTTCGAAAACGAGTGGGTGAACGTGTACCAGGTGCTCGCCCGCAAGAAAGGCGACGCCTCGAATCCGCTGCCGCTCACCCGCGATTACATGTATCGCGCGAGCTGATTCGCCCCCGCACGATAATCAGTGAAGCGCGGCTGCCCCGCGGGCGCGGAGCAGTTTATCGATCGTCTCGCGCACATCCTCCAAGTGAGGGTTGACGCGCAGCGCCGCGTCGAAGGCGAAGAGCGCGCTGTCGGCGTCTCCGAGCGAGAGGCAGATCTGCGCGAAACCGCAGATCGCGCCGTAGTGACGCGGCTCGAGCTCCAGGGTGCGGTGGATGCTGGCCACGCTTTCCTCGTCCCGGCTCTGCATGTAATAGAGCGTCGCTCGCTTGTTCCAGGCTTCGGCGAAATCCGGGTGAGCGGCGACGAGCCTCGCGAGGATGCCCTCGGCCGCCGGGAAATCGAGTGCGGTGAGAGCGCGCGTCGCGCGTTCCAGGTCGAACGCCGCCGCGGAATCCCGGTAGGCCATCCACAGCCTCCAGATCTCGTCCTCGATGTGTTCGGCGCGTCCGCCGCTCGCGTCGCCCAGCGAGCGGAACAGGCCGTTCAGGCGCTCGGGCAGCCGCGGTGAAGGATGCCGCCGGTCGCCGGTGACGATCAATTTGAGCGTGTCTGCGTACATTTCAGTGAAAATCCCGCGATGGCGTGACCAAGCTGCCCAGCAGGGCGCTGTGGTCGGAGAGCCGTCTGGCTACAAGATGCATCACTTCACCTTCGCGCTCAAGCACTCCTTCGACGCCCATCAGGCGCGCGCCCAGCAACTCGCGCCGCTGGCGCTCGATGAGATGCGGCCAGACGATGACATTAACACAGCCGGTCTCGTCCTCGAGCGTTACAAATACCGTTCCCGAGGCGGTGCCCGGGCGCTGGCGACCGGTGACGATACCCGCCGCCCGGACCCGGCTGCCGCCTGGCAACAGGCGGATTTCCTCTGCGGCGCTAAAGCGCAGGCGCGCGAGATGCGCCCGCAGCAGCGCAAGCGGATGGCGCCCCAGGGTGAGACCGGTGCTCGCGTAGTCGGCCACGAGGTTCTCTCCCTCGGTTGGAGGCGGCAAAATCGCCGGAGGTTCCGCCACCGGCGCATCGCGCAGGATGTGCGCGCCGGTTTCGATTCCGGCGACCTGCCAGTAGGCGTGGCGGCGATGGCCGGAGAGCGCCTCCAGGGCTCCGGCCGCAGCGAGGCATTTCAGGTCGCGGCGGTCGATCTCTGCGCGGCGGGCGAGGTCCTCGACGCCGTCGAACGATTTTACTTTTCGTGCGGTGACAACGCGCTCGGCGCCGGCTTGCGACAGGCCTTGAACCAGGCACAAGCCCAGGCGGACTGCCGGGCTTCCATCCGTCCCGAGTTCCAGTGCGCACTCCCAATCGCTCGCCAGCGCGTCCACCGGCCGCACCTCGACGCCATGCCGCCGCGCGTCCTGCACGAGCTGCGAAGGCGTGTAGAAACCCATCGGCTGGCTGTTGATAAGCGCCGCGAGGAAGGCCGCGGGGTGATAGCGCTTGATCCAGGCCGAGCTGTAAGCGATCAGTGCGAAGCTCGCCGAGTGCGATTCCGGAAAACCGTATTCCCCGAAACCGAGAATCTGGCTGTAGATGCGTTCGGCGAATTCCCGAGTGTAGTGTCGTTCCAGCATTCCGTTTATCAGCGGCTCGCGAAAGCGCTCGATGTCTCCGTTGCGCCGCCAGGAAGCCATGGATCGGCGCAGCTGGTCGGCCTTTCCCGGTGTAAAACCCGCTGCGACCACGGCGAGCTGCATCACCTGCTCCTGGAAAATCGGCACACCGAGCGTGCGCCTGAGCACCTTCTCCACGTCTTTGCTGGGATACTCCACTGGCTCGATACCGTCCCGCCGCCGCAAGTAGGGATGCACCATGTCGCCCTGGATCGGCCCGGGGCGCACGATCGCGATTTCGATCACGAGGTCGTAGAAGTCCATCGGCTTCAGCCGCGGCAGCATGCTCATCTGCGCCCGCGACTCGATCTGGAACACGCCGACGGTGTCCGCGTGCCGGATCATCTCGTACACCTCCGGGTCCTCGGGAGGGATGTCGGCTACGGTGAAGGGTCTGCCGCGCCAAGCGCCGATCAGATCGAGCGCGCGCCGAATGGCGGACAGCATGCCCAGTGCAAGAACATCCACTTTCAGGAGCCCGAGCGCATCGAGGTCGTCCTTGTCCCATTCGATGACGCTGCGGTCCTTCATCGCTGCGTTCTCGATCGGCACCAGGCGCTCGAGCGGCCCGCGGGAGATGACGAAGCCGCCGACGTGCTGTGACAGATGCCGCGGAAAGCCGAGGAGGGCGACGGCAAGCTTGATCGTCCGCTGGATTATCGGGCTCGACGGATCGAGCCCCACCTCGAGAATGCGCTGGGGAAGAGAGCTCCTGTCGTCCCACCAGGCGAGGTTCTTCGCCAGCCGGTCGACCTGTTCCAAATCGAGACCGAGCGCCTTGCCGACATCACGCAGCGCGCTCTTCGGCCGATAGGTGATGAGGGTGGCCGCGATCGCGGCGCGGTCGCGCCCGTACTTGCCGTAGACGTACTGGATGACCTCCTCGCGCCGGTCGTGCTCGAAATCGACGTCGATGTCGGGCGACTCGTGGCGCTCCTTCGAGACAAAGCGCTCGAACAAGCCGTTCATGCGCGCAGGATCGATCTCGGTGATGCCGAGCGCGTAGCAGACGGCGGAGTTCGCCGCCGAGCCGCGCCCCTGGCAAAGGATTTTTTTCGCACGCGCGAACTCGACCACGTCGCAGACGGTGAGAAAGAAAGGCTCGTATTTGAGCTCGGCGATGAGCGCGAGCTCGTGCTCGATCAGCTTGCGTATCTCGCCCGGAACGCCATTCGGGAAGCGCCACGCCAATCCTTTCTCGGTCAGCTTGCGCAGCCAGCTCGCCGGAGTTTCGTCCGCGGGGACGAGCTCTTCGGGATACTCGTAGCGCAGCTCCTCCAGCGAAAAACGGCAGCGCTCGGCAATGCGCACGGTTTCTGCGAGCAGCCCGGCCGGATAGATTTGCGCAAGACGCATGCGCAGCCGCAGATGGCGCTCGGCGTTGGGTTGAAGCGAGCGGCCGCAAGCCTGCACTGTCGTGCGCAGGCGGATGGCAGTCAGCGTGTCCTGCAGGGCCTTTCGCGAGCGCACGTGCATGTGCACATCGCCCGCGGCGGCGAGCGGCAGCCCGTACGCCTTTCCCAGCCCGCGCAGCGCGGCCAGCCGCGCGCGATCATCCGGACCGCACAGCAGCTCCGCCGCGATCCACGCGCGGCCGGCGAAGCGCTCGGCGACGAACCGCGCATGCTCGGCGTCGTGCTTTCCGTCCGGAACCAGGAGAACGAGACAGCCGGGCAGTCCGCCGTCCAGATCGTCCCAGCAGAGCGAATAGCTGCCTTTCTTCGTCCTGCGCCGACCGCGGGTGATGAGAACGGACAGATTGCCGTAGCCTTCGCGGTCGGTGGCAAGCAGCACCAGCCCGGGACCGTCTTGCAGCCGTATCTCCGAGCCGATGACCAGAGGCAGGCCGACGTCTTTCGCCGCGATATGCGCCCGCACCACGCCGGCGAGCGAGCACTCGTCGGTGAGCGCGAGCGCCCGGTAGCCGAGCGCCGCGGCGCGCTTCACCAGCTCTTCCGGATGCGAAGCGCCGCGAAGGAAAGTGAAGTTGGAAAGGCAGTGCAGCTCAGCGTAGGCGGGGAGAAGGGAATACACGGCTTCAGGCGAAAACGCCGTGCAGATACCATCCTCCTTCGCCACGGCGTTCGCGATAGATCCACACGAGCGCTTCGTTCTGCATGCGGGCGACAAAGTAGTCGCGGGCGACGTCGTCGCCGTCCCACCACCCGGACTCGATGCGCTCCGGGCCCACGAGCAGCTCGAGCGGCCCGTCGTGGTGCGGCACGGCCTCGATCTCGGCAAGCGGCCTGGGGCGATCGAGCAGCCAGAAAGGGCGCTCGCCGAAATCGAGCTGCAACTGCTTTTCTCCTATATCGGCGATCACGCCGGCGCGCTCCGGGCGATGCTCGGCGTGGCTCGCGATGCCGCACACGGCTTCACTGCCCAGGCGCGCTCGAAGCCGTTCGACCAGACGCGCCCAGTCGCCCGGCGCCCTGCCTTCCTCGAGCAGCAACTCGAGATTGTTTCCGGCAAGGGGCACGATGTCCTCGGCCCGTAGAGCGATCTCGCGCACCGGCTCGGCGAGCTCGAGACCGGCGAACCGCTCGCGCAGCAAGAGCGTGAAGTGCTCGGCGTCGCGCGAAGGCGCGACCAGGCCGATCGCGATTTCGGTGGCAGTCCTGTCGCGATGTTTGAGCCGGAGGGAGAAGCGCTGCACGCCGCCCGAGCGCGCGGCGAGGAACCCGGCGAGCTGGACGATCAGCCGCCTCGCGGCGAAAAGCAGCGCCCCGGCTTGGGTGACTTCGGCGGGAAGCGAGAGTGCCGCCCTGAATCCAGCCGGCGGGACGAAAAAATTCCGCGGATCGGGAAGCCGCCCGAGCGCGCGGTCGAACTCGGCCAGCGGTCCCTGCCCGAAGCGCCGCGCCACGCCTTCGCGCGGCAGCGCGCGCAGCTCGCCGAGGGTGCGCACGCCGATCGCCTCGAACGCCGCCAGCGTTTCGTCGTTGCAGCGCAGAATCTCCAGGGGTAGCGCGGCCAGCACAGGCTCGAGTTCAGCACTCTCGCCGATGAATTTCTGCTTTCCGGCCAAGGCGAGCCAGAAAGCCGCGCGCGGCGTAGGGGCCCCCGCGAGCACGGAGCTCCAGCCCATTTCTGCCAACCCTCGGCGCAGGCGCTCGAGAAGCGATTCCAGGCCGCCGAAGAGCTTCAGGCTGCCCGAGACTTCGAGCAGCACGCCGTCGGGAAATTCGAGCGCCACGCCCGGTGTGAATTGCGCCGCCCATCCGGCCACGCCGAGCAGCGCTTCGGTTTCCGTCGCGGGGTCGCGCCGCGCAACGCGCAAGGCGGGCGCGAGAGCGAGCGCCGCCGCTGCAGCCATGCCGGCGCGAACGCCGCGTGCGAAGGCCCTGCGGTCGCAGGCGAAAACGCAGTGTCGCTCTTCGACCGCGAAAGGTTCAGGCGTGGACGAACCGCGCAAAAAAATCTCGAGCGGCAGCCGGGGCAGCCGAATGGCGATCCACATGATGGGTTTTGCTGCGCACGGCGGGCGGCATCGGCGGCAGCAGGATAGGGCGGGCGAGGGGGGCACCGCGGCGCTTGAGCACGCATACCGCAAGGCCGCCGTCGCTCGTGCCGAGCGCGATCCGCAGCGGGGCGGGAGAAGACTCGCCGGCAGCCTCCGGGGCCCGGAACAGAAAAGCAGGTGCGCGGCCGCCTTCGGCAGCGATTTGCAGGCGCCTCAGCTCCGCGTATTTCGCGCCCTGAGGCCAGGCGAGCACCGCGCCGCAGGCGTTCGAGGCAAGCGCCTGCTCGGTCGCCCAGAGGGTTTCTTTCGGCGAGGCAGTGCGCACAATGACAAGGTTCGCGATATCGATTCCCGCCGCGGCGAGCGCCGGCGCGTAGGGCAGGTGAGGCGGCGCGATCCAGACGAGCCGCAATCCGCGCCTGGACAGTCCGGCAAGCGCAGGTCCAAGCAGGCGCAGCTCGCCGATGCCTTCGTGCGCAGGCAGGATCTCGGTCAGCGCTCCGGCAGGCCAACCCCTGCCGGGAAGCTCGGCGTCAAGCCCGGGAAATCCACAGGGAACGGTCGGCGTGCCGGCCCGGCTCAAGACCTGGCCGCGCCAGATGTCGGGGCGATCGAGCAGGGCGGCGAAAGAGAAAGACATGCCCGCCATGGATCGCGGCCTCCCGGGAAAGCGAGCGTCAAAGAGGCCGGCGGATCACGCCGACGCCGAGGCCTTCGATTGCGAAATCGTCCTCGCGCAGATCGACGACAAGGGTCTTGAACTCGGGATTCTCGGGGAGCAGCTCGATGGTATTGCCGCGGCGGCGCAGGCGCTTCACCGTGACCTCGTCGTGCAAGCGCGCCACCACGATCTGGCCCGAGCGCGCCTCGCGCGTGCGGTGCACGGCGAGCAGGTCGCCGTCGAGAATGCCGGCGTCGCGCATGCTCATGCCGCGGACTTTCAGCAGGTAGTCGGCGCGCGGCTGGAACAGGGCCGGATCGACCTGGCAGCGCCGCTCGATGTGCTCCTCGGCGAGGATGGGGCTGCCTGCGGCGACGCGGCCGATGAGCGGCAGCCCGGGCTCTTCGGTGAGGCGGATGCCGCGCGAGGCGCCCGGGGTCAGCTCGATCGCGCCTTTCCTCTCCAGCATGCGCAGATGCTCTTCGGCGGCGTTGGGCGAGCTGTAGCGGAATGCGTTCGAGATCTCGATCCGGGTAGGCGGGAAGCCGGTCTTCTGGATGGCCTTGCGGACGAAGTTGAGGATTTTCTGCTGCTTGGGGGTGAGCTCTTCGGTCATGGGACCTCCGTATCTGTGTTTATATACAGTCTTTGCCCGCTTGGCAAGGGGCGTATAATCCGCAACCCATGGCTCAACCCTACGAATCCGATCTCACCCGAATGATCCGCGAGCTGCTCCAGGAGAAGCCGCACATCGTCCAGGAGCAAAAAAAAGGACGGGCTCTGTGGTGGGACAGAAAGCTCGACCCCGAGGACCTGAAGCGCACCCGGGAATCGAACGTCAAGCAGCAGGCCTACGTCTATCAAAACAAGGTCTGATTCCCGCCTCCAGGGGCTCGCCGCGGCTATTGCGGCCTGTGTTGCGTTTTGCGGCTGCACTCCATCCCCCGGTTCCGCTTTCAGCATGGAATCCCCGCCGCTCCCGGCGGACCCGCTGCCGTCGGCCCTCGCCGGGCGCGGCGATACCTACGAGGTGCGGCAGCACGTCGCCGAGCTCGAACCAGCCGCGGGGAAACAGCGGCTCGAGGCGCACCGCTTCCCGGTACGCGCCGACCGCCCGGT